>Ga0114949_10000842_pt1 | contig 17781 bp, 17 predicted proteins | sample N074metaG_FD_83505 | JGI IMG/M metagenome (GOLD analysis project Ga0114949, IMG submission 83505) | Deep subsurface microbial communities from Kermadec Trench to uncover new lineages of life (NeLLi) - N074 metaG | ecosystem: Environmental > Aquatic > Marine > Ocean trench > Sediment | place...
CCTGCCCCCGCTAACGGATGAGCAAATCTCTGCGCAAATTAAATATGCGTTGAAGAACGGCTGGGCGATTGGTATTGAGTACACAGATGACCCGCATCCGCGTAACACTTATTGGGAAATGTTCGGTAATCCAATGTTTGATCTGAAAGACCCTGCTGGGATTTTATCGGAGATAAATGATTGCCGTAAAACGTACTCGAATTACTATATCCGGGTGTCCGCGTTTAACGCTACGCGTGGGGTGGAAAGCCCGGCTATGTCGTTCATCGTCAACCGTCCGAAGAAAGAACCTGGTTTTGCTGTAGTACGCCAGGAAGCGGAAGGTCGTAGTATTCGTTACACGATCCATTCCTATGCGACCGACAAACCCGAATCCGAACGGTATTAACGAAAGCTCCCTTCCCCTTTGGGGGAGGGAGCAATCTGAGATGTAGGTGAGCAGGTAGAACTATTCAAGTAAGCTGGGTGGAAGTTAATTACTTCGATGAGTCCATGTTGCAACATGAATTTCTTGTATGAGCCTGTTTACTTTAAATATAAAGATAAACAAAGTATGTGACATCTAATACCCCGTATCATTTTGTGTGGATAAAACGTGAAAAAAGATCCGAAAGAACCCGCCCCCTCCGATAGTAATACAGTTAATCTGGATGCTGAGTTTCATGCTTCCAATATCAAGGAAGTGCTAGATAAGCTTGATCGTGAGTTGATCGGTTTGAAGCCTGTAAAAACTCGCATTCGTGAGACTGCGGCCCTATTGCTCGTCGATCGCGTACGTAAGAAAATGGATTTGACTGCTGGTGCGCCTAGTTTACATATGTGTTTTTCCGGTAACCCCGGTACTGGGAAAACTACAGTTGCGTTACGTATGTCAGAAATATTGCATCGTTTGGGCTATGTGCGAGAGGGGCATCTTGTATCTGTTACACGTGACGACTTAGTTGGCCAATATATTGGCCACACCGCGCCTAAGACCAAAGAAGTATTAAAAAAAGCTATGGGCGGAGTTTTATTTATAGATGAAGCCTATTATCTATACAAGCCTGAGAACGAGCGTGATTACGGCGCTGAATCCATAGAAATTTTGCTACAAACAATGGAAAATAACCGCGACGATCTAGTCGTAATCTTGGCCGGCTACAAAGACCGAATGGACATGTTCTTCCATAGCAATCCCGGTATGCGTTCCCGCATTGCACACCACATCGACTTCCCCGACTATAGTGCCGATGAATTATTTGAAATTGCCAATCTTATGCTAAAAGAACAAAATTACTGTTTCAGTTCGACAGGAGAAGCAGCATTTGGAAAATATATCCGGTTACGCATGAAAATGGCACACTTTGCCAATGCTCGTTCAATCCGTAATGCTCTCGATCGTGCACGGCTTCGTCAAGCTAATCGTTTATTCGCTGGAGCCAAGAAAGCATTGTCCAAAGCAGATCTCATGACAATTGAAGCAGAAGACATACTAGCTAGCCGTGTATTTCTTGAAGGTAAGTCTGATGGTCCATCAGGTATGGATGAGGAAGCAAAAAAATCCACCTAATTTTTATATTGAAGCTAAGGATAATTTATTGATCTAGCCTCTAGGCAGGAGAAGAACAATAAAAAGAAAAGAACAAACTAATCTTTGCTTAGAAGCGTGTTACTGGATTCTAAACGCGCTAAATCCATTAATATCATGCACATAGTTCTTACCAAAGCGGGATTTGACCTGTATTCACCACAGCATAAGTAGAATAATCCTTGCAAAATAGAAAGGTGAAGGATGATGCTGGAACCGGTATGAATACGTTGACTCTTCCATGGCGCATATTCCCTAAGAAGATTGAAGCAACATGTTATAACAGGGGGCGTCTCGCTTTGTTGCGATATGGTAGTCTCCTACGTGTAACACTGTCACAGCATCGCGGTCTGGAAGTAATTCTTAATAGCGAAGTTTGGCTATGCGTTGATAGTTTGGCTAACGATCAGCCGGTATTGGCATGGCGTGAATTTAATATTCACGCACGTGATAATTTGTATAAACCCGTTACCTGTAAATTATATCTATATCATAATTGTGCAGGTCTCATCATGGGTTCAGCGCTAGATGATTTACATCAGGTACTCGACCAGCTTTTGATTCATAAGAGTGAAGTGTAAATTTACACATAAAGCTATAGATAGGACATGCTGTACTTGAGAGTGTGAGATATGATGGGCGCTTTCATAGCAACCATAGTTACAAAAAATTTACCGTGGACGTAAATCACACCAACGGTATTGAGAATTTCTAAGGTGTGTCACCTCAATACGGATTGCTAACTCCCGGGAAATGAGCAAGAGTGCTCTATTTGTATTCCGAAGAGAGAAAATTCTGATCTACCTACAACAACTAGAAATTGTATCTTTCATCCTAAAAATGTCAGATTAAATATATTGTTCCAGTCATGACTTTTTTCGGAAATTAATAAATGCGTCCCACCCGTTTAGAAAAGCCATCAGTCAATCGCAACGATTGGGAAACTATTCGTGCTTTATTACCTTATCTGTGGGAATTTAAAACCAGGGTAGCATTGGCATTGTCGCTATTGGTAATGGCCAAACTTGCCAGTGTAGCGGTGCCGTTGGTGTTGAAAGAAATCGTCGACGCGCTTGATCAGCCACATAGCATGTTGGTGTTGCCTGTATTGTTAGTGGTTGGATACGGAGTATTGCGTTTGTGTAGTACGTTGTTTGGAGAAATACGCGATGCTATATTTGCCAAGGTAACGCAACGAGCAATTCGGCGGGTTGCAATTAGGGTGTTTGGGCACTTGCATGCGTTATCACTGCGTTTTCACTTGGAAAGACAGACTGGTGGCGTATCGCGTGATATTGAGCGTGGTTCACGCGGCATATCTTTCCTGCTCAATTTTATGCTGTTCAATATCTTACCGACACTGTTTGAAATTGGCTTAGTGGCGGCAATTCTTCTTTCTATGTACGACATCTGGTTCTCTGTGATCATATTTACAACGTTGGTTGCTTATATTGCGCTCACGCTGATTATTACTGAATGGCGCATGATCTTTCGTCGCACCATGAACGATATGGACTCAAAAGCGAATACCCGCGCTATCGACAGCCTGCTGAATTATGAGACGGTAAAATATTTTGGCAATGAATCATGGGAAGCGAAACGATACGATGAACATATGCAGAAGTGGGAGATTGCAGCGGTGCGCAACCAGACTTCACTTGCAGCGCTCAACGCCGGACAAAGTGCAATTATTGCACTAGGAATGACCTTGTTAATGTTACTCGCGTCCGATGGTGTGATCAAAGGATCCATGTCATTGGGTGACCTGGTGTTAGTCAATGCTTTTATGCTGCAGCTTTATATGCCACTACATTTTCTTGGATTCGTTTATCGCGAAATCAAGCATTCACTAGCGGACATGGAAAAAATGTTTGCATTGTTGACAGAGAACGAGGAAATAAAAGACAAATCAGGTGCAACTGATCTCATTCTGGGGGATGCTGTAGTTCGCTTCGAGAGCGTAAATTTTAGTTATGAATCTAATCGTCAGATTTTATTCAACTTGAGTTTTGACATTCCTGCTGGACACAACATTGCGGTAGTAGGACACAGCGGGTCAGGTAAATCCACGCTCTCGCGTTTACTATTTCGTTTCTACGATGTGACTGGTGGCCGTATTCTTATAAATAATCAAGATATTCGTGATATAACTCAGAAGAGCCTGCGAGCGGCTATAGGTATTGTTCCTCAAGACACTATTTTGTTTAACAATAGTATCTATTACAACATTGCTTATGGGCGTCCCTCTGCAAGTTGTGAAGAGATTTTTGAGGCGGCCAAATCGGCACACATTCACAATTTTATCGAGAATCTGCCAGATAAGTATGAAACCACAGTTGGAGAGCGAGGACTAAAGCTTTCTGGAGGAGAAAAACAGCGTGTTGCAATTGCACGTGCGATTTTGAAGAAACCGGAGATCCTTATTTTTGACGAAGCTACCTCGGCGTTGGATTCAAAGTCAGAAAAAGCTATACAGAAAGAGTTGAAGCGTATCGCTTCGAACCGTACTACACTTACAATTGCTCATCGACTTTCCACGATTGCTGATGCTGATCAAATTTTGGTGCTAGACAAAGGTAGCATCATCGAGCGTGGTACCCACCGAGAGCTTCTTGTGGCGAAAGGCTTTTATGCCCATATGTGGGAGCTGCAACAACAGGAAGAGCAGTCGAGGCTGCAATTGGTTGATGATATAGAGGATAATCCAGATACTATGGTCGGGGTGGATTAATAACCTATTGATTTTATAGGGTAGCAAAATATAGCTTTTTCTCAAGAAATGATATACAGTTTATATTCAGTTTTCCGATATATATTAGGTTAGCCGGAATAGTTTTCAAAGCCAAAAAGAGTAAGTATTTTTTTGGTCGTAGAAAGAAAAATGAAAAAAATAATCCTGACATTATCTTTAGCGATCCTATTCACTGGCGGTGCTTTTGCACAGCCAGGTGGTTTGCATCTCAGGTCCGAGTCTGTCCTTGTTTTAGACGCAGAGCAGGGACGTGTTATTTACGGTAAGAAAGCAGATAAGATTAGGCCAATTGCTTCTATTACCAAGCTGATGACGGCGATGGTAGTACTTGATGCACAATTGCCACTAACTGAAAAGATCACTATTAAATCGGCTGATGTTGATCGCATCAAGAATACTCGTTCACGGTTATCAGTAGGATCCAGGCTTACTCGTGAAGAGATACTGTTATTGGCACTGATGTCTTCCGATAATCGTGCAGCTGCAGCATTGGGGCGCACTTATCCAGGCGGCACTAAAGTATTTGTTAAAGCAATGAACAACAAGGCATTTGAACTTGGTATGGGGAATAGCTTGTTTGTTGAATCTACTGGACTAAGTAGTAGAAATGTTTCCACCGCTCGTGATTTAGCGAAACTGGTTAAAGCTGCATACAGCTACGAGATGATACGTAAATGCACTACTACTGCAGTGCATTCAGTGAAACTCCCGCATAAAAAGCGTAGCCTACTATATAAAAATTCCAATAGTCTTGTGCGTCGCGGGGTTTGGGACATAGACATATCAAAAACAGGTTTTCTAAAGGCGTCCGGACGTTGTTTGGTTATGTATGCACAAATACTCGGCAAACCGGTCATAATTGTGTTGCTTGACTCTTGGGGAAAGAATACCCGCATTGGTGATGCCAACCGTATTAAAAAGTGGATGGAGAAGCACCGTCATTCTATCTAAAAAATATAGTGGTTGAATGTATCCTCTCCAGGCGCTCCCATCATATATAGTTTTTAGGGATAATACCCCTGCTACTTGTAATACTAACAAGTAATCCTTAACCAGACCCTTCCTGTTTACTCTTTTTCTATAGTCTTCAATATATTGTATCGTTGCATAGGGAGTGTCACGTTTGGCTTGGCGTGCTCGCTAATGGCAATATAGTCTGCGTAAGCAAGTTGAAAAGATAAAGACTAAAAGCGGTATTCTACGCGGTAGAAGGTAATTACGTTGCTAACTCAAAGCAGCTGAAACGCAAGAATAGCAATAAATGTAGGCGGTAACGCGGCTACTAGTAGTCCTAAAGGATGGATCGCATCGTCTTCAAACGATTCTTTGAGTATGGCAAAACCTGCCGGATTTGGCGCATTGGCAATGACTGTCAAGCCGCCCCCTGTGACTGCTCCGGCGACAAGCGAATATTGGAACTCTGCACTCGTTCCTTCCAGCAAGGAGCCGAGGAAAGTTAGCGCTGCATTGTCAGTAATCGCGGTGAGTATGGTAGCGCCGTAAAAGAGTGTGGTGTTATCCATTCCCACCAATATAGGTTGCAGCCACCATTTTTGTTGTCCTCCGAGAATAACAAGGCCGGCAAGAAAGAAAGCAACCATCAGTCCTTCACGTAGGATTAACCGGTCCTGATAACGCTCATAAGCGTGAGCAAAACCAATAAAGAAGAGCAGTAAACCCATGAAGACCTCTGGATGATGAGCGAATGTCACTACACTTACCAGAAAAAATAGGTGGATAAATAGTACTGGCAGCGGAGTTTTTGTTTGCTGGGGTTGTTCTTTGTATTGCATTTGTGACAGTTCACGTCGAAATAGAACGGTGACCACCAAAGCATTTACTAGTACCGCTAGCATGGCTTTCCAACCAAACGTAGCAAACATGAAGGCGCTGTCCCATCCCCACTTACCTGCCACCATGAGTACTGGTGGGGCAGCAAACGAAGTCATCGTTCCACCAATTGACACGTTGACCAATAGAACACCGAGCGTGACATACTTAAGTCGGGTTGTAATCCCCTTGGAGTAATAGCGATCAAGAAGAATAAGTCCAGCTAGTGTCATAGCAGCAGGTTCTGTGATGAAGGAACCTAGTAGTGGTACAAATGATAAAGTAACAAAGTAAAAGGCCTTCCCATCTGGCCATGGAATGATCCGTGCGATTATTTTGACGCAGAGCATCGCAAATTGGATAATCGGCCGACTACCCGCGATTACCATAATGGCAAAGACGAACATTGGTTCTGTAAAACTTTGCTGCTCAAGGTAGGTCGTGGCAGCTTGTTTACCATTCGTGATCAAAAACGCTACGATTAACACCATTGCCCAGAAGCCGAAGACGACTTCTACCTCGCCCAGAAAGTGCCATATTCCAGAGTGAGCTGGACGTGTATGGGCTAAATGTTCGAAGAATTTTGTTGAAAAGGTATGAATCAATGCAATGGCGAACAATACTGCACCGATTAATTCAATGGGTGTTGGGCTCATTTATATTTGAAAGTAAGGTTCATTTTGTACAACCGGGTTATGTTGCGAATTAGCATTCATATTTTCTATGTAAAAATGACCATTGTGTAATTATGTGATTAATGATTTCGTTATTATGTTTATCACAATTTTTGTTACTAAACAAAATAGCTATTGTTTGTAGGTAAGTGACATGTATTTTACATCAAGGGATTATTCAGTACCGCTTGGTGGTTTGGTTTAAGGTAACAAAATGGTCTCTATAGAAAATATCGGACACAAGGTAGCAATTCTCAGTCCTGAGCAACCATCACGTTTTATCATGAATCATTCAAACACATCCAATTTCTCCCAATCTAATCTTGGTATACTCTTTAGAAGGAGAATGTGCCTTAAATCTTAAGTATGGTTATCCGTTTTTAACCTACAAATTAAACTGTTGATTAGGTCTATCTGCAATGGCAAGCTAAACATACTGGGTATAATACTTGAATGCTTAATATCCTAGAGTTCCGATTTTTTTAACTAATAAGTTCTTTGATAGTGTCTCTTTTCTAAAAATAACGAGTTAAAGGCTACTAGAATAGCCAGTTGTTTCAAATTATAATCCAATGTTCTTAATTTATTTCTCTGAGGTAATCATGACCAAAGTAAAAACTTTGCTTAATTTTAGCGTATTAATTCTCAGCACAGTAATGCTATCCCAGCATGCTCTTGCTGATACCAAACAGGATGCTAATAAAGTGACAGAACTCATAATAACTGATGTCAAAATAGGAACTGGTGAAGAGGCGAGCGGTGGTCACACTGTTAAAGTTCACTACACGGGTTGGCTATACAATGCAACCGCACCGCAAAAAAAAGGAGAGAAGTTTGACAGTTCACTCGATCGTGGTACAGCTTTTACTTTTCCACTGGGTTCGGGACGTGTAATTAAAGGTTGGGATCAAGGAGTTGTCGGCATGAAAGTCGGGGGGCAGAGAACTCTAATCATTCCCGCCCATCTTGCATATGGTTCGCGCGGGGCTGGTGACTCGGTTCCACCAAATGCAGTATTGGTTTTTGATGTAGAGTTGCTCAGCCTACGCTAAATACTTGGGTAATAATATAGATTAAAAGTGGATATATATTATTTTGTGCAGATTTTTATTGGTATTAAAGCACAGATATTAAATCAAAATGTGCTCGAGAAGTTTATGTTTTAAGTTTCTAGACTTGTTTATTTATGCGTTGTTATATTGAGAGAATGCTGTTATGGCAGGGCTAAGCACAAAAACCCCTAGACTTATTGAAATAAAATTACATCAACAATCCAGGTTTCTGGAAGTTTCTTTTGAAGATGGAAAGTCTTTTCGATTTTCTTTTGAATTTCTACGGGTTTATTCGCCCTCGGCAGAAGTACGTGGGCATGGTCCTGGGCAAGAAATATTACAAACTGGAAAGCAGAAAGTAAAAATAAATCATATTGATCCAGTAGGCAGTTACGCAGTTCAGCTAAATTTCTCCGATGGTCATAATACAGGACTCTATTCATGGGATCTGTTCTATAGATATGGCCTCGACCAGAATGATATGTGGCAACATTATCTACGAAGGATGGATGAGGCGGGTGCAAGTAGAGAGCCAATTGCAGAATTACCCACATAAAAGAATCAACGCTATAGGACAAAGCAACTTCAATTGGCACAGTTTATGCAAAAGCCATATCTATGTTGCGCAATGAAATAAACATTTATGATCAAGACCACTCATTTCGGTTTTAAATCCATTCCTGAAACTGATAAAGCGCACAAGGTAGCAGGTGTTTTTGACTCAGTAGCAGAACGCTATAATTTGATGAATGATCTCATGTCAATGGGGCTACACAGATTGTGGAAACGTTTTGCTGTAGAAACAAGTGGGGTCAAGGCGGGTAGTCGAGTGCTCGATATTGCTGGTGGTACTGCAGATTTGAGTACATTGCTTATTAAACACATAGGCGAGAGTGGAGAAATCTGGCTCACTGATATTAACAATTCCATGCTCACCATAGGCCGTGACCGTATTTTGGATTATGGTATGGACATTTCGGTAGCACAGTGTGATGCAGAGAAGTTGCCTTTTCCCGAGAATTATTTTGATTGTGTGAGTGTTGCTTTTGGTCTCAGAAATATGACCCACAAAGACGTAGCATTAAAAGAAATGCTACGAGTGCTGCGACCTGGTGGCTGTGTCATAGTGCTTGAATTTTCCAAAGTATGGAAGCCACTACAAGCTTTCTATGATAACTACTCATTCAAAGTATTACCGGCTATAGGTAAATTTATTGTCAATGATGAAAATAGCTATCGTTATCTGGCTGAGTCTATTCGTGTGCATCCTTCTCAGGAAGAATTAAAGAAACTGATGCAGCATACTGGTTTCGAGCGGGTTGAATACTTCAATCTTGCCGCTGGAGTAGTTGCACTGCATCGAGGGTTCAAATTTTAGAATCTAGTTTTTCTTACGGATCAGGTACTTTTCAATTTCAACTGCAGTAAATAACAATATACCGAAAGCAACGATACGTACCCATGCCGGATATCAATGGCAGTTGTGCCAAACAGATTTTGCATAACGGGCATATATGTAAACAATAGCTGAATTAACACGAGTATCATTTTCACTCAATCTATCTTTGGTGCAATGACGCATTTAACAGCGGTGGAATAAGGATATAATGTGGTTTTGTAACTCAGCAGATGAAACATCCGTGTGGGAATTAATAATATTCTGCTTATTTTTCCTCACACGCTTGGAGTTATTCATGAAAAAATACTGGTCTTACCAACCTTGGTTATTCATGTATAGAGAGAGCCTAAAGACTACAGGTTTGTTAGGTTGCCGGCTAGAATTTAATAAGTCTCCTGGGTTCCCAAAATCGTCATGCTTGCTACTTTCGCGTTAGCTCCATTTAACCACTTGTTACGCAGCGAAAGCTGGGCTAGTAAACGGCTTCGGCCTTATGCAGGTAAGACTGTACGGTTTTACATTTTACCATTTCTTGATATCAACCTGACTGTACATGCCAGTGGAGAATTATTAGCTGCGATGAGTTGTGCCACTATCGATACTACCATCACTTTGGATCTTGGTTTGCTACCATGTTTGCTTGCTCATGACGAAGAGGCCTACCGTAAAATTAGTATATCTGGAGACAGCGCCTTTGCTGAAGAACTTCTTAGAATTAGCAAGAATCTACACTGGGATATGGAGCAAGATTTAAGTGGAATTATAGGCGACATTCTTGCTCACCGCGTTGTGAAGGCTAGTGAAGACCTTAAGCAGTGGCACAATAAAACAATTCGTAATCTATCGGAAACATTGGTGGAGTACTGGATGGAAGAACAACCACTATTGGCCAAATCTATCCATGTACATGAATTCATTAGTGAGGTTGGTGCATTAAGGAGAGATGTGGAGCAGTTGGAGAAGCGAATAGAAAAAATTATAAGATAGAATCTTAATAATCCTTAGAAGAATATTTAACAATGGATGAACTGTTGTTCGCAAAGTAAATGCGTTTTTTCCGTCTTATCAAAATACTCAATGTAGCTTTTCGTTTTGGCCTCGAAGAGTTTTTTCCCGGTCGTGTATGGGCACGTATATTGCGGACCCTAGTTAGGCCGGCAACATTCTGGCGGAGACTAGAAAGACCGCGTGCTGAGCGCCTGCGTTTGGCACTAGAAGCGTTGGGCCCCATTTTTATAAAGTTTGGTCAGATGCTCTCTACTCGCCGTGACCTGTTGCCAAATGATATTGCCAATGAGCTGGCCAAACTTCAGGATCAGGTTCCACCTTTTTCTTCTAGCCTCGTAATTGCTACTCTCGAACGGGTATATGGTAAATCGGTTAACGAAGTATTCTTGGAGTTTAATCCCGATCCGATAGCCAGTGCTTCGGTTGCCCAGGTGCACTTTGCGGTACTGCACGATAATTCTGAAGTCGCTGTAAAAGTTCTACGCCCTGGAATTGCTAAAATAATTGCAAACGATATTGCTTTGATGGACAGCGGTGCATGGATGGTTGAAACTTTTTTACCCGATGGTAAACGCCTAAAGCCACGAGAAGTGGTATCTGAATTCGCTCATCATTTGGATCATGAACTTGATCTTACGCAGGAGGCATCCAACTGCAGCCAACTGCGGCGCAACTTTCTTGACTCGCCGTTGTTATTGGTGCCAGAAGTATATTGGGATTATTGCTATTCCGAGGTCATGGTAATGCAACGAGTGAAAGGTACGCCCATCAGCCATGTATCAGCACTACGTGAGCAGGGTATAGATATTCCAAAGCTTGCCCGAATGGGAGTAGAAATATTCTTCACCCAAGTATTTAGAGATGGCTATTTCCATGCTGATATGCATCCAGGAAATATTTTTGTTGGAGAAGACGGTCGTTATATTGCTGTTGATTTCGGTATCATGGGTACACTTACTGACGAAGACAAGAATTATCTAGCGCAAAATTTCCTAGCTTTTTTCGACCGTGACTACAGACGTGTTGCGCAAGCCCACGTCGAGGCAGGTTGGGCTCCAAAGGATACTAGGGTAGACGATTTCGAAAGTGCAATCCGTGCAGTATGCGAACCAATTTTTGATAGGCCACTAAAGGAAATTTCCTTCGGTCGTGTACTATTCCGGTTATTCCAGACTTCACGAAAATTCCATGTCGAAGTCCAGCCACAACTGGTAATGCTGCAAAAAACACTACTAAATGTTGAGGGACTTGGACGAGATCTTGACCCAGACCTAGACCTGTGGTCAACAGCCAACCCATATTTGGGGAGCTGGATGTCCGAGCAAATCGGTTGGCGTGGGATGCTTGACCGCCTGAAAAAGGAAGCACCGAACTGGGCCGTGATGCTGCCACAATTTCCGCGCTTGATGTACCACACATTGAGCGAGAATCGCACCCAAGGGTTGGAGAAAAGAATGACGGAATTGCTGACAGAAGAGAAACGACAGAGCCGCTTGTTGGTTGTTCTTTCGATTCTATTGACTGCATTGATACTCTGGCAGTTGTGGCAATAGTGGCATCTCAAAGATTTGCCTTGTAAATTCGTCGATGAATTTTGATAGGATTCCGGTTTTTTAAATAACGAGGCTATGGCGTTACTCGAAATTCGTGACGTGACACGACGCTTCGGTGATTTCACCGCGGTAAACAACGTCAATATCACAATTGAGACAGGTGAGTTTTTTACCTTGCTAGGGCCCTCTGGTTGCGGTAAAACCACACTGTTACGCATGATAGCTGGGTTTGATCTGCCTGATTCTGGCCAAATCCTACTAGACGGCATCAACATTGTCAGCATGCCGCCGGAAAAACGCCCTATCCATACCGTGTTCCAAAGCTATGCGTTGTTTCCGCACATGACAGTAGCGGGCAATGTTGCTTTTCCACTCAAGATGTCCGGTAAGATGCCCGATGAAATCAAATCCAGAGTGAGTGAATCCTTGAATAGTGTGCATCTTTCTGGTTTTGCTAATCGTTTTCCACACGAACTATCAGGGGGGCAGAAGCAGCGCGTGGCATTTGCTAGAGGGCTTGTTAATCGTCCGCGCCTACTATTGCTGGACGAACCACTAGGTGCACTGGATGCAAAGTTACGCGAGGAGATGCAAATTGAACTTATTAGTTTGCAACAAGAAATTGGGGTCACATTTGTGTTCGTTACGCACGCCCAAAATGAAGCACTCGCACTTTCACATCGCATTGCGGTAATGAATCAGGGCGATATTGAGCAAATTGACGAACCTTCCAAAATATATGGCTTTCCCAGGAATCGTTTTGTCGCAAACTTTATTGGCAAGATCAATATGATGGACGTGCAAGTACTTGAAGCTACGTCCTCTCATCTGAAACTTGTTGTGAAGGGACTAGGTGAAGTAACAGCTCCTAGTAAGGAAGGAGTTAGGGCTGGTGACAAAGGTACTATGGCTATCCGTCCCGAACAGGTACAGATTTTGCATCACTCGGAGGATACAGAGGTGAAGGACCATTTCCCCGGAAAAATTCATGATTATCTCTACGTAGGCAATGTTACAACTTATATCGTGGAACTGGCTAATGGCATCCACATTGAGGCTTTGCTGCCTAATAATACACCGGGGCAAGCCAAATCTTTCGAGGCGGGTGATTCAGTGGTAGTCACTTGGCGGCATGGTGCGAGTACTTTTCTCAATGACTAAAGAAAAAACTAAAGGAGAGCGCATTACCAAATGGTTAGTGAGTGGGCCACCACTACTGTTTCTGCTAGTATTTTTTGTTGCGCCTAGTTTGATCATGATTGTCACTTCGTTTCGTTATCCTGGTGAATTTGGTGGCTTGGCGCCCCTAGTTGCCCCAGCTGGGGAAGTTGGTGGTGAGTACGGTTTGACTCTGGAGGCATACCAGTTCTTTCTAAGCAGCAGTCTCTACGCAGAGATTTTCCTCAAGTCCTTCGGTGTTGCCGCAGCTACTACTCTAATCTGCCTTATAATGGCTTATCCACTTGCGTTATTGATTGCGCGCAGCAAAAAACGTTTTCGAAATTTGATGGTGTTGCTGGTAGTGCTTCCACTTGCTAGCAACTTCTTGATTCGCATTTATGCCTGGATGATTATTCTTGGCCCAGAATCTGGACTTAGCCATTTCATCAATACTATTCTAGGCGTATTTAGTATTGCCCCGATAACACTGCTGTTCTCACCGTTTGCAGTGCTGGTAGGTATGGTTTATGTACACCTACCGTTCATGGTTTTGCCCCTATATATCAACTTGGAGAAACATGATCTGGCTCTGTTGGATGCGGCACAAGACCTTGGTGCCAGTAGCTGGCAACGTTTCTGGCGTGTTACTTGGCCGTTGTCGTTACCAGGCGTGTTTGCAGGTTCTGCATTGGTGTTTATTCCTGTGTTGGGTATGTTTGCGGTTCCTGAGATACTTGGCGGTACCGGTGACATCCTTATTGGAAATCTGATCAAGGATCAATTTCTTGGTACACGCGACTGGCCCTTCGGATCTACGTTGTCAATTATGTTGACGCTAGCAGTGCTATCCATTGCCGGGTTAGCCACATGGCTTGCGCGTCAATCAGGAGGAATGAAGTATGCAGAGTAGCAACTTCAGGCTATGGCTTGTAGCAGCACTGGTTTATGCCTTTCTCTATATTCCACTTGTTATCGTAGTAGCGTATTCGTTCAACGATTCCAGGTTAAATGCTGAGTGGGTGGGTTTTACTTTGTTTTGGTATGAGACTCTGTTTAATGACAAGGAAATGCTCATTGCCGCACGCAATTCACTGGTCATAGCTGTCAGTGCAAGTGTTTGCGCAACAGTACTTGGTACTATGGCTGGTCTTGCGATACATCGATACAAGCTTAAAGTGTTACCTATTCTTGTGTTTACACCCGTGGCGATGCCTGAAATATTGCTGGGTGTATCGCTACTGTTATTTTTTTTGCAAGTGCTTAACCTGACGCTTGGCATGGTATCCATAATTATTGCGCACACCACATTTTGTATCGGCTTCGTAGCCATCATCGTGCTGGCCCGACTGCAAGGTATGGACTGGAGTGTCTTTGAAGCAGCGCGCGATCTAGGTGCATCCCCCTGGCAGAGTTTTCGTCATGTCACGCTGCCGCTGATTATGCCAGCAGTGGTTGCAGGTGCGCTGATGTCGTTTACCCTGTCCATCGATGATTTCGTTATTACTTTTTTCACCAAAGGTGTGGGCGAGCCAATTCTTCCAATCCAAATTTACACTATGATCAAGGTCGCGGTTACGCCAGAGGTAAATGCCATTTCTACTCTGTTAATGCTGCTCACACTGGTTATGATCATTATTGCCACTAAGCTTGATTATGGTGTGTTGCGTGGAGATGCAAGTCAATGAATTTGCGCAAGTTATGCTTGCTTATGTTTGTGGCCATGCTGGTATTGTTGCCGATACTATCTACCGCAAGTGGTGCTGGCAAGGAAGCGAATACGAATTCCACCGCTAGAGAAAGAAACGTCTTATATTTGTTTAACTGGAACAACTACATTGCACCGGAAACTGTTAAACGCTTTGAACAATCCTGTAATTGTGAACTCTCTCAGGATTATTATTCCGACAATGAGGAAATGCTGGCAAAGCTTGCGGCCGGCGCGACCGGTTATGATCTTATCGTGCCTACTGGAAATGCAGTGGACTCCCTTATACGCCAAGGTGCCTTAAAACCGCTAGATAAATCACTGCTGTCAAATCTCAAGAATATCAATCCCGCATATCTCAACACCGCATTTGATCCGGAGAATAAATATTCGATTCCTTATGCATATACTCTGACGTTACTCGGCTTCAACCGAAAAAAAATGCAGGACCTAGGTTTGCCTACTAATACCTGGGCGATTATTTTCGAGCCAAGATATCTGGAAAAAATAAAGGGACGGATTACTGTGCTTGATAGCCAACGTGAATTGATGGCTGCTGCACTTAAATACTTGGGTTATTCAGTTAACGATACCGACGAGGAACATTGGAATCAGGCCAAAAAAATGATAATACGTGCCAAGCCGTACTGGGCGGCTTTCAGCAACACTAGCTACATCAGGGAATTGGCGGTGGGTAATCTATGGGTGGCACATGGCTATTCTAATGACATGTTTCAGGCAGCGCTTGACGCTAAAAGAACCGGACGAAATTTCACTATTGATTATTCAACACCTAAGGAAGGTGGGGTACTAGCGCTTGATAGTATGGTGTTGCATCAAAGTGGCGTACGCACTGATCTAGCTTATCAGTTTATAAATTTCATGTTAGATGGGAAGAACTCCGCCGAACTTACTAATCTAATCGGATCAGGTAACCCCAATATGGATGCGATGAAGGCTATTCAGCCGGATATCGCTAGAAATAAAGCAATATTTCCTGACAAGAAATTACTTACTAGGCTAGAGATGCTGCAAGATTTTGACCGAAACCAGCGTCGCTTGCTAAGCCGGTTGTGGACTGAAATAAAATTAAGGTAGTTGAAATTTACGTAAAGAGCGGTTTGGTATCATATTGGTGGTAGTTTTGATCCAGTTTTCCTTGAACAGCTTGCTTGATTGTAGGGATTGTACTGAGATATTGGAGGATTTTAGACTATCCTCCTAATCAAGTGCATTTAGCTTTACTACTATATGGAATTCGATAACGGTATTTTGCATTTAGATGTTTTTCTCTCGGTGACTCTGGGCATCGTTGTACTATTTTTCGGTAAACGCATCAATGATGCTGTCAGCTTTTTCAGGGAATTCAACATTCCAGAGCCGGTCACGGGCGGATTGATATTCACCCTGCTGATCACGTTGTTGTATTTTGTCAATGGTATCGAAATCATCTTTGACCTAGCAGCGCGGGACGTGTTGCTGGTTTACTTTTTTACCACCATCGGCATCAATACCAAACTGAAAGATCTGCTGTCGGGTGGGAAACCACTGGTGGTCCTGCTTTTGATTACGATTGTCTATATGTTCCTGCAGAACCTTATCGGCATCACAGTGGCCGCGTTGTTCGACCAGCCTGCACAGGTCGGTATGCTTGGTGGTACCGTGTCCCTGATTGGTGGTCACGGGACGACTATTGCCTGGTCACCGAGAATTGCGGAAGACTACGGGATCACAAACGCCATGGAGATTGGCATTGCCTGTGCCACGTTCGGGCTTATTCTTGCCAGTTTGATGGGTGGGCCTATAGCCAAGTTCCTTATCACAAAGCACAAGCTAAAACCACTGCAGGTGGAACCGCTCGACGTCGGTATACCAGATGAAAAGAAAGGCAATCATGAAATCAACAGCATGGACTTTCTGGATGCCATTTTCGCCATTCATGTGAGCGCTATTTTCGGTGTGCTGATCAACGAGGGGCTGGAAAATATCGGACTCAAGTTGCCGCTGTTCGTGACCTGCTTGTTTGCCGGCATTCTTATTACCAACCTGATCCCAAAATCCTTTCCGCGTCTCTCCGGCAGGACCTGGCCCAGTCGCGCACCGGCCATTGCACTGATTGCCGATGTCTCGCGCTGGGCACCTTTCTGGCAATGTCGCTGATGAGCATGCAGCTGTGGACACTGATTGATCTCGCTGGTCCCATCTTTACCATTCTCGGCGCTCAGTTTCTGATTGCAGTTGGCGTAACGTTGTTTGTGGTTTTCCCCCTGATGGGGCGTAGTTACGATGCGGCCGTTGTCTGCGCCGGGTTCGGCGGAATTTCACTGGGCTCGACCCCCACCGCCATGGCGAATATGTCGGCAGTGACTCAACGGTACGGTGCCTCACACCTGGCATTTATTGTCGTTCCGCTGGTGTGTGCGTTTTTCATTGATCTGGTCAATGCCTTGCTCATCCCTTCTTCCTGGCGTATTTCTGAGAGATCCTGTTATACGTATGAGTTCCGGAAAACGTGATTGGCATTCGTTTCAGATGAAGTAGAGACAATAGCACCAAGTTTCCCAGATGAGGAAAAAAGAGAGAAAGATGAGGAGCATTATAAAAAGGGTACTTAATGGATAATAAAAAATTTCAATAAAGTACAAGCTTCCTTGATTTACGCTCTAAAAGGAGTATATCTTCTTGAAGGGTGGGAAGCCGAGATGGGAACCAAGAAAAAGCCAGCCATAAGAAGCTGGCTTTTTTGGTGTCTATCGTATATTTAAGAGTAATATAGTTGTTAATTACTCAGGAGGGTATATGAAAACCTTATCTGTTTTATTACTGTTAGTTTCATCCAGTGTATCTGCTCAAGGGTACAGAGATTACCTCCAACCACAATCTCAACCGACCGACCGATCTCAACCCATGGAGCAGGCAAAACAGTTACAACAGGAGCTCCACGATCCCCTATATGCTAACCAACAGGATTTAATGAACCAGCAACCACTTCGAATGGAAGTAGACCGAATGGATAAAGAGCGCAAAAGGGATAGATCAACATTCCCAGGATGGTAATTAATGATAGCTATAGGTAACTA
>Ga0114949_10000844_pt1 | contig 17771 bp, 10 predicted proteins | sample N074metaG_FD_83505 | JGI IMG/M metagenome (GOLD analysis project Ga0114949, IMG submission 83505) | Deep subsurface microbial communities from Kermadec Trench to uncover new lineages of life (NeLLi) - N074 metaG | ecosystem: Environmental > Aquatic > Marine > Ocean trench > Sediment | place...
ATATCCCAGTAAGGAAAGCGATGTTCATACCCGAAAAAAGTATAGAGATTTGATGCTTTAAATATAAGTTTTGCAATTTTCTCTTTAATATCATAATTTTCAAAAACAGTAGAAGGAATTTTATTTGTATAATTTATATCAAAACTGATTAGTAGTTTAACAATATTATTTTTTATTATTATTTTTGAGTCTTTCGAAATTTTATTATGAAAGAACTTTTCTTTCAATATTAAGCCTGAAATATCTGATGCCTTTAAATTATTAGGAATAACTTTTGAGTATTGACTTCCACCCAATAAATCTCCAGCATATCCAGGTATAAAGATAGAATCAGATGCAATCAAATTATTATCCGTTAAATATTTTACGGCAAAATAATCTTGTAATGATGGCATAGATGTGTATTTGCACGTATTATGAGCAAATTTTTTGAAAATTTCGGAATCGATATAATTATTCATTAACTCCTCCGTATATTCAATAAAAATCCATTTAAAATTTAAAGCATCTGCAGTTTTTTTTGAATTTTCAATTTCATAATTTCCTTTTTTCCCATACGTATAGCATGTAACATTTTTATAATTGTATTTTTTTAACATCACAGCAATTAGGCGTGAATCATAACCACCGCTCAATGGCAATACTACTGGACGATTATTTAATGAAATTATAAGTCGTCTAAAAGCACTATCGAAAACTGAAATTGATTGTTCTTTTAGCTTAGAATACCCTAATTTATTTATATTTTTTGTAGCATAATTAAAAAAGAAACCTTGTTTTACAATAGTTTTATTTTTAAAAATCAAATATTCATTTGACTGCAATTGATATACATTTTTGACTAATGTTTTATTGCCCATTGTATATCCTGAGGCTTTAAATTCTAAAGCAGATTGTTTATCAATTTTTGAGATTTGCAAGTTATTTTTCAGAAATAAAATATCATCACTTATAGATAATTCTTTATTTTTATATGAATAAAATAACGGAAATTTTCTAGTTGCATCTGATGCCATAAATATGCTATTCGGAAATTTTATGAGTACTGTAAAAAAACCATTTACTTCTTTAATTCTATTGATAAATTGGACTTCAGATAGAATATCTTCAAAAAATAAAATCATTTTTTCCTTTTCATAAAAATGATTTTTAGCATCAAAAAAACATCCTTTAATGGAAATTGTTTCATTAGTAAACCATGAAAACCCATTGTTGTTATTTAAAAATATATTTACCATTTTTTCTAGAAGTTCTCATAGTTTGATAAAGCCGAGAAATAACATTGCAATATAAAAAATCAATTAAAGATTAGTACGTGATAGTATTCTTTTTATTTTATGGATAATTGCACTAATATACAACGAACGATAATTATCACTTTGTAAAACAGCGATCGTTTTGGTATAAAACTTTTTAGAAAACAACAACCTTAATAACGTTTTTTCTTGTAAAGAGTTACTTGTATCTATAGCGTTAACTTCTTTTGTTTGTATAAGATTCCTACGGAACAACACTCTATATGCTTCGGCTCTCCACTTCTGTTTATAGTTATTGAAATTGGAAATATTATTAAAATATGTTTCAAATTTAGAGAAATCAGTATCAATAATTTTACCATTCTCATTAGAAAACGGAATCCAATCGAAGGTAAAATTGTTTTTTGAAAATGTAAATTTTAATAATGCAGATTCTTTAGTATAGGCATACGGATAGTGTGCTGGAATATCAAAAATAAAGTTCCCTAAAGAATAGAATATATATTTCCCTTTATATTTTTCATATGCCTGTAAGGTGTGTGAATGATGTGCTATTACTATATCAACACCTTTAATTTTTGATATTTTCTTAAGATAACTACGCTTATTAGGAGAGGGATAATTGGTAAACTCTTCGCCACCATGATAATTCACTATGATATAATCAACATTTTTACTTAAATTTTGAACTTCCTTTTTTAAAACAACTAATTCTTTACTTGTAAATACCTTGGCTTCTTCTCCTTTGATATTTACACTTGGAACCGTGATACCAAATAAAGCAATTTTGCAATTATTCTGTTTTAAAACACATGCCTGTGACGCTTCTAAAACATTTTTTCCAGCCCCAAAATAACTACAGTTATTCTGTTTCATTGTATCTAAAGTATCATTCAAACCATCTGTTTTACAATCAAGAATATGGTTGTTTGCTAAATTAAATACGTTTAATTTTCTCTTAGCTAAATACTGAATTGTTTTACTAGGGCTTTTAATTTTTATGTGATCAGAACTGTCAGGTTCAGTATCGGTAACAGGACCTTCTAAATTTGCAACAACATAACTGCTGTTTTTAAACACTTCAATAATATTAGGAGAAAATATTTCTTCATTTGCCTCCATTTTTTTAATAAAAGATCCTGTAATACTAATATCTCCAGTAAATGTTATTATCATTGTATTCGTGTGCTTATTTATAAACTCTCTCTTTTTGATGAACTGAGTCTTTAGCTATTTTTAAAAAGTAGATAAGAATCAATAAATTAAAAAATACTCCTACCCCCGAAAAAAACAATAATGAAATTATAATATCATTGTATAAGGTATATCCTAAATAAAGAGCTAAAAATCGTGATGTTAAAAGCAGTATATTATAGACTAAAATTGTTTTTTGCTTATTCAATATGGCGATAATTGGCGATATGGGGGAATTTAAAAACATTACAAACAACCATGGTATTAATATTCTAACATAAGACCCAACATCTGTCCAATTTTCGCCAAAAATAAAATCTAAGAAATAAGAAACTAAAAATAAGGGAATAAATATAACTAAGGATGTAATAAATAGGTTTTTATATGTTTTTTTTATAAGCTGAAATAAATCCCCATCCGAATTATAAACTTTACTTGCTTTATTAAAAAACACTTGGCTTATAGGTTGTCCAACAATTCCTGGAGGTGCTTTCAATACTTTAACTGCTAATCCATAAACACCAGCAGATTCCAATCCAAAATAACGTGTAATTAAAATTACAGGCAATTCGTTTGATAAAGTGTTAGTGAAAGTTAAGATGGTATTAAACAAAGGTATATCACTATATTTTTTAGCAAGAAACAGCATTCTTTTTATAGATATATATTTTGCATCTTTTTTCAGTCTTTTAAATGCCAATTTTGCAATTACTACAAAATTTACAAATTGCCCAAGTATCATTCCTGGGACCAATCCTATAGAATTAAATAAACTAAATCCAGTTAATATCTGTGTTGCGCTCATTGTAATTGATCTACTTACAGTACCTATAGATATATTTTTAAATAAATCAGTTCTATTATTCCAATAATCAAATGCTGATATATTACCGAGAAAAAAAACGCTTAATGGAACAAAATAAATAAAAAATGAAATTTTTTCAATTTTTAATACTGATATAATGTCATCATGAAAAAGTGCTATCAGTGTAAAAAGAGACATGCTAAATAAAAATACAATGAGTAAACTAAATACAAATAAATTAATAGCGTCTTTATCTCGTTTTGGCAAAACGATTGCCAACTCATAACAAAGTGTAGCTAAAGTTTTTAATAATATTACTATCGATGCATATATGGCATATATACCAAAAACTTCTTCTGTAAACAAACGTGTAAGGATAGGAATGGACAATAATACTATTGTTTGACCTATAACTGAACCTGTAAATAAGGTAAGAAAATTTTTAAAAAATGTGTTCTTTGTATATTTATTAAAATATGAATATCTTGACATTATCTATTTAATTCCGTCATTAAAATAAAGTGTAATTTATAAACTTTCAGGCAACCTAATTATTCTTTTTCTTTTATACCAAAAATAAGTTTCTTTTACCGCTCCAAAGCTTTCAAAAAACTTTGCAACACCTGTTATCATTGAACCTTCAAAGTCTAAAATCATATCAGCATTACTATACTTTTTAATAACAAAATCAATAATAAAAGTAATTACCTGACTTTCTTTACCTTCCTGATTTACTGCCGAAAATAAATAAATGATTCTATTCTTATTTTTCAGAAATATGACTCCTCCCAATAAGTTTTGATTTTTATTTTTAACACAAAATACTTCAACTTTTTGTCTTTTAAACCCCTCTTGAATTAATTGATTTAACAATTCATAATCGCTATTAATATTATTCAGCTCTATTCCTTTATTTTTTTTAAATAAATTAATGATAGGTTTCGAATTGTCAACTTCCTTAATAATTAAGTTCAATTTTTTAGCTTTTTTAACACTTCGTTTTCTCAATTTATTATATCCTTCAAACAAAGATTCATAACTATCACTAAGATTTAAAATAAAATTGTCTTTTTTTGACAAATACTTACTGGAAAAATGGTTGTCAAAATTGAATAATATATCCACCAGTTTAAATTTTCTTGGGATTGAATTGATAAATTCAGCTATTAAATCCTCTTTTAATTGATGCCTTGAAAATATTCCTAATTGCTGAACCCAAGCAGGTTGAAAAATATAATTTATTCCATATTTTTTTCGCTTAGGTAAAGGCATTACGGCTTCATAATTATTTAAAATTAAAATATCCCAACCTGGAGCCACGCAATTTAGATACCAACTATATCCATAAATCAATGAATTTTTAGATTCATAAATACATTGATCATATTGAGCAAAATCTATATTATTATGTACCAGATATTTAATCATATACCAAGAACGAATAAATTTTCCTTCATTTTCATTGAGATAGTTCTCTTAATATATTTTCATACATCTTATCCCATCCCTTCCAACGTCCGGTTCCACTCACTGATTCGTTATGAAAAATAGTTATAAATGTTCCATTTACTTTTTTCACTTCTTTGGCAAGTTTCAAAATGGTATCATATGACTTCTTTGCAGTAAAGTTTAAATAATCTTTTAAAGTACCATCCATCACAGCAAATGGAAATACTTTTAGCGGAGTTTGTATTTCAAAGCCCAAATCGTAAAAATAAAAAGGTGTACATGTTCCTGCTCTAAATCCATAATGACTGGCATATCCCATTGTATAATCTTCCTTTATTTCTAAATCAACCAAATTTTGATAGGTTTCTGGCAAATCCAGTCTCAAATAATGTTGACGGGACTTCGTTATTGGAAAATTAACAATTTGCTCCAGTCTCTTCTTCTCTCTTTTCGTTTTTTGTTCATTTTTCATGCAAAAATACGAAGGGTGAATACCTACCTTAGAATAATCTGCTACATTCTTTATCAATAGTTTATAATTGATATTACTAGATGAAATATTTTTATCATAGGTGGTGTAATCACTTAAAAGAAAGAAAAATATCGTTGAAATTTTATACTTCTTTTGAAACAAAATTAATCGATCAAATACATCAAAAGGATCTTTAGATAAATTAAAAATTACTAAAAACCGAGTCCATATCTCTTGTAATTTAAATTGAGACAAATCATTTAATAGGCCTCCAATGGTGCGTACAACCCCTTTGTGTTTATAACAAAAGGCAATATCAACGTCAATGGTAGGAATAAATTTAAACTTTCTTTGCTGATCTATTTGTACTTTGAAATTTGGAAATCTCTCCAATAAGATTTTTTTAAACTTAAGAGCCCAAATATCAATAATGGGTTTATCTAAGAATTTGTTCTGGAAAGCCAGACTTTCTTCTACCGGAAATCTTTCAAATTGATCCTTTACATGAGGTAAATATTCCTCATATCTACTTATCAAATAAAAACTGGCTGCAAAAATATCAAATGGAATTCCAGAGGACACATTGGATTGAAAAAAACAGAGATCGTCATCCCATTTTCCAAATGTAATATCCAAATAATCTATTCCTTGATTAAAGAGTAAATCATTACTTTTAACAAAAAACTCTTGCCCCAAGGCTTGTTTGGTGTACGAAAATTTTAATCCTTCATGCGCAATAAATTCTTCAACTCGTAAAGTAAAATTGATTTCAATGTTTAAAATTCGAGTAAATATATGCTTAAAAGTATATGTTAATCTTGGAGTGATTTTATGGGTATAAACTAATAGCATAAGTGACTATAAAATGAATTAAAAAAATATGACAATCAATTTAAATCATATTTTCATCAGCAAAGCTAAAGTAATCTTTTTCGGTAATAATTACATGATCCAAAACTTTAATATCTAAAATTTCGCCTCCCTTTTTTATTTTTATAGTTAAATCCAGATCTGAACTGCTTGGCCTTAAAGTTCCGGAAGGATGATTATGACACAAAATAATTCCTGTTGCTGATAATTCCAACGCTTTTTTAAATACCAAACGAATATCCACCATTGTACCTGTAATGCCACCTTTACTGATTTGTGTTTTCAATTTAATCTTATTCGCATTGTCAAGATAAATAATCCAAAATTCTTCATGTTGTAATTCTCCCAAAATAGGTTGCATGATATGAAACACAGATTTGCTTCCTCTAATTTTAGGTTTCTCAAGAGCTTCTTCTAAAACTCTTCGTCTACCCAATTCCAATGCAGTAATAATTGATATAGCCTTGGCCTCGCCAATTCCTTTAAACTTGATTAGATCATCAACCGATAATTTGGCAAGTTCATTCAAATTTGAATTGATACTAATCAAAATGCGTTTTGACAACTCAACAGCACTTTCATTCCTGCTTCCAGATCCAATTAAAATTGCTATTAATTCTGCATCCGACAAAGCAGCTTTGCCTTTATTCAATAATTTTTCTCTTGGCCTATCATCTTCATTCCAATTTTTTATTGTTAAATTATTCGTGTAATTGGTCATGAATTTTTTCTTTAAAGATAAAAAGAAAAATAATACATTTGTGATGGCAATATAAATTTAATAGTTTTATTAATTATGCTTTAATCATTATGTGTTTTTATAAAAGCAGAAGAATAAACTATCAAATAAATAAGTAGTGTCTGGTCGGAAACAGGCGATTTTTGATTTTGATGTGTTTCCGACCAGCCACTAAGTACGATCCTCAAGGGAAGTTCTGAATGCTGGAATAATGAACTAGTTTAAGATATTAAATAGAGATCTGGCCTAAAAAAAGGATTTATATATCCTTGGCATGTTGGTTTAACCAATATTTTTTAATGAGTTGATTATATCCACTTGATAAAACCGGGATCACTAATAAAAATAAATTTATGAAAATTATAATAGCCGGTGCCGGAGAAGTTGGCTTTCATTTAGCCAAATTACTTTCATTTGAATCTCATGAAATCACCTTAATCGACCAGGATAAGGATAGATTGGTTTTTGCAGACACAAGGCTGGATATCAAAACCCTACAAAGAGATGCAACTTCTATTTCAGCATTGAAAGATGCGAATATTAAAAATACAGATTTACTTATTGCGGTTACCTCATCGGAAACTACAAATATTACAATTTGTGTAATTTCAAAAAAAATAGGCGCCAAAAAAACGATTGCACGAATTAGTAATTCTGAATTTATCGATAATAAAACTGAAATAAATTTTACCGATTTAGGAATTGATGAGCTAATTTCAACCAATGAATTGGCTACAAATGAAATTAAATCGCTTTTGAAAAAAGCTGCTTTTCATGACACACACGAATTTGAAAAAGGAAAATTAACAATGGTTGGAATGTCTTTATCAAAAACTGCTCCAATTGTAGGGATGCAAGTAAAGGATGCGGCGGCCACTTTTTCAGAAATACATTTTATGCCAATTGCTATCAAACGGAAGGAATCCAATGAAACTATAATTCCGCGTGGAAACACTGTTTTTAATGCCGGGGATCAAGCCTACTTCATTACATTGGAGGAAGGAGTTGAAGAATTGACAAAATTATCTGGAACCATTAATAGGCCTATAAAAAATGTCATGATTTTAGGAGGTAGCAAAATTTGTGAACAAACTGCTAAAGAATTATGTAAGGAAAATTTAAATATAAAAATAATTGAGTACAATAAAGCGAGAGCCATTGAACTTGCCGATAAATTACCCAATGCTTTAGTAATTTTTGGCGACAGTAGGGATGTTGAACTTTTAGAAGAAGAAAATGTTAGTGAAATGGATGCTGTTATTGCGGTTACCGGAAGATCAGAAACTAATATTATGTCTTGTTTAGTGGCCAAATCGAAAGGTGTGAAACGCACCATTGCCTTGGTTCAAAATATGGATTATTATAATTTGAGTAAAAATATAGGCATTGACACATTAATTAACAAAAAACTATTAGCGGCAAATAGCATTTTCAGATATATCAGAAAAGGGGAAGTTCTTGAAATGACGATTCTAAATAACATCAATGCTGAAATTCTGGAATTTAAGGTTCACGATAATTCTAAAATTATCAAAAAGAAAATAAAAGATTTAAAATTTCCTCGAAATGCAATTATTGGAGGTGTAATTAGAGATGATAAAGGAGTTATAGCATTAGGAGATTACCAAATAAAAAAAGATGATAAAGTTGTTGTATGCTGTTTTCCTAAAACAATTTCAAAAGTTGAGAAATTCTTTAATTAAAAATTTTAAATGAAAAGACTCAATATAAAAATCATCCTCCAAATGATGGGAGTATTACTCCTATTTAATGGAGCTTTTATGCTTTTTACCTCGGCCCTTAGCAGATACTACAAAGACGATGCCTTCCATGGAATATTCCTAGCAGGTATTATTACCATGCTTACTGGTGGTTTACTTCAATTTGCTACCAAGGGCTTCAAGAAGGAAATTAAAAGAAGGGAGGGGTATTTAGTTGTCACTTTTGGTTGGATTGTTATGGCATTGTCAGGGACACTACCCTATATAATGACTGGTGAAATCTCATCTTTTACAAATGCCTTTTTCGAAACCATGTCCGGCTATACTACAACAGGTGCATCTATACTTGACGATATCGAATCTATGCCAAAAAGCCTTCTTTTTTGGCGGAGTACAACTCATTGGATTGGTGGAATGGGAATTATCGTGCTGGCAATTGCAATTTTACCGCTTTTAGGAATTGGAGGCATGCAATTATTTGCTGCAGAAGCTCCTGGTCCATCGGCGGACAAATTACATCCAAGAATCACTGATACTGCAAAAAGGTTGTGGTTTTTATATTTCAGTTTGACCATTATTCAAGCCATTTTATTAAAATTGGCAGGAATGGGATATTTTGATGCGATAAATCACGCCATGAGTACTTTAGCAACTGGTGGATTTTCAACTAAAAATAGTAGTTTGGCCTTTTGGAATGATCAGCCCCTGATACAATATATTGTAATCGTCTTTATGTTTATTGGAGGTTCAAATTTTGTATTGATTTATTTCGCTATCAAAGGAAAATTTAGCAAGTTCCTCAGGGATGAGGAATTCAAATCTTATGCCTTTACGATCATTGCATTAACAATACTTGTTTCAATTATTGTTTATTTTAATGCTGAAGTGTCTAAAGTTCCTACGGATATTCAGGTAATTGCTCATCCAATGATAATGGGAGAATTGGAGAGTGCTTTTAGACATGCCTTATTTCAGGTTTTGGCTTTGGTCACAACAACAGGATTTGTAACCGCTGACTATACCACATGGACTCCTTTCTTAACAGTTTTATTCTTCTTAATGATGTTCTTAGGAGCTTCTTCCGGATCTACATCAGGAGGCGTAAAAATTGTAAGACATATTATTGTGATCAAAAATGTGTTTACAGAATTCAAAAGATCCATGCATCCCAATGCTATCATTCCTGTTCGTTACAACAATTTGACAATATCACGAAGTATAGTGTTTAACGTAATGGCCTTTTTTATTTTATACCTTGTAGCATTTGTAATTGGAACTGCAGTATTTAGTTTTATAGGATTAGATTTTGTTTCCTCTCTAGGTGCCTCAGCCTCTTCCTTAGGAAATGTGGGGCCGGCAATTGGAGAATTTGGTCCGGTAAACAATTTTAATAGCTTGCCGGTTTTTGGAAAATGGTGGTCTTCATTTTTGATGCTTTTGGGAAGACTTGAACTCTTTACAGTCCTTATAATTTTCACACCATATTTTTGGAGAAACTATTAAGCCAATCATTTTAATATCTCTTTTTTTGAATTATTGGGTTTTGATTTGCCCTTAAATTATTTGAATAATTAACCGAGCAATGATTAACTTGCAGTCCAATTTTTAATTTCAAATAAATGGATAGAATAGACCCTTATATTCCAAAAAATAAAATACGAATTGTAACAGCCGCTTCGCTTTTTGATGGTCATGATGCTGCCATCAATATTATGCGACGTATTATTCAAGCAACTGGAGTTGAGGTGATTCATTTAGGGCATGACAGAAGTGTTGAGGAAGTTGTCAATACTGCGATTCAGGAAGATGCAAACGCCATTGCAATAACTTCTTACCAAGGTGGTCATAATGAGTATTTTAAATACATGTTTGATTTACTCCAGAAAAAAGGAGCTCCTCAAATTAAAATTTTTGGCGGCGGTGGTGGTGTTATTTTGCCTAAAGAGATCAAAGATTTAATGGATTATGGTATTACCAGAATTTATTCACCCGATGATGGAAGAAAAATGGGATTACAGGGCATGATCAATGACATGGTTAAATTATCAGATTTTGATCCATCAGAAACCTTACCCGACAACAATAAAATTGCCCAATACATCCAAAAAAATGATGTAAATACCATTGCGAGATTAATAACTCTGGCAGAGAACAGATACGATGAATTTGAATCAGTTATCGATCCAATTTTAGATAAAATAAAAAACTCACCTTCCAAGAAACACAAAGTAAATCCTATTTTAGGAATAACAGGAACAGGTGGATCGGGAAAGTCATCATTAGTTGATGAATTGGTTCGTAGGTTTTTATCGGATTTTTCAAAAAAAAACATAGCAATTATATCGGTTGACCCATCAAAACGAAGAACCGGAGGAGCTCTTTTAGGAGATAGAATTCGAATGAATTCTATCAACAATGAAAGAGTCTATATGCGTTCCCTGGCAACACGCCAATCAAACCTGGCATTATCAAAACATGTTAGTGACGCACTAAACATTTTAAAAGCTGCTTCATACGATTTAATCATTTTAGAAACTTCAGGTATTGGACAATCGGATACCGAAATTTTAGATCATTCTGATGTTTCTCTATATGTAATGACTCCCGAATATGGAGCCGCTACACAATTAGAAAAAATAGACATGATCGATTTCGCTGATGTAATTGCACTTAATAAATTTGATAAAAAAGGTGCTCTTGATGCTTTACGCGATGTAAAGAAACAATACCAACGTAATCATAATTTATGGGAAGATAAAATTGATATTATGCCTGTTTACGGAACCATGGCTTCTCAATTTAACGATCCTGGAATCAATAATTTATATCGTTTTATCATTCAAAAAGTCAATGAAAAAACAAATGCTAATCTCAATAGTTCATTTGAAATTAGTGAAGCAATGAGTGAAAAGCAATTTATTATTCCTCCTAAAAGAATACGATATTTATCAGAAATTACAGAAAACAACATCAATTATGACACGTGGAGTAAAGAGCAAAGTAATATTGCCCAAAATTTGTTTGGTATATATAAGACCATCGAAACGATTTCAGGTAAGACCCTGAGCTTATCTATACATGGAATTGATGAAACATACTTAAAAGATTTACAACTTAAAAATATTGAATTGATAAATCAACTTCACAAAGAGTTTTCAAAAGTTAAAATGGATTTAAATGCTCATAACTGGGAAATAATTTCAAATTTCAACGATAAAAAACAAAACTATAAAAACGACATATTTACCTATAAAGTTCGGGGCAAAGAAATCAATATTAAAACCTATACCGAATCCTTATCTCATTTAAAAATTCCTAAAATTGCCTTACCAAAATATGAGGCTTGGGGTGATATTTTGCTTTGGTGTTTACAAGAAAACGTACCTGGTGAATTTCCTTATACGGCAGGAATTTACCCTTTCAAACGTACAGGTGAAGATCCAACAAGAATGTTTGCCGGCGAAGGTGGCCCGGAAAGAACCAATAGAAGGTTTCATTATGTAAGTTTTGACTCGGCTGCTAAACGACTATCTACAGCATTTGACAGTGTTACTTTATATGGAAATGATCCTGATATGCGTCCGGATATTTATGGCAAAATAGGAAATGCAGGTGTGTCAATTTGTTGTTTGGATGATATGAAAAAATTGTATTCAGGATTTGATTTAACCAATCCGCTTACTTCTGTTTCCATGACCATCAATGGCCCCGCGCCTATGTTATTAGGTTTTTTCCTCAATGCCGCCATTGATCAGGAATGTGAAAAATACATCAAAGAAAATGGTTTAGAAAAAGAGGCAGAGCAAAAAATTAATGCAATTTATACGAAAAAAGGAATTAAAAAACCAACCTATCAAGGTGAGTTACCCAAAGGAAACAGTGGATTAGGATTAATGTTACTTGGTATTACAGGTGATAGAATATTACCAAATGATATTTATCAAAAAATAAAAAAAGAAACTATTTCCAAAGTACGAGGTACCGTTCAAGCAGATATTTTAAAAGAAGACCAAGCTCAGAACACTTGTATATTTTCTACTGAATTTGCCTTGAAAATGATGGGAGATGTACAAGAATATTTCACCATTAATAATATTCGTAATTTCTATTCCGTTTCAATTTCAGGTTATCATATCGCTGAAGCCGGTGCAAATCCAATTTCTCAATTGGCATTTACTCTTTCTAATGGATTTACTTTTGTTGAATATTATTTGAGCCGTGGAATGGATATCAATAAATTTGGACCAAATTTATCTTTCTTCTTCTCGAACGGAATCGATCCTGAATATTCGGTAATTGGTAGGGTTGCTCGAAAAATATGGGCAAAGGCAATGAAATTAAAATACGGTGCTAATGAAAGGGCACAGATGTTGAAATATCATATACAAACCTCAGGACGTTCTTTACACGCTCAGGAAATTGATTTTAATGACATAAGAACAACTCTTCAAGCACTTTACGCCATATATGACAATTGCAATTCTCTACACACCAATGCTTATGACGAAGCCATTACTACTCCGACAGAAGAATCTGTAAGGCGGGCTATGGCTATCCAATTGATTATCAACAAAGAATTAGGCTTGACTAAAAATGAAAACCCGATTCAAGGATCTTTTATTATTGAAGAATTAACGGATTTGGTTGAATATGCCGTTTATGAAGAATTTGACCGAATTACAGAACGTGGTGGTGTTTTAGGTGCCATGGAAACGATGTACCAACGTTCAAAAATTCAAGAAGAAAGTCTTTATTATGAGGAATTAAAACATAACGGGGAATTTGAAATAATTGGTGTAAATACCTTTTTAAGTAGTAAAGGTTCACCTACTGTTTTACCTCAGGAAGTTATCCGAGCTACAGAAAAAGAAAAGTCTTATCAAATTGAAATAATGAATAATCTGCATAAAGCAAATAAAGAACAAGCGAATACTGAAATTCAAAAACTGCAACAAAAAGCCGTTGAAAACGAAAATGTTTTTGAACAATTGATGGAAGCGACAAAAGTTTGCACCTTGGGTCAAATCACTTCTGCCTTGTTCGAAGTTGGAGGGCAATATAGACGAAATATGTAAGCAGAGAACCACTTTTGTATTAAACAAATTGTGTGAATCGCTTATCCCGCGGAACATAGTGAACGCGGGATCTCATTGATTTGAGATGAATATTAAATCACCTATATCAATCGTGCTTTCAGATCTTCAGAGAACCACTTTTGTATGAAACAAAATGTGTGAATTATTTTTCACACAAGAAGAAATTAATCCATAATCTACCAGGTTTTAATTGGATTAGAATTTAATACAAAAGAGTAATTTAGTTATAAATCTCTTCACGTGAAAACATCTATAAAGTTACATTTTCTTTTGTAGATTTACAGGAATAAATATCCATTACATGAATTCAACAATCCTCAAACTCGTTTTCTTTTTTACTTTTAGTATTTCTTTTATTAGTTGTCAAGAAAATATTTCTGATAAAAATAATGATATTGCCGACACTTATGTAAAAGATAATTATGATAAAGAAGAAGTAACCATTGCCATGAGAGATGGTATTAAATTACACACAACCATCTACTCTCCAAAAGATACGAGTCAGGCCTATCCAATTTTACTTCAAAGAACTCCTTATAGTTGTCGGCCTTATGGCGAGTCGGGATATCGTCAAAATATTGGACCCAATATTCACTTAATGAAAGAAGGAAATATTATTGTATATCAAGATGTTAGAGGCAGGTGGATGAGTGAAGGAACCTATGATAATATGCGTGCATATATTCCCAATAAAAAATCTGATCAAGATATTGATGAAAGCTCTGATACGTATGATACCATTGATTGGCTTGTAAAAAACGTTGCTAATAATAATGGAAATGTTGGTACTTGGGGAATTTCTTATCCTGGATTCTATGCTACTTATTCAACAATTGATGCACATCCTGCCCTAAAAGCAGCATCTCCACAAGCTTGTATTGGTGATTTTTTCTTTGATGATTTTCATCATAACGGAGCTTATTTATTGAGTTATTTCAGAATAACTACAGTATTTGGAACTCCTAAGGATCAACCAACCGACACGGTATGGTATCGTGTACCTGATATTAAAACAAAAGACCAATATCAATTTTTTTTAGATGCCGGTCCTCTTAGTAACCTAAATAAATATTTTCAAAATCAAAATGTAGATAATCCAAATCTAAGTAAAAATGACAAGGTTGATGATTTCTTTTGGGAAGAGTTGATAGAACATCCAAATTACGATAGTGTTTGGAAATCCAAAGGAATTATTCAGCATTTAAAAAATATAAAACCAAGTGTAGCCACCATGGTTGTTGGTGGCTGGTTTGATGCAGAAGATTTATACGGGCCCTTAGAAACTTACAAAACTATTGAACAATACAACGTTAACAATTACAATACAATAGTTTTTGGCCCTTGGGATCATGGTGCCTGGGCAGAAAGAAAAGGTAAAAACATCGTTGGAAATTATTATTTTGGAGATTCTATCTCTGAATTTTTTCAAAAAGATATTGAAACTAAATTTTTCAATCATTTTTTAAAGGGTGTTGGTGATCATAATTCAGGTTTACCGGAAGCCTATGTTTATGATTCAGGTAAAAAAGAATGGAAAACATATGATAGTTGGCCACCAAATGGAGTAGAAAGACAAAAATGGTTTTTAGGAAAAGATCAAACCCTTAACCCCACCCCTCCAATAATGGAGGAAACTAATCAATTCATTAGTGATATCAAAAGACCTGTACCTTATTCAGAAGATATAAAAACGGTAATTACCCCAAGAAAATACATGACGGATGATCAGCGTTTTGCTGCCCGAAGGCCGGATGTGTTGGTATTTGAAACAGACGTTTTGCAAAATGAAATTACTTTAGCCGGTGATATTTTAGCTACATTAATTGTTGCTACAACCGGAACCGATGCCGATTGGATTGTAAAAATTATTGATGTTCATCCGGCTGAAATTGAAGAACAAAAAGAAGGCATGCAAGATCATTTAAAAATGAGTAATTATCATTTGATGGTTCGTAGCGAAGTGATGAGAGGGAAATTTAGAAATAGCTTTTCAAATCCAGAACCCTTTATTCCAAATAAACCAACAGAAGTTCAGATCAAATTACAGGATGTATTTCACACTTTTAAAAAGGGGCATAAGATTCAGGTTCAGATACAAAGTACTTGGTTCCCTTTAATAGATTTAAACCCTCAAACTTTCGTTCCCAATATATTTAAAGCAACTGAAGAAGACTTTAAAACGCAAACACATACGGTTTTTACTTCTTCTTCAATTGAATTTTCAATTTTAAAATAAATGCGATTTGAACTTTAAAAGTTTGTTAAATGGAAATAGGATAAAATACGGTGTATTCTTATTCGCTCCCATTCTCTTTTTGTATTTAGTTTTTTTGTTGAATTAGATGCAGAAAATCCAATAGTAACCTACACGTTAGCAGTGGCCATATTAATGGCATTATGGTGGGTTACTGAAGTTATACCTCTAGCTGTTACATCATTACTTCCTTTTGTACTGTTTCCTATACTTGGTATTATGAACGGCAAAGTTGTAGCCTCAAATTATTTTAACGATATTATATTTTTATTTCTAGGTGGATTTCTCTTCGCATTAGCCATGCAAAAATGGAATTTACATAAACGAATAGCCTTAAAAATTCTATTAATTATTGGTAATACTCCTGCAAAATTAATGTTTGGTTTTATGCTGGGAACAGCATTTCTATCGATGTGGATTTCTAATACGGCGACTACCATGTTAATGGTTCCAATTTTAATGTCTATTATTTTAAAATTAGAAGAAATTAATCCTAAAGAAAGTATTCGACACTTTTCAACAGGCTTGTTACTCGCAGTAGCATATAGTGCATCCATTGGAGGAATATCAACTTTAGTTGGAACCCCTCCAAACCTTTCTTTTGCAAGAATCTTTGTCATTTACTTTCCCAATGCTCCGGAAATTTCTTTTGCATCTTGGTTTTTTTATGCATTTCCAATCGTTGTGATTTTATTTCTGATCACTTTTGGCTATTTATATTTAGTCTTTATATATCGAGATGCATCTAAATGGAAACATATTGACACATCTACTATAAATGATGAATATGCTCAATTAGGGCCATGGATTATTGAGCAAAAAATACTGGCAGTACTTTTCGCTTTACTGGCAGTTCTTTGGTTTACCAGGGTTGATATTGATTTAGGTTCATTCACCATAAGAGGTTGGTCGAACATATTCAATAACCCAAAATTTTTAAATGACGGTACCGTGGCAATTGTTATTGGAATTTTATTATTTCTAATCCCCTCTAAAAACAATAAAGGGAAATTTATCATGGATTGGAAAACTGCCGAAAACATTCCCTGGGAAATAATTTTATTGTTTGGCGGGGGTTTTGCACTGGCAAGTGGCTTTAAAGAATCAGGACTTTCTCAGTGGTTTGGCGATCAACTTATCTGGCTAAAAGATGTTCATCCTTTTGTAATAATTTTGTCAGTTGCATTATTAATAACCTTTTTAACAGAATTGACTTCAAATGTTGCAACGGTTGAAACTTTCTTACCGGTATTGGCAGGTTTGGCAATTAGTACTGAAATTAACCCTTTATTGTTTATGCTACCTGCAACTATTTCAGCATCTTTGGCTTTTATGTTGCCCTCAGCCACTCCCCCAAACGCCATTATTTTTGGCACTAAGCGCTTAAAGGTTTTAGATATGTCACGAACCGGAATTGTCCTAAATTTAATAGGGATTGTTATCGTTACTTTGGCCACCTATTATATAGCTACCTTTGTTTTTAATATTGGCTTACATATAAATCCGGAATGGGCAAAATAATTATTAAAATTGATAAGTCCTACCCAATACAAAATTGTAAATATCTATGGATAAAGAAATTAATATTGATATTATTGGTAAGGCATTACTAGATTATCAATTGGATAAATATTCTGAAAATATAATGACTTATTCATCTATTGGAGGCTATGATGAAATGGATATTCCCTTTCTATTTCGTTCTTTTGATGAAATGACCATCCTTGAACAAAAAACAATGCAAATGTGTAAAGGGTCGGTTTTAGATATTGGCTGTGGCGCAGGAAGTCATACCCTGCACTTACTGAGCAATGGAATGAAGGTTACAGCCATTGACACATCAGTTGGAGCCATAGAAACTTGTAATCTACGCGGTATTAAAAATGCTTTCGTTCAAAATATTTGGGATGTTCAC
>Ga0114949_10000845_pt1 | contig 17761 bp, 17 predicted proteins | sample N074metaG_FD_83505 | JGI IMG/M metagenome (GOLD analysis project Ga0114949, IMG submission 83505) | Deep subsurface microbial communities from Kermadec Trench to uncover new lineages of life (NeLLi) - N074 metaG | ecosystem: Environmental > Aquatic > Marine > Ocean trench > Sediment | place...
GACGGCACCTACATCGTCGGCCAATATCTCGACGTAAACACTGACAAGATCGCGATGCGCTGGGATATCACCGGCTCCGATCCGCTCGAAGATCTGGGTGAACTGCCGACCGGAGCGATCGAGAGTGAAGCGCGTGCTGCATCCGGTGACGGCGCCGTGGTCGTTGGAGATTCCAAGGTCGAAGACCCGAACGACGCCACCAAGAGTGTCAAGGAAGCTTTCATCTGGGAAGCCGGCGTCATGACCGGCCTGGGATTTCTGGAACCCACCGCGCCCAAGGTGGAGAGTTCCGCCATCGCGGTTTCGGAGGACGGTCTCGTGGTGGCCGGGAAGAGCAAGGTCACAGACCCCAACGACATCACCAAGAGCGTCAAGGAAGCTTTCATCTGGGAAGCCGGCGTCATGACCGGCCTCGGGTTCCTGGCCGACGACGGCAACCACTACGAGAGTGAAGCATTCGGCATCTCCGGTGACGGATACGTGGTCGTCGGCAAGGCGAAGAACACCGACCCCAACGACGGCGCCAAGAGTGTCAAGGAAGCTTTCATCTGGGAAGCGGACGTCATGACCGGCCTCGGCTTCCTGCAAGACGACACCAGCAAGGTGGAGAGCGAAGCCAAGGCGGCATCCTACGACGGAAGCACAGTGGTCGGAAACTCGAAGGTCGACGACCCAAACGATCCCAGCAAGAGCGTCAAGCAGGCATTCATCTGGCAGGGCGGAGTGATGACAGGCCTCGGCTTCCTGGCAGATGCAGCAGGACCGTTCGAGAGCAAGGCCACCGGCGTCTCCGCAGACGGAACGGTTGTCGTCGGCGACAGCAAGACAGCGGACGGTAAAGAGGCGTTCATCTGGATCGCCGAGTGGGACGAGATGCGCAGCGTGCGCGAAATACTCGAAGATGATCTCGGCGTCGACCTCACGGGGTGGACGCTCAACAAGGCACCCGTGATGTCGTCGGATGGTGAAACCATCATCGTGCTCGCCAAGAACCCCGACGGCGACGTCGAAGCGTTCATCTCCTACGTTCCGGAACCCGCGGGCGGCATCTACGCGGGTATCGCAATGCTCGCATGGTTGAATCGACGCCGATCGACGCGGTTGAATCGGGCTCGAGCGCAGACGCACTAGCAACAGCCGGATTGCGCGCAACCTAATCCGCCTCGCTCTCGGCAAGCATCTCCGAGATTCGTTCTTCAGCGAGCGGCCCCTTCCCCTTCACGCGCAAGCGATCGGCCCACTCCGCCACATAAATCCCGCTGCGGGAGCAGGTTGACCAGCAGAGCCACCAAGATTGCGATCCACGCTCCCAGCGCGGCAAGAGAGGCGGCCGCGATCGAGAAGGAGCCGTCCATCCCGAGATAAGCGGGAATCTCGCCGAGCGGATACCCTCCCCGACCCATCATTCATGGAGGATTTATGAGTTTGAACAACGCGGCAGGCCTTGGAATCTTGGAGGCTGGCGGCGGAACGGAAGCGATCCAGTCCAAGGACAACAAGTTCATTCACCCTTGGGAAGACCTGAAGAACCTCGGCGAGAACAAGCGACCCGTTCTAACCCGAGCCGAAGGAATCTACGTCTACGACAGCGATGGCAACAAATACATCGATGGCCCGGCCGGGATGTGGTGTGTGAATGTCGGGTACGGCCGGCGCGAAATTGCCGACGCGGTCGGAAAACAACTCGCGGAAATGCCCTACGACAGCCCGTGGTCGTTCACGAACGTCCCCGCGGCGCAGCTCGCCGAACGATTGACGGCCCACACACCTGGAGACCTCAATCACGTCTTTTTTACGACAGCGGGTTCGCTCGCTGTCGATTCCGCGCTCCGATTCGTGATGTTCTACAACTCCATTCTAGGTCGACCCGAAAAGCGACATATCATCTCGCGTCAGGATGCCTATCACGGAAGTACTTATCTCAGCGCTTCCTGCAGCGGGAAGGAGCGCGACAAGACCTATCAGGTGTTCGAAAAGGATTTCATCCACCTCCTCCCCTCCCCCAATCCCTACCGACGCCCGGATGGCATGACCGTCGAAGCGTTCTGCGACGCCAAGGTCGCCGATCTCGAAAACAAGATCCTCGAACTCGGCGCGAAGAACGTCTCTGCATTCATCGCCGAGCCAATCCTCGCCTCTGGTGGAGTGATCGTGCCACCGCCCGGTTACCACAAGAAAACCCTCGAGGTCTGTCGGCGCCACGACGTCCTTTACATCTCCGATGAAGTCGTCACGGCGTTTGGGCGCTGCGGGCATATCTTTGCGAGCGAGGCGGTTTTCGACATTGTCCCGGACATCATCACGACCGCGAAAGGCATCTCATCGGGCTACGTGCCCCTCGGTGCCACCTTCATCTCGGATCGCTTGATCGAGGAAGCGAGCGCTGCAGGTTCACCGCACTCCGTATTCGCAAACGGATTCACCAACTCGGGACATCCCGCATCGTGCGCGGCGGGCCTCGCGACGCTCGACATCCTCGAGCGCGAAAAAATTCCCGAGCACGTTCGAGAAATTGCACCCTACTTCCAGGAGCGGTGGCAGGAGCTTCGCGACATCCCGCTCGTGGGAGACGTGCGCGGAGTGGGCCTGATGGCCTGCGTCGAGTGCGTAATCGATCCCGAGGGTGAAGACACACTCAAAGCCGATTACGAGATCGGGAACCGCATCGACGAACACTGCCAGGAACTCGGATTGATCCTGCGACCTTCCATCAACCAATGCATCGTCTCTCCGCCGTGCACGATCACACGCGATCAGATCGACGAGATGGTTCGGATCCTTCGCACGGGTATCGAAAGGGCGATGGAAGACGCGCGAAAAGATGGACTCTTCAAGGGTTGAATCCGGCGCTATCCACAGGAGGCCGCAGTGCACTTCGGTCTGACCATCTTCCCCACCGAGTATTCGATTTCGATGATCGATCTTGGACGCGCCATCGAGGAGCGCGGGTTCGAATCGCTTTGGGTGTCAGAGCACACCCACATCCCCGTTTCGCGTAAATCGCCGTGGCCCGGAGGCCCCGAGCTTCCAAAGATGTATTGCGACACCCTCGACCCATTCGTTGCGCTCGCGTCGGCAGCATCCGTGACCTCCCGAATCAAACTCGCGACGGGAATTTGTCTGATCGTCGAGCGCGACCCGATTCACACCGCGAAATTGGTGACTTCAGTCGATCAGGTTTCTGACGGCCGCTTCATGCTCGGGATCGGGGGAGGCTGGAACCTCGAGGAAATGGAGAACCACGGCACTCGCCCGGAGAGCCGCTTCAAACTGATGCGCGAGCGCGTCGAGGCGATGAAAGCGATCTGGACGCAGGACGAAGCCGAGTATCACGGCGAACTGGTCGACTTCGACCCGATCTACATGTGGCCGAAGCCAAAGCAGAAACCGCACCCCCCAATCCATCTGGGCGGCGGATTTCCGGGCGGCGCGCGGCGCGCGATTCGCTACGGCGATGGTTGGATGCCGATCGGCGGCCGCGACGGCGACATCGCGGAACACCTGCCGCAATTTCACGAAATGGCGCGAGAGGCAGGGCGGGATCCGAAGACACTCGAGGTTTCCATCTTCGCCGCCAAACCCGAGGCAGATGTGCTCGCACGCCATCGCGATGCGGGCATCTCGCGCGTCGTGTTGATGCTGCCACCGGCTCCGCGCGACGAGATCCTTCCGGTCCTCGATCGCTACGCGAGCTTTATGAACACCGCGAGTTAGAGCAGAGCCGACGAGGCCCGCCGCCTTACCGCCTCGTTATCGCGAACCCTGTGGGCCAACACCTCGACGGTTTCGCCAAGAGTCGGGTGGATTAAATTCGGCGCCAAATCGCAGAGCGGTTCGAGGACGAATGGGCGTTCTGCGAGGCGCGGATGCGGGACTTCGAGATCGGGCCCGGCGAGATTTCGATTGCCGTAGAGCAACAGATCGAGATCGAGCGTGCGGGGTGCGTTGCGGTCGGGCCCTCGCGTTCGGCCCTGGCTGACCTCGATTTCGAGCAGTCGCTTCAGCAGAGCATCGGGATTGAGCGTGGTGACAAGCTCGATGGCACCGTTCAGGTAGGGACCCTGCGGTGCCGGCCCGACCGGATCGGTCTCGTATAGGGGCGAGACGGCAACGACCTCGATGCCCGGGGTCGCCCGTAGCGCAGCCAACCCCGCGGCGAGGTGTGCGTCGCGGTCGCCGAGATTCGAGCCCATCGCGACGTAGATCTGCTCTTCGATCCGCTCGCCATCCATGGGCGGATTCTACAGCTACAATCCAACGTCGTGTCAGTATCTGACAATCACCCCCCTGCACTTGCGACCGCGGTTCCCGGGCCGCGCTCGCGCGCGCTCGCGCAGCGGCTCAGTGCGGTCGAAAGCCGCAACGTCATCTGCGTCGATCCCGAGCCACCCATCTTTTGGGAGCGGGCTTCGGGGTCGAACGTATGGGATGTCGACGGCAACCGTTTCGTCGATCTGACCGCGGCTTTCGGCGTGTCCAACGCCGGTCACGCGCACCCCCGCATCAGTCACGCTGTCGCCCGACAAGCCGAAAAATTGATGCACGGCCTCGGCGACGTTCAGCCCTCGCAGGTTCGACTCGAATTGCTCGAAGCGCTCGTGCGCCATTTCCCGGGCGGTGTGCCGGCCCGGGCGATTCTGGGAACTTCGGGTTCCGACGCGGTAGAAATGGCGCTCGAGACGGCAATGCTGGCTACCGGCGCGGCGGGTGTGGTGGCATTCGAGGGTGCTTACCACGGCTTGAGCCTCGGCGTGCGCGACACGACCTGGCGGCCGATGTTCCGCGAACCCTTTGCGGCGCGACTGCCCGGGTTGACGGCATTCGCTCGTTTCGGAGAAGCGCAAGATGTGCGCCGCGCGGCTCGAGACTTGTCGGCCCCGGTCGGCGCAGTGCTCGTCGAGCCGATTCAGGGGCGCGGCGGCGAACGCATCCCACCGGACGGCTTTTTGTCCGAGCTCCGCGCTCTCTGCGACACCGAAGGGTGGTTGCTGATCGCGGACGAGGTGTACACGGGGTTCGGGCGCACGGGCCGGTGGTTCGCCTGCGATCACGAAGACGTGATCCCGGATCTTCTGTGCGTCGCGAAGGGCCTCGCCTCCGGGATGCCGATTTCGGCGTGCCTCGGCCGCGCAGAGGTCATGGACGCCTGGCCAGCTTCGGACGGTGAGGCGCTGCGCACGCAAACTTTTCTTGGACACCCGCCGAGCTGCGCGGCCGCGCTCGCCTCGATCGCGGTGCTAGAAGACGAAAAGCTGATCGAGCACGCCGCCGACCTCGGCAGCGTCGCGCTGGAACGACTGCGCGAGCGCTGCGATGGACGACCCGAGATCCGCGACGTGCGCGGGCGCGGGCTCCTGTTGGGTATAGAGGTCGACACGGCCGAACGCGCGGATCGCGCCTGCACGCGCGCCCTCGCATCCGGCCTGATCGTTCTGCCCAGCGGCGACGACGGTCGCGTGATTTCAATTTGCCCACCCCTATGCATCGATCGCAATCTGTTGGAACTCGCGATCGACCTGCTGATCGAGGCCATCCCGTGAGCGCTGACCCGCGCCGCGCAGAAATCGACCGACGCATCCTCGAGTGGATGCGGGAGCCCCGTTGGAGCTACAGCGAAAAGAGATTCGAGGAACTCGCGCTCGAGCTCTTTGCGTTCCAATTCGAGCATTGCGAAATCTATCGACGATTTTGCGAGGCGCGCAGTCAGACACCTGACGACGTCAAAACCTGGAGGCAGATCCCTGCGGTTCCGACCAGCGCATTCAAGGAAGTCGATCTGCGCTGCTTTCCGGCGGATGAAACCACTCACTGTTTCCGCACGAGCGGCACTTCGACGGACGTTCGGGGCACCTTGTACCTGGACACGTTGGAACTCTATGAAGCCTCGCTGCTTCCGACGTTTCGCCACTTCATGTACCCAGAGTTCCTGTTGCCCGACGACCGCGCGATGATTCGAGTACTCGCCCCTTCACCGACCGAGCTGCCAGACTCGTCGCTCTCCCACATGTTCGGCGTGGTAGTCGATGCGTTGGGTGAGCCTAATAGCGATTTCGATGTGGAAAATAGCGAGTTGCTCTTCGATCGCGTGCTGACGCTCCTCGTCGAATCCGCCGCGTCGGAAGTACCCATGACGCTATGCGGAACCGCCTTCGCATTCGTGCACCTGATCGATCACATGGCCGAACGCGGGGTCCTGATCGGCCTGCCCTCCGCGTCGCGAATCATGGAGACGGGTGGCTTCAAGGGTCGCTCCCGCGAAATCCCCCGCGCGGAACTCTACGCGGAACTAAAACGCGTACTCGGCATATCACCAGAGCGAATCATCAACCAATACGGGATGACAGAGTTGGGCAGCCAGTTCTACGATTCAGTGATTCGCGGACCCAGCGAACCCCGTCGAAAACTGGGTCCGCCCTGGGCGCGCGTCGTCATCGTGGATCCTGAAACCGGCCACGAAGCCGCAACCGGGCAGGTGGGATCCATCGTCGTCGTCGATCTCGCTAACACGGGGAGCGTACTCTCGCTGCAAACGGGTGACCTCGGTCGCGCAATCCTCGACGGATTCGAGGTAATCGGACGCGAGCCCGGCGCGGACGCACGGGGCTGTTCGATTGGCGCCGACGAAATTCTGGAAATGGGATCGTCGTGACGCCTGACCAAATTGCCGAATACCTCGACCACCTACGCGATGCGGGAGAGCGGCTCAAGAAGCGACCCATCGCTGAGGTACTCGAGATACTCGGCGCTGTCCTCGATGGCTGGAGGGATCCGAATTCCATCTGGCGTCGGGATCTGGTGGATCGACTGCCAACCGCCACGGGCTTCACGGCGCCGCTGATCAGCGAAGGACTCGGGCGAGCTCTCGGTGGTTGGACGAGCGACGCGCTGCGAGAACTCGCAATTCGGGAATTGGGGAGCCTCGACGCGATCGACACTGCGTCGGATCGCAGGATTTCGAGTTTCGGAACGACCGCAGTCCTTCTCGCGGGCTCGATCCCGATGCCGAGCCTCCTCGCGCTGATTGCTCCGTTAGCGGTCCGCTCCCCGGTTCTCGCCAAAGCGGCTTCTCGAGATCCATTGACGCCGCATCTCGTCGCCCAGTCGATTGCGGAAGCGGATGAGGAACTCGGGCGCTGTATCCAAGTGGTAAACTTCTCTGCCGACGACGAGAGCTGCATCTGCGCCCTACTCGAAGCCGACTGCATTTGCGCAACCGGGTCCGATGAAACGATCGCCGCCGTTCGCGCTCTGGTGAAACCTCCTCGGCGGTTGATCGCGGATGGACATCGGCTTTCGGTTGCTGCGGTCGTCCCCCCCAAGGAGAGAAAGGATCGCGTCGACCTCGCCGAGCGTCTGGCGTTGGACATCGCACTCTGGGATCAGTTGGGTTGTCTCTCGCCGATCGCCGTATTCGCCGTCGCTTCCGAGGCCGCGCAGATGACTGCGCTCGCCGAGGAGATCGCAGTCGCGCTCGCCACCGCCGAGAAGAAATGGCCGCGCGGAGAGATCGATCCGCGCACCGCGCACTCCATTGCGCAGCAGCGCGCCGAAGCCGAGCTCCGGCGCGCAGCGGGGCGCGCCGTCGAGATCCACGTCAGCGACTCGACGGCCTGGACGGTCATCGTAGAAGACGGACCCGAACTCAGACCCGCCCCACTTCATCGATTTGTGAGAGTGATTCCCGTGCCGGACGCCAAACAGCTGCTGGGCGCGATCCAACCCCTCGGTGCCCATCTTGCTGCGGTGGCGATCGAGGGCTTTGGAGAAAAGACGAGTCAACTCGCCCAGGCGCTCGCAGACCTCGGCGCATCACGCGTCTGTCTGCCGGGTTCGCTGCAGAGCCCGCCGCTCGATTGGCGGCACGGTGGGCGCGGAGTCCTGGCTCCGCTAGCCCGATTCACCGATATCGAGGCAACGTCCTAGACGGGCCCCTGCGACAATATGGCGGGCGGAATCTGGGGGCCACGAGGAGCCAACCCGGCCGGCAGGTCTCGGGGGGGCAGAGCATCTATCGAGCCCCCAGAGGCCTCCGCTCGCCTTTGGGAGCTCGGGATATTCCATAAGTAGCTGTTTTTAATAAAAATTATATCAATAAAGTACTAAAATGGTCCGATATTTACAGGACCGCTTTAGTCCGATATCCTGAGTAGACGGATCCGCAGATCGAGTGCATTTCACGAGCAGGTAGACCGTGTTCCGAATCAGCCGCCTCACCGACTATGGAATCATCGTCATGGCTCATCTCGCCGAGTGCCAAGACGACGACCCCCACAACGCCCGCGAGCTGGCGGAGGACACCCAGCTTCCCGCGCCGGTCGTGAGCAAGATCCTCAAGGCGCTAACCCGGGCGGGCTTGTTGGTCTCTCAGCGCGGATCCAAGGGCGGTTACAGCCTCGCGCGTAACCCCGGCGATATCCCCGTGGTCGAGATGATCACGGCCCTCGAAGGTCCGGTTGGAATCACCGAGTGCACGGTTCACCCAGGCGCTTGCGCGCAGGAATCAAGTTGCCAGGTACGGGACCCATGGCAACGCATCAACGGCGCGCTGCATGCAGCGCTCGACAAGATCACGTTGGCCGACCTCGCCAAGCCAATCGAATCCGAGAGCCCCTTCGTACCACTCATGGGGATCAATGGCAGCACAGCAGGCCGAGCCAAATTGGCCACCAAGGTATTGGAGTAGAAGATGACGCAGTCCTCGGACGCAATGCTCGAAAAGCTCGCCAACCGCGACTACCAATACGGTTTCGTAACCGATATCGAAACGGACTCGGCACCTCCGGGGCTGAACGAAGACATCGTGCGGCTGATCTCGGCCAAGAAAAACGAACCACAGTGGTTGCTCGACTGGCGACTCAAGGCGCTCAAGCGCTTCTTCGAAATGCTCGAAAACGACACGGAACCGACCTGGGCGAAGGTCCATTACCCGAAGATCAACTTCCAGGACATCATCTACTACTCGGCGCCCAAGCAGGCCGTAAAGATCAACAGCCTCGACGAGATCGATCCACAGCTCCTGGAAACCTATAAGAAGCTCGGCATCTCGCTGAACGAACAGAAGCGCATGAACGGCGTCGCAGTCGATGCCGTCTTCGACAGCGTTTCGGTCGCGACCACCTTCAAGGGTGAACTCGAGAAGCAGGGGATCATCTTCGGCTCGTTCTCCGAGGCGGTCGAGCGCTGCCCCGAACTGATCCAGCAATACCTCGGCTCGGTGGTGCCGATCTCGGACAACTTCTATGCCGCGCTCAACTCCGCGGTATTCACCGACGGCTCGTTTGCGTATATCCCCAAGGGTGTTCGCTGCCCAATGGAGCTGTCGACCTATTTTCGGATCAACGCCGCCAACACCGGCCAGTTCGAGCGAACCCTGCTGATCGCAGACGAGGGCGCCTACGTGAGCTACCTCGAGGGCTGCACAGCGCCGATGCGCGACGAGAATCAACTCCATGCGGCTGTCGTAGAACTGATCGCGCTCGACGACGCCGAAATCAAGTACTCGACGGTCCAGAATTGGTATCCCGGTAACAAGGATGGCGTCGGCGGTATCTACAACTTCGTCACCAAGCGCGGCGCCTGTCGCGGCAAGCGCTCGAAAATCTCGTGGACACAAGTCGAGACGGGCTCGGCGATCACCTGGAAGTACCCGAGCTGCATCCTCCAGGGGGATGATTCAGTGGGCGAGTTCTACTCGGTCGCGATGACCAATCACATGCAGCAGGCCGACACCGGCACGAAGATGATCCACATCGGCAAGCGAACCAAGAGCACGATCATCTCCAAGGGAATTTCGGCTGGCCGCTCCAGCAACGCCTACCGCGGTCTGGTCCGCATTCAACCCGGCGCAACTGGCGCGCGAAATTATTCCCAATGCGATTCGCTGCTGCTCGGCGATCGCAGCAGCGCTCACACCTTCCCCTATCTCGAAGTGAAGAATGCGTCCTCGACCGTCGAGCACGAAGCGACGACTTCGAAAATTGAAGAAGACCAGCTCTTTTACTGCCGCCAACGAGGCATATCCGAGGAAGATGCAATTTCAATGATCGTAAACGGATTCTGCAAACAGGTATTGCGCCAACTCCCGATGGAGTTCGCGGTCGAAGCCCAGGCCCTGCTCGGGCTGAGCCTGGAAGGGAGCGTCGGCTGATGGATAACGCGACTCCGATGCTGGAAGTCAAAGGTCTCCACGCTCGCGTGGGTGATGCCGAGATCCTCAAGGGCCTCGATCTCGTGGTGGGCACGGGCGAAGTTCACGCCATCATGGGGCCAAACGGCTCGGGTAAGAGCACGCTCGCGAATGTTCTCGCCGGGCGACCGTCGGTGGAAGTGACCGCTGGAAGCGTTCTCTATCAAGGACGCGATCTTCTCGAACTCGCACCCGAAGACCGTGCCAAGGAAGGAATCTTCCTCGCATTCCAATATCCGGTGGAAATCCCTGGAGTCTCGAACGCCTACTTCATGAAAGCCGCGCTCAACGCTGCGCGCGTTCATCGCGGCGAAGAAGAACTCGACGGGATGGACTTTTTGGAATTTGCGCGCGAAAAAATGAAACTCGTCGAGTTCGACGAGGCACTGCTCAACCGCGGAATTAACGAAGGTTTCTCGGGAGGCGAGAAGAAGCGCAACGAAATCTTCCAGATGGCAATTCTCGAACCCCGTCTCGCAGTGTTGGATGAAACGGATTCGGGTCTCGACATCGACGCGCTGCAGGTCGTCGCCAATGGCGTGAACGCACTGAGAGCGCCGGATCGCTCGGCGATCGTGATCACCCACTACCAGCGGCTGCTCGACCATGTGGTTCCGGATTTCGTGCACGTGCTCGTGGATGGCCGCATCGCCCATTCGGGAGGCAGCGAACTCGCACACGAACTCGAGAAGAAGGGCTACAGCTGGCTCGAAGTAGCGCCCACCGAGGCCGCCACACCGTGACGACCCTGGACACCGCACACGCGCACTTCGTCTCCCGCTTTGGAGATTGCGAGGCACAGCTGGCCGGCTCGAGCCCCGACTGGCTCGCCCCGGTTCGACGCGCGGCGATCGAGCGATTCGCGGAACTCGGGTTTCCGACGCGAAAGAACGAGGCATGGAAATACACGAGCGTCGTGAACATCGCGAAAGCCGCCCTCGACCCCGAGCCCCCGACGCACGACGGCGTTTCACGCGAAGACATCCGAACGGTTCTCGGCAGCGAATCCGACCAGGGGTGGTTCGTCTTCGAAAACGGCCGTTTCGCACCGGAGCTCTCCTCTGGCGACGCGCTGCCCGCGGGCGTGGAAGTCAGAGGACTCGCGAACGCACTCGACTTGCACCCGGAGTTGATCCGGCCGCTGCTCGATCGCGAGGACACGCTCGATCGACCCTTCGTGGCATTGAACGGCGCGTTCCAACGCGACGGGGCATTCGTCCGGGTCACGGCGAATGCTGCTCCGGAGCAGCCGATCCAATTGCTCTTCGTGGCGAGCCCCGGGGCATCCGGCCGCGTCGCCAACCCGCGCAACATCATTCAGATCGATCGCGGCGCGAAGGCCGCGATCATGCTTCGATACGAATCCTGCTGTGAAGACGTCTACTGGACGAACGCGATGACACAGGTTCGGCTCGAAGAGAATGCCGAACTCGATCTGGTCACCATCCAAGCGGAGTCCGAAACCGGGTACCACTTTTCGTCGATCGACGTTGCGCAGAAACGCGACAGCCGCTTTCGCTCCCATCACATCTCACTCGGTGGCGCGCTAGCCCGAAACGAAATCCACGCGCGACTCGATGCTCCAGGCGTCGACTGCGCGCTCAACGGGCTGTTTCTCGTGGACGGCGAGCAGCACGTCGACAGTCAGACCACGGTAGACCACGCAAGCCCCTTGGGTACGAGCCGCGAGCTCTACAAGGGGATCCTCGGCGGCCGTTCTCGCGGAGTCTTCAATGGATCCGTGCTGGTGCGCCAGGATGCCCAGAAAACGAACGCGCGGCAGTTCAATCACAATCTGCTGATTTCCAATGACGCCCAGATCAACACGAAACCAACCCTCGAGATTGCCGCCGATGACGTCAAATGCGCCCACGGTTCAACGGTGGGGCGCCTCGATGAAGAAGCGCTGTTCTACCTGCGCGCCCGCGGCTTGGACGAGCGCTCAGCGCGTCAGATGCTGACGGCTGCGTTCGCATCGGAAATCGCGAACGCCATCCCGCAGGAGCGGCTGCGCGCACAGGTCGAGCGGCTCGTCGCGGCAAAGCTCAAGCGAAGCCAAGCAGGGTCAGGGGCAGCATGACCGCCGCCGGAGAATCCGCTCAGCGCACCGTCGCCGCGCAGGCACCTCGCAGCCAGCGCTTCGATCCGGTGCAAGCGCGCAGGGACTTCCCGATCCTCCAGGATCGGGATCTCGTTTTTCTCGATAGCGCGGCAAGCGCCCAGAAACCCCAATGCGTGATCGACGCAATCGCGAATTGCTACAGTCACGAATACGCAAACATCCACCGTGGTGTCTACGAGTTGTCGGCCCGGGCGACCGCGAATTTCGAGGCCACTCGAAAGACCGCACAGCGATTCATCGGCGCCGCCGATGACCGCGAGATCGTCTTCGTGCGCAGCACCACCGAGGCCATCAACCTGGTGGCCGCGACCTACGGCCGCCAGAACGTCGGCTCGGGCGACGAAGTCTTGATCACCGAGATGGAGCACCACTCGAACATCGTTCCCTGGCAGATGCTCTGCGAAGAAAAGGGGGCAGTGCTCCGGGTTGCGCCGATCGACGATCGCGGCGCACTGATGCTTGACGAATTCGAAAGGCTGCTCGGCCCGCGCACGAAGATCGTGGCCGTTACCCACATCTCGAACGCACTGGGCACCGTCAATCCGGTGGCAGAGATCACCCAGCTTGCCCATGCGCACGGGGCCGCGGTCGTCATCGATGGTGCCCAGGCGGTACCCCATCATCGGGTTGATGTTTCGGAGCTCGACTGCGACTTCTACGCATTCTCGGCACACAAGGTCTTCGGGCCGACCGGAGTCGGAGTGCTCTACGGAAAGGCATCGCTGCTCGAATCGATGCCACCCTATCAGGGCGGTGGATCGATGATTGAAACCGTCAGCTTCGAGAAGAGCACCTACGCGCAAATCCCGCAGCGCTTCGAAGCCGGCACGCCAGACATTGGCGGCGTCGCGGGCTTCCGGGCTGCACTCGATTACCTGACGGACCTCGGCCTCGATGCGATCGAAAGCTACGAGCAGACGCTGCTCGACTACGCGACAAAATCACTTGCCGAAATTCCGGGCTTGCGTCCGATTGGAACCGCAGACAAAAAAGCCGCAGTGCTCTCTTTTACGCTCGAGGGTGTGCACCCGCACGATGACGGATCGATTCTCGATCACGAGGGCGTCGCGGTGCGGACCGGCCACCACTGCGCACAACCCGTGATGGAACATTTCGGCGTTCCGGCGACCGTGCGGGCATCCTTCGCGCTCTACAACACCACGGAAGACGTCGACGCTCTCGTTCGAGCGTTGCATGTCGTTCGGGAGCTATTCCAATGAGTTCTGACCTTCGCGAGCTCTACCAGTCGGTGATTCTCGATCACAACAGGCGCCCGCGTAATTTCTGCAAACCCGAGTGCGCGAACCGCTCCGCGAAGGGCATCAATCCGCTCTGTGGAGATCAGCTCACGGTGTATCTGGCCATCGAGGACGGCGTCGTCAAAGATGTGGGCTTCGATGGAACGGGGTGCGCGATATCGACCGCCTCGGCGTCTCTGATGACGCAGTCTATCAAAGGCAAGAAAGTCGAAGAAGTTGAGCATCTCTTCGCTGGATTTCACAATATGGTGACTTCGAACCCGCAATCGCGTATCAGAGACGAAGGGCTCGGAAAGCTCTCGGTTTTTTCGGGTGTTCGTGAATTCCCGATGCGCGTAAAGTGCGCAACGCTTGCGTGGCACGCGATGAATGAAGCGCTACGCGACACGGGCAAGGCTGCGACGACCGAATAGCGAATCGAAGCTGGATGGTTGAAGCCGCGAAGCCAGGCCGCAGGATCAGAGCGAGGAACCAAGCGCCCGAGAATCGCGACTCGGGAACAGGCGACAAAGAGTCCAATAGCCAAGAAAACTGGGAGGCGGCAAAAAAATGACCCCCGAAAGCAAAGAGATGGCAGAAGAAACGACAAAAACCGAATCCGGCGACGGGGTTTCTGCAGATTCGGCGAGCCCGGACGCGATCCGCGACGAGGTGATCGCCCAGCTGAAAACTATTTTCGACCCCGAAATTCCGATCAACATCTACGAACTCGGATTGATCTACAAAGTCGATGTCGCACCCGATGGCGCCACGCAGGTCACGATGACCCTCACGACGCCGTCGTGCCCGGCTGCTGAAGAACTCCCTCCCGAAGTCGAGACCAAAGCGCGCGGCGTTGCGGGCGTGACTTCCGTTCAACTCGACCTGGTCTGGGATCCACCCTGGTCGACCGAGATGATGTCCGATGCCGCCAGGCTCGATCTCGGAATGACCTAAGTCGCCAACTAGCCATCTTGACGCCGGCCTCCTAGCCTCGGCAGCCCGATGATTCCGCTCAGTTTCTGCGGATACTTCTGCCTCGGTCTCGTCCTCATCCTGCTCGGCTCGAATCAAGCCGATCTCGCTCGGGACCTCGACCTCGATCTCGCTCAAACGGGGATGCTCGCATCCGCATTTGCGACGGGCATGTTCGTTGGGATGGGAGGGGCCGGCCCTCTGTACGACCGCCTGCCACACCGCCCGCTCTTCGTTGCGGCTTTCCTGCTAACCGCGATCGCACTCTTTGGATTCGGGCCGGACAACAGTTTTCGAGAAACGCTCATCCTCTTTGCGGCAATCGGATTCGGATCGGGCGCGTACGACACGCTCTTCAACGCAGCGGTCGCCAATCGATATCGGGAGCGATCTGCAAAACCCATGGCACTGCTGCACAGCGGGACCGCGATCGGCGCAATCATCGGGCCACTCTTGGTTGCGGCAATCGCCACCCGATGGCACTGGACGCGGTCTTTCCATTTGATGGGCGTCGCTCACCTCGCGGTCGGTGCGGTAACGATGCTCATTCGACTTCCAGAACGAACACCGACAGCGCCCACGGCGAACGTCGCTGAACCCACGGTCTTCTCGAGAGCAATGGTTCCGTTCGTGATGGTGTCCTTTGCGTATCTCGGATTAGAGAGCGCGATGGCTGTCTTCGCCGTCCCCTACGCGACCGAGGGCCTCGCCCTCGACGTTCTCGATGGGCAGACCGCAATCAGCAGCATGTGGTTTGGCCTGCTCGCGGGACGACTCGGAACGCTCCTGATACGCGGCACCTTGGACGGCCGCGTCTTGATCGGTTCTGGGGCACTCTGCTTTGCGGCGATCGCGATCGGCGCATCCGTCGGCTCAGACCATATTGCGGTGCTCTATTTCTGCGCCGGCTTCGCGTTGGGCCCTGTCTTTCCGCTTACGCTCGCGCTCGCGGGGCAGCGATTCCCGCACGCGCTCGGTTCCGTGATTGGCCTGGCCGCTGGAGCGGGCTCGATCGGGTGCTTCGTCGTCCCCTGGCTCACAGGCGCTCTCGGCGACCAGGTTGGGATCGGGTTCGCGGTGAAATGGCTCAGCGTCTGGGCGGTCGCGATCGCTCTGGGCGGCGCGGTGATTCTCCGAGGCCGGGCGAGATCTGGGTGATCGCGTAAGCTGAGAAGATGCGCGTCCGTGGCGCCTTGCTTCTCTTACTCGTACTCGTAGCGGGAATCGTGATGTGGGATCGAGTCGTCGAGTCGATGATATTCCATCCCGTGCGGGGTGTCGCAATCACTCCGGAACAACTCGGCATCGAAGGCGAAGAAGTCTTCATCGAAACAGAAGATGGCGTGAAAATTCATGGGTTCTACCTGCCCGCGCCAGGCGCGAAGCGCGCACTGCTGTTTCTCCACGGAAACGCCGGAAACGCATCGCATCGCCTTCCCAACGCAGCCGACCTGGTCCGACTCGAGTGCAACGTCCTCCTACTCGACTACCGAGGTTATGGGTTGAGCGAAGGAAGGGCGACTGAGGCCGGCGTATACGCGGACGCACGCGCAGGTCTTCGCCACCTCATCGAGCAGCGCAGCTTTCCCGAGAACCGCATCATCGTTTTTGGGCGATCGTTGGGCGGTGCCGTCGCGGTCGATCTCGCCCAGGAGCGCGAGCTTGCCGGAGTCATCCTCGAAAGCACCTTCTCGTCGATCGCCGATGTCGTGTCGAACGGACCCGGTGGTGCATGGCTCGGCGCGCTTGCCGGCCAACGTTTCGAATCTGCATCGAAAATCGGACGGGTCCGAGCGCCGCTGCTCCACTTTCATGGCGACCGCGACGAAGTCATTCGCTACGAACTCGGACGGCGGCTGTTCGAGGAAGCGCCGGAGCCAAAGACCTTTGAAACCATTCATGGCGCGGGGCATAACGACCTCACTCAGGTAGGCGGGCGGCCGTACTTCGATCGGATCCGGGTGTTCCTGGACGAGGTCGCGCCCGAACGCTCGTAGAGTGGTGTCGGCCGCCGTAGAGTGATGTCGGCTGTCTCGACGTCATACCCCGTCGTTTCGGGCAAAAAACGCCCCACACGGCATCAAATCCCGTTCCAAACTTCGTGCCTGTTCGTAATGGAAACTCTTTGCGGTATGGCCGATAGTCTGTGCGGCTGATCGGAAAGATGATTTCCCAATTGGCCAACAAGAATCAGCGAGGTAAACCCGAATGCAATGGTGGCAATGGATCGTCCTGGGTGCACTGCTACTCGGCGCGGAGATGTTCGTGGACGTCGAGTTCTACCTGGTATTCCTGGGCATCTCAGCGGTCATCGTCGGCTTCATAGGCCTTTCACCGGTCAGCGTTCCCGTTTGGGGACAGTGGCTGCTGTTCTCGTTCTTCACAATCGCGAGTCTCGGATACTTCAGAAAGCAGTTCTATTCCAAATACCGTGGTGAAATCCCGGATCGCAGCGAGGGGGCTGCGGGCGAGATCGCGCTGACGACCGAATCCATCGCCCCAGGAACAGTCGGCAATGTTACGCTTCGCGGCACGACCTGGTCTGCGAAGAATGTAGGCGCGCAGCTTGTCGCGGCGAACAGTCGCGTAGTCGTAGTGGAATCAGCCGGACTTACACTTTCGATCCGCGCTGAAAGCGAATGAAAAATTAAACTAGGAGGAATCATGCTCGAACCTTCGTTCATCTGGGCGATCGCAATTGCCGTTCTCGTCATCGTCGTTCTCGCCAAGACGGCAGTCGTCGTTCCTCAACAAAGCGCCTATGTGGTTGAATTTCTCGGAAAGTACAATAAGACGCTTCGCGCAGGGTTTCATATCCTGGTTCCGTTCGCGGAACGCTCCGCCTACCGCCACTCGCTGAAAGAGCATGCCTTCGATATCGAAGAGCAGGTCTGCATCACCCGCGACAATGTTCAGGTTGGCGTCGATGGGGTTTTGTACCTCCAGGTGCTCGATCCGTAGCGGGCATCCTACGGTATCGGAGACTACGTGTTTGCCATTTCCCAACTTGCACAGACGACGCTGCGAAGTGAGATCGGCAAGATCGACCTCGACCGCACGTTTCTCGAGCGGACAGCCATCAATTCCAACGTCGTGCGAGAAATCGATCGGGCGTCGGAGGCGTGGGGCGTCAAGGTTCTGCGCTACGAAATCAAGAACATTCGACCGCCCGCTGACGTGCTCGCAGCGATGGAAAAACAGATGCGCGCAGAGCGCGAAAAACGAGCCGTTATTCTGACC
>Ga0114949_10000846_pt1 | contig 17746 bp, 18 predicted proteins | sample N074metaG_FD_83505 | JGI IMG/M metagenome (GOLD analysis project Ga0114949, IMG submission 83505) | Deep subsurface microbial communities from Kermadec Trench to uncover new lineages of life (NeLLi) - N074 metaG | ecosystem: Environmental > Aquatic > Marine > Ocean trench > Sediment | place...
ACTGTAACGCGGAGAAATGCCGCCCACAGGCAATCTCTCAGTTATGTGTCAGGATTCGTCGGCCTACAGGTAACCCAGCGATCGCAGTTGCCGGATCGTCTCTTCATCCAGCACCGTGTCGACCGGAACAAACGCATTCGCGGAGCACTCGGCATACCACTCCTGCGCGCGGACCAGCAGACGCGCCGCGAGTTCCGGCTCGATCGCGCTCTGGTCTGAAGTTTCGAATGGATCGACCGACAAATCGTAAAGTTCGATGCTGCCATTATCCCGATTCCAGATCGCTTTCCAGTCGGCTTCGCGAACCGCGACGTTTAAATTGCCTCGTTTCTCGATCGTCGTCGGATCGTGCAGACGCCGGTTATCGCGCACAGCGATTTCCCTCGACCTTGCATCAGTCCCGACAGAATGCCCGATAAGGCGCAGAAGGCTCGTTCCACGACAGCCCGCGCAGAGATCCGGACGGCCGATATAGTCAAAAAGCGTCGGCATAACATCGACCAGCGATACCGTGGCCTCGACCCGCGAGCCACCGAATTCATCATGCGGAAAGTGAATGATTAACGGTACGCGGGCCACTTCTTCATACAGGGATTGCTCATGGAACCAGGTGCCGTGGTCATAAAATTCTTCGCCATGATCTGACAAAAATACAAATATCGCAGTATCCCAGATATCGAGTCGCCGCAAGCGATCAATCAGGTCCGCGACATTGGCGTCGGCATAGTGAACAGATGCATCGTAGAGCAGATCTATGATGTCGAGCTGCTCCACCAGCGCCTGACTGGCGCTTGCGACCTGCTGTGCGGTGTCGAGCGTACCGGTCGGCAGCGCTTGAGTCGGATCTTCGCCAATCGACCTGCGGTAGGCGATGTTCGCTTCGTAGGCGGCCGCTCGCTGATCAACGTTTACGTGTCCGAACACGCGCAGGTGCTCGTTTGGCGTGTTGTAGGGATCGTGCGGTTCCATCGTATGGACATACAGGAAGAACGGACGATCTTCAGGCCGGTTCACGAGGAGTTCTTCGACTAGCCCAGCCATGTCATCGTCATATTCGCTGCTCTTCTTCTGATAAATATCAAAGCCGCGATCGAGGCCGGTCATCGGGCCGACGAAGTGGTTGCCGTAGCGACCCATCGTGAAGTAGTTGGCTTCTGACATCCTCTCCGCCAACGTCCGCTGTTCAGGATCAATCTTTTGCAACTCGGTAACGACACCGTGCTCGCATGAAAAAGTTGACGTCACGAGTGAAATTACGGATGGGACAGTCCACGGCGCCGGGGCATAGGCGTTCGTGAAGACCACGCTGTCCGCAGCCAATCGATCGAGATTCGGCGACGTCTCGCGCTTCGAATAACCGTAGACGCCGAGCCTGTCTGCCCTGAGGGTGTCGACGAGATATACGATGACCGGGACTGTGGCGCGGCGCTCCGAACCGGCCGGGTAAAACCACCATCCCCCCGCCACCGCAACACCGAGGGCGACGAGGACTCCCAAGAATTTCTTGTCCAGTATGGTTGCCATAGCGCAATAGTGACAGTCGGGACAAGCCCAATGCAATACAGGGGCGCCAGACGCTGGCACGACCGCCGATTACACGCTGCACCGACACTACATTGAATTAAAATTCACGCGTCTAACTAAAAACAATCATCCAGTCGGCCGGCAACAACCAAATGAGAATACCCACGATGACTGCGAGGCCACGGTGACCGCTGCGCGTCTGCATGCCCGCCACGTGCAGGTCGGCGGCGACTTCCGCGATCTCTTCCGCGTACAGCTCAACCGCCGCGTCGATGCTGTTCAGAAAATCGGTGGGAAGTACGACCTTATGGGTACCCGTGTAGTCAGGGTTTTCGGCCATGGAAACACCTGCGAATTCAGGAGCAGGTGTTCAGGATACCGGTTTGGACGGGAATCTGCCGTGACGCCCTTCACGCACCCGGTACGCGGCAGAAACGGTCAATAACAGCCCAGTCAGGGCTTCTGGCGCGCCTCGCGCCGCCGCTCGACCTCCGTCAGTAGCTTCTTGCGCAGGCGGATGCTCGTCGGCGTGACCTCGACGAGTTCGTCATCGTCGATAAACTCGAGGGCCTCTTCGAGCGAAAATCGAATCGGCGGGGTCAGCACGAGACTCTCGTCGGCGAGGTGTGTGCGGATATTCGTCAGCTGCTTGGCCCTGGTCGGATTGACGACCAGGTCGTTACCGCGATTGTGAATACCGATGAGCATGCCCTCATACACCTCGGCGCCATGGCCGGTGAAAAGCCGGCCACGATTCTGGAGATTGAATAGCGCATAGGCCAAGGCCTTGCCCGTTACTTTCGAAATGAGGACACCATTGTTGCGTTGACCAATCGTCTCTGGGACGCGGCGGTCGTAAGCATCGAAAACGTGATAGAGCAAACCTGTCCCAGCCGTCGACGTCAGGTACTCGGTGCGAAATCCGATTAATCCGCGGGCAGGTATCCGGTAATCGAGCCGCATGCGACCGGTGCGGTCCGGTTGCATGCCCAGCAGTTCGCCCTTGCGCTCGGCCAGACGGGTCATGACGGCGCCCTGATATTCCTCTTCGAAATCGACGGTGAGCATTTCCCAAGGCTCGCAGACTTTTCCGTCGATTTCCTTTTCGATGACCTCGGGACGCGAAACGGCCAGTTCGTAACCTTCGCGCCGCATGGTCTCGATCAGAATCGACAGGTGTAGCTCACCGCGCCCCGAGACGCGGAATTTGTCCGGATCCCCGGTCGCTTCGACCCGCAGCGCGACGTTATGCTTGAGTTCCTTTTCGAGGCGCTCGCCGATCTGACGACTGGTCAGGTATTTGCCGTCCCGACCCGAGAAAGGTGACTTGTTGACCTCGAAAGTCATGGTGATCGTCGGCTCGTCGATCTCGAGCGGCGGCAATGCTTCGGGGAATTCACGCTCACAGACCGTATCCGATATCTGCAGATCGTCCACGCCGCTGAATACGACGATGTCGCCAGCGCCGACCACCTCGACCGGTCGGCGCTCAAGACCGTGAAACCCGTATAGATCTGTGACCCGGCCGCTGCGCGTGGTTCCGTCCACGCTAACGATCGTCACCGCCGTGTTAGCCGTGACCCGGCCCCGGCTGACGCGGCCGATACCGAGTACACCGACATAGTTGTCGTAATCGAGACTGGAAACCTGTAGTTGCAGCGGGCCGGTCATATCGACCTGCGGCGCCGGCACCGTTTGTACGATCGACTCCAATAACGGCGTCATATCGCCGCCCCGGATACCGGCTTCGAGACTCGCATAACCCGACAACGCAGACGCATAGATGACGGGAAAATCCAGCTGCTCATCGGTCGCGCCGAGACGATCGAAGAGATCGAAGGTCTGATCGAGGACCCAATCCGGGCGCGCCTCATCGCGATCGATTTTATTGATCACGACGAGCGGCGTGAACCCGCGCGCGAATGCTTTCTGGGTCACGAACCGCGTTTGCGGCATCGGCCCTTCGACGGCATCGACGAGCAACAATACGCTGTCGGCCATCGACAGAACGCGCTCGACTTCGCCGCCGAAATCGGCGTGCCCGGGCGTATCGATGATATTGATGCGCCAGTCGCGCCAGACGATGGCCGTATTTTTGGCCAGGATCGTGATGCCCCGTTCACGTTCGAGCTCGTTCGAGTCCATGGCGCGCACCGGCAGTTTGAAACGCGCGTCGAGCGTATCGGACTGCTTCAGGAGCTGATCAACGAGTGTCGTCTTGCCATGATCGACATGGGCGATGATGGCGATATTGCGGAGGTGATCGACTGGAAACATGGCGACGCATTATCCGTTCGGCTGGCGCAATAGAAAAGCGTCTGAACCCGGAAAATCAACAAATTATGCCGGTGCGTGATTTGTTACCCTTGTGCTTTAAGTATACATATCGAAAGACAGTCGCCCGCGCATGAAATTCTGTAGCCGATGTGGTCAGGCCGTCGTCACCGAGGTGCCGGACGGCGACAACCGGCCTCGCTATGTTTGCAAGCATTGCAACACCATTCACTACGAGAATCCGCGCATTGTAGCGGGCTGCGTCGCCGTGTACGACGGCTCGATCCTGTTGTGCAAGCGCGGTATCGAACCGCGCCTCGGCTACTGGACCGTGCCGGCCGGTTTCATGGAGCTTGGGGAAGGACTCCCCGAAGCTGCGGCCAGGGAAACCTGGGAAGAAGCGCTGGCCAGGGTGGAAGTCGGTCCGCTGACCGTTGTCGTCGATGTCATCAAGGCCCGCCAGGTCCATATATTCTTCGAGGGCGTCATGACCGAACCGGTCTTCGGCGTCGGCGACGAAACACTCGAAACGCGGCTTTTCAAACCCGAAGAAATTCCCTGGAACGATCTCGCGTTCCCGAGCGTGCGGATCGCGATCAAGCATCATCTCGAGTGCCGCAACGGCGCCAGACACGGTGTCCGTCTCGAATCGGTACCGGAGATCCGGTTCGACTGACGGATCGGCCGGGCAAGGGGTTATATCGCGCTATACGTATATACCGCGAAGGTATTGGATTTCCTCCGGGATTTCACTAAAGTACCGCGTTCTGCGCCAAGCGGAATGCCGGCTTGGCAGGAGATTTGAATGACTTTTGTTGTCGTTGAAAGTTGCATAAAGTGCAAACTCACGGATTGCGTTGAGGTCTGCCCCGTCGACTGCTTCCATGAGGGTCCGAATATGCTCGTCATCGACCCGGACGAGTGCATCGATTGCACGTTGTGTGAGCCTGAATGCCCGGTCGACGCAATCGTGTCCGAGGATGACGTCCCCGAGGGTCAGGACCAGTTTCTACAGCTCAATGCCGAACTGTCTCAGGAATGGCCCGTAATCACGGAGGCCAAAGACCCGCCTACCGACGCCGACGAGTGGCGGGACATCAAGGGTAAGCTCGAATACCTGGAGCGCTGAATAATGGGGTCAGACCCCATTTATTCTTCTTCGAGATAGTCAGCGAGTTCCCGCGGCGAAACATAGCCACCGATCAGTTCGCCCGTGTCGGCGACGATCGCCGGCGTCCCCTGGATTCCGAAGGACTTGCCTAATTTATAGTGCTGCGCCACCGGTGTCGCTCCGCAGATTTCGGCCTGGACGTCGAACCCGGCCTTGGCTTGCGTCAAAGCCGTATTCCGGTCTTCCGAACACCAGACATTCTCGGCCTTGAACCAGCTCTCGGTCTGCGGCCCGCTGCGCGGGTAGAACATATACCGCACCCTGATGCCGCGCTCATTATAGCTGTCAATTTCACTGTGAAGCTTGCGGCAGTAGCCACAATCTATATCGGTAAACACGGTAATGGTGTGCTTAATCTCGGCCGGCTCGAATATGATCATACTGCTCTCGCCGATTTCCTCGATCGCTTCCAGGCGCATCTTCGTGCGCCTCATTTCCGTTAGATTTTCTTCGGATTCGGTGTCAAAGATGTCACCCCGCAGCATGTAGACACCGTCCGCACTCACGTAGGAGATTTGCGCACCGAGCCTGACTTCATACAGGCCCGGTACCGGGCTCGGCCGAATGTTCACCGGGCTCAATTCCGGGAAGCGTGCCATGATTTTCTGGCGGGCAACGTTATCCTGTTCGTCCGCCAATACCGGCCCGACCATCGCGAACACGAACAAGAGGGAAACAGCCAACAATCGGGGAAACGCCATATTTACATCCGCATCAGGTGGGTCCCGTCGTATAGACCACGCACGGGAACCCGAGTTCATGGTGCATTATTTGGCCCGGATTCTACCATGGACGAAATCGCGCGGGCCCGGGGGCCGCGCCAATAGGCATACTGTCAAATTCGGATGAACGATCAGCCGCGCGGATGGTGCTGGGAATGGAGTTCCTTCATACGGGCCTGGGCGACGTGCGTGTAGATCTGGGTGGTCGACAAATCGCTATGCCCGAGCAGCATCTGCACCACGCGCAAATCCGCGCCATTATTCAACAGGTGCGTTGCAAAGGCGTGACGCAAGGTGTGTGGCGAGAGCTTGCCCTTGATGTCGGCCTTTTTCGTGTACCGTTTAATGATGTGCCAGAAAGCCTGGCGCGTCATACGATCGCCGCGGCGGGTCGGAAACAGGTAGTCGGTTTGCCGTTCGAGCAGGATCTCGACACGCGGGCCGGCCAGAAAATCCCGTAACCAGTTCTGGGCCTCGTCGCCGAGTGGGATCAACCTTTCACGCTCGCCCTTGCCGCTGACGCGCAACACGCCCTGGTTCAGATTGATCTCGTTCTGTCGCAGGTTAATCAATTCCGTGACACGCAGTCCGGTCGCATACAGGACCTCGAGCATCGTGCGGTCGCGATGGCCGAGCGGATCACGCGTGTCCGGCGCGGCCAGCAACGACTCCACTTCATCTTCGGTCAGGGACCGTGGCAACGAACGGCCGATTTTCGGCATGTCAATTTTGAGCGTCGGGTCTTCACCAATGACACCGTCCCGGAGCAGAAAACGATAAAAACGTCGGAAGCTGGACAGCTGCCGGGCCACCGAACGCGGCTTGGCGCCCTCTTGGGTACGCCAGGCGATAAACGCCAGCAGGTCGGCCCGGGTTGCGTAAATCAGGCTGATATCGCGCTGTGTCAGCCAGCGCTTGAGCGCCATAAGGTCAGCGCGATACGCACCCAGTGTGTTCACTGAGAGCCCACGCTCCATCCATATCGCATCGAGGAACTTATCGATGATGGCCTCTGGAGACTTTTTCTCGGAGCCTTTTACGACACCTTCGTTAACGTGAACTTGTGACATTACTTCAGTTCTGTACTCTCAGCAATCCCGTCGGACTGCAGCGTGATCACCGGCACAACCGCTGCTGGTCCAGGGACTGAACCTCACTCATGCGAGCGCTGATAATTTCTCCGGTCAGCGCCACATTCCCTTGGCTTGCAACAAGCGCCGCCGCCGGACCAGGCCGGCAACTGCGAAGCGGCATCAGCTGCCAGCAAGTATGTGTCAGCAGTCCTCCAGTGGCCGTGATAGATTTCACAAAAAGTACCACCGGATTACATAAACCTTTGGCTTGATAAAATGATTAAATTACAATTACTTGTGACTGAATTTGGAGTCAAACTCTACGGAATATGGTCCATTCTGGCCTTTACGCTCGTCACAGTTCTGACCGTCGGCCTGCTGGCCGTCATCCCGGGTGAAGACAACCGGCGCAAGCTCGTCAGGACATCGGCCAGGGCCTGGCTCAGGCTCGCCGGCGCAGTCCCACGCGTAACCGGTATCGAACACTTGCCCGACACCCCCTGTGTTGTCGTCGCCAATCACGCGAGCTATCTGGACGGCGTGATCCTGACTGCGGTCCTGCCGCCACGGTTCACGTTCGTAATCAAGAAGGAGATGTCCCGGGTGCCCTTCGCGAATTTCCTCTTGCGGCGAGTCGGCTCGGAATTCGTGGACCGGTCGGACCAACACCGATCGGCCACTGATGCCCGCCGTATCCTGCGCCTGGCCGCACGGCAGCAATCGATCGCTTTTTTCCCTGAGGGAACGTTCACTGTCGAGCCGGGGTTACGCCGCTTTCATCACGGCGCTTTCGTTGCGGCGTTGAAGGGCGGACTGCCGGTGGTGCCCGTCGTTATCCGCGGCAGCCGGCAAATGCTGCCTGCGGGCCGGCTGCTACCGGCACCTTCGCAAATTCGGGTTATTGTCAAGACGGCGGTCGACACACACGATTCCGGCGCCTCTTCGGAAGATCTCATGCACACCTGCCGCCGGAGCATTCTCGAAGATCTCAATGAACCGGAGCATGTCAGCTCGAACCAGTCATTGGCGGCCGAGTCATAATCTTATGGCGTTGCCTTGGCTGTACTGGCCCAGCAACGCATAATGTTGACCTGTACAGCGGGCCCGACCGCACACGCCGGCGATTTAAACTAAATGGATTCATAATTTGAGTCGGCACATGAGAAAGGACGTTCATTGACCCAGGAATCAGTCGTTATCGTCGCCGCACGCCGAACGCCCATCGGCGCCTTGCAAGGCGCATTCGGCACCGTCAGCGCACCCGAACTGTCCGCCGCCGCGACGCGCGCCTGTATTGAAGACGCGGGCATAGCGCCGGCCGACATCGATGAAGTCCTGATGGGTTGTGTCCTCCCGGCCGGCATCGGCCAGGCGCCGGCGCGCCAGGCGGCGCTCGCGGCAGGGCTGCCGACATCCGTCGGTTGTGCCACGGTCAACAAGGTCTGCGGCTCGGGCATGAAGACGATCATGCTCGGACATGACCTGATTCGCGCCGGGTCGGCTGCCGTCCTGTTGGTCGGTGGAATGGAATCGATGAGCAGGGCGCCGTACCTCTTGCCGAATGTGCGGAACGGCTACCGAATGGGTCATCAGGAAGTGCTCGATCACATGTTTTTTGATGGGCTGCAAAACCCCTACGACGGTGAGATGATGGGTTCGTTCGGTGAGAAAACGGCGCGAGCCTACGGATTCAGCCGCGAGGATCAGGACGCATTCGCGATCGGTTCGGTCCGGAAAGCGTTGGCGGCGAGCGAGAACGGCGACTTCGACGCCGAACTCGTGCCGGTTGTCGTCAAGAACCGCAAGAGCGAAGTCACGGTGGACCGGGATGAGGAACCGTTCCGCGTAGACATCGACCGCATACCGTCCCTGCGGCCCGCATTTGCGCAAGACGGTACCGTGACGGCGGCCAGTTCGTCGTCGATCGCCGATGGCGCCGCTTCGCTCGTGCTCATGTCGCAAGATGAAGCCGAACGGCGGGGCATCGAACCGCTTGCGCGCATCGTCGCGCATGCCGGATATGCCCACGAACCTGAGTGGTTCACGACGGCCCCCATTTCTGCCATTCAGGCATTACAGGAACGCGTCGGATGGACACCCGCCGACATCGACCTCTACGAGATCAACGAGGCCTTTGCATGCGTCGTAATGGCTGCAATCCGAGACGTCGACATCGATCCCGCGAAGGTTAACGTCAATGGCGGCGCCTGTGCGCTCGGCCACCCCATCGGCGCGAGTGGCGCACGCATCACAGTCACGCTGCTGCACGCACTGCGCAAACGCGGCGGCCGGCGCGGTATCGCCTCGCTTTGCATCGGCGGGGGCGAAGCCGTCGCGATCGCACTGGAAATCGACTGAAAAATGGGGTCAGACCCCATTAATTCTGCTCGTTCATGGTTCAAATAGAGTCCCTTAGTGAATAATGGGGTCTGACCCCATTTTTTTCCATTTTTTACATGCCCGAGTAGTTTGGACCCCCACCCCCCTCCGGGACGACCCAGTTGATATTCTGGGCCGGGTCCTTGATATCGCAGGCCTTGCAGTGCACGCAGTTCTGCGCATTGATCTGAAATGTCCTCGCGCCCGAATCATCGGTCAGAATCTCATACACGCCGGCCGGGCAATAGCGCACCGCCGGCTCACCGTAGAGCGGTAAATTCCGCTGAATCGGTATGTCGGCATCCTGCAACTGAAGATGGCACACCTGATCTTCTTCGTGATTGGTGCTGGACAGAAACACCGACGACATCTTATCGAAACTTATGACGCCGTCCGGTTTCGGGTAGTCGATGGATTTCGCCTTATCGATCTTGTCGAGACTGGCATGATCGGGCTCCGGGTTTTTTAACGTGAACGGCAGTTGCCCACCGAATATATTCTGATCCAGCCATGCGAACGCGGCGCCTAAAAAAACGCCAAACTTTTTTTGTGCCGGCCCGAAATTTCGCGCCTTGTAGAGTTCCTCATACACCCATGATGAACGCACCTTGGCTTCGAAATCTGCTGGCACCGCTGGCGCGTCACCCTCCATCGTCAGCGCTTCGAAAATCGATTCGGCGGCCAGCATGCCGGTCTTCATGGCCGTGTGTGAACCCTTGATCTTGGCGCCATTCAGGAAACCCGCCTCGCAGCCTGCCAGGAGCCCGCCGGAAAAGACGAGGTCGGGCAACGACTGAAGGCCGCCTTTATTGACCGCCCGGGCCCCGTAGGAAATTCGCTTGCCACCTTCAAGGAATTTTCGAATCCGCGGGTGATGTTTCCAGCGCTGAAATTCATCGTACGGATTCAGGTAAGGATTTTGATAATTCAGCGCGACGATGAGGCCCAGGTACACCAGGTTGTCCTTCGCGTGATACACGAATCCCCCGCCTTCGGTCCGGTTGTCGAGCGGCCAGCCCAGGGAATGCATGACCAGCCCCGGCTCGTGCCGTTCGGGATCGATGTTCCAGACCTCTTTGATCCCAATGCCGTAATGCTGGGGATCGCAATTCTCGCGCAGCGTGAAACGTCGCATGAGTTCCTTGCCGAGGCTGCCGTGACAACCCTCCGCGAAAATCGTGTAGCGGGCACGCAGTTCATAACCCGGCTCGAAATTCGATTTGGGCTCGCCGGAGGCATCACGCCCCATGTCACCGGTCACCACGCCGACGACCCGGTCGTTTTCATAAAGCACCTCGGTCGCCGCAAATCCCGGGAACAGGTTCACGCCGAGCGCCTCGGCCTGCTCGCCCAGCCAGCGGCAGAGCTCACCCAAGCTAATGATGAAATTACCCTCATTGCGCGTGAATCGCGGCACGAAAAACCCCGGCACTTTCACGGCGCGACGCGCGTTCACGAGATAGTAGAACTCATCCCGGGAAACCGGGACCGTCACGGGAGCCCCCCGATCACGCCAATCAGGAAATAATTCATCCAGCGGCCGTGACTCGTAAATAGCGCCGGAAATAATATGCGCGCCGATCTCGGAGCCCTTTTCAACGACACAAATGCTGAGTTCCTTGCCGGCCTTTTCCGCCAACTGACCGAGCCGACAAGCGGCCGCGAGACCACAGGGGCCCGCGCCGACGATGACGACATCGAAATCCATTGACTCTCTGTCCGACATTATCTTGCCGTTCCTGAAAATAAGGTAAATAACGGGGTCAGACCCCGATTATTACAGAAGAATGATCTAATTCAGCATCGCCTTGATAATTGGGGGTCGAATGGTCGAATGAACGCCTTGATTGCATGGATCTGCTGTCGATTTACGAAAACAGAATTCTCGAGTTAAAATTTTCCGCGGATGCGGCACAGCTCGAGGCGATCGCCGTTTTGCATCGCGTGGCGAACGCGCTGATCACGAGCCCAGTTCCGGACGGCTTAACGGCGCGTCTGAAGCGACGATTACTGGGCAAGCTGGTCAACTCGGGGAGCGAAACCGGGCCCGTGCAGGGTGCCTATCTGTGGGGCGGCGTCGGGCGCGGCAAGATGTTCATGATGGACCTGTTTTTTGACAGCCTGCCCTTCGACGACAAATTGCGGTTCCACTTTCACCGGATCATGTGCCGGGTCCACAAGCATCTCGCGCAGCTCAAGCACCAGCGAAACCCGCTCGAAATCGTGGCCGATGACCTGGCGCGCCGGGCGCGGGTGATCTGTTTCGACGAATTCTTCGTTGCCGATATCGCCGACGCAATGTTACTCGGCAAACTCTTGGACGCGCTGTTCAGACGCGGCGTGACGCTCGTTGCCACGTCAAATATTTCTCCCAACGAACTTTATAAAGACGGTCTCCAGCGCGGGAAATTCCTGCCCGCGATCGCCCTGATCAAGCGCCACACTAATGTTGTGCACATCAGTGGCGACACGGATTATCGCCTGCGCGCGCTGAAACAAGCCGAGATTTATCACTCGCCGCTCGACGCGGCCGCAACAAGAAATCTCGACACTTACTTCGAATACATCGCGCCCGATCGCGGAACGGGTACTCAGGAGATCGAAATTCTCGGCCGCAACATCAGAACCAGGAAACGTGCTGACGGGATCGCATGGTTCGACTTTGCCGATCTCTGCGCGGGCCCGCGCAGTCAGAACGATTACATTGAAATCGCGCGTTGCTTCCAGACCGTAATTCTGTCCGACATACCGGTTCTCGATCACGAGAAGGAAAACGAAGCACGCCGCCTTATTGCCCTCGTCGATGAATTTTATGATCGCAAGGTAAAACTGATCATTTCGGCCGCCACGATCATCGAAAATCTTTATGCGGGTGCCCGGCTGACCCGAGAATTCGAACGTACGCGCAGCCGGCTCCGGGAAATGCAATCGGATCAGTACCTGGCCGCGCCTCACGTACCCTAGCTGGTAAACTACCGACGAACCATAAGGAGACCATTGATGGCCAGTAAATTGATGCTGTGTCGGCACGGTCAGAGTACCTGGAACCTCGAAAACCTTTTCACCGGTTGGACGGATGTCGATCTGACGGAACAGGGAATTCGCGAGGCGATTGAGGCTGGGCGTCAGTTGAAGGCATTGGATTTCCGCTTCGATATCGCATTCACGTCGGTGCTCGTGCGCGCCATTCGCACCCTGTGGCTCATGCTGGACGAGATGAATCTCATGTGGATTCCGGTCGAGCGGACCTGGCGCCTGAACGAGCGTCATTACGGTGCGCTGCAGGGTCTCAATAAGGTCGAAACAACCGCCAAGCACGGTGCAGAGCAGGTTCATATCTGGCGTCGGAGCTACGATATCCCGCCGCCACCGCTCGACGAGTCCGACGACCGGCACCCGCGATTCGACCCCCGCTATGCCGAAATCGCGTCGCCGCCCGCGACGGAGTCGCTGAAAGACACGCTCGAGCGCGTCCTGCCCTATTGGTCAGATCGTATCGCGCCCTGCCTGAAGGAAAATCAAAACGTCCTCGTCGCCGCGCATGGCAACAGCCTGCGCGCGCTCGTCAAAATGCTCGATGAAATTTCGGACGAGGACATCACGGAGTTCAACATTCCGACCGGTGTGCCAATTCTTTACGATCTCGATGACGACCTGAAACCCCGGAGCCGGGAGTTTATCGGCGATCCCGAGGCAATCAGAAAGGCCACCGAAGCCGTCGCCACACAAGCCGCTGCGTCAAAGTAGTCAGCTCGATTTCCGGCCATGCTTTACGCGCTCGACGAAATCAGCCCGCAGATCGACGGCACCTGTTATGTCGCGCCTGACGCGGCCGTCATCGGCAACGTGCGCCTCTGCGCCGAGACGAGCATCTGGTTCGCAGCCGTACTCAGAGGCGACGTCGAACGCATCACGATCGGACGCGGCTCGAACGTGCAGGACGGTTCCGTGCTGCACTGTGACCCGGGCGCGCCATTGACGGTCGATGAATATGTCACCGTTGGACATCAAGTCATGTTGCACGGCTGTACGGTCGGGAAAAATTCACTGATCGGCATTGGAAGCACGATTCTCAACCACGTGCGCATCGGCGCGAATTGCATCGTCGGCGCCAATGCGCTGGTAACAGAAAACAAAACATTTCCGGACGGCGTGCTGATTCTCGGCGCGCCGGCCAAGGTTGCCCGGGAACTGACCGCCGAAGAAATCGCGAACTTACCGGCCTACGCGACGCGATACATCGAGCGCGCCGAGCGCTACCGCCGTGAACTACGCGTTACGAGTTAAAATAAAGAGGAATGGGGTCTGACCCCATTCTTTTACTCCATTTTCAATTGCGCGGCCGGATCAGGCCTTCCTGCGCCGTAGAAGCCAACAGCACGCCCGCCTGATCAAAGATCTGCCCGCGAGCAAATCCACGCGCACCAGACGCGCTCGGACTGTCGTTGGAAAACAGCAACCACTCGTCTACACGACACGGCCGGTGAAACCACATCGCGTGATCGATACTGGCCATTTGCAGGTTGCCGCGCATGACGCTCACGTCCCCGTGTAGCAGTGTTGCCGTCGCCAGTAACTGATAATCCGACATGTACGCCAACAACCGCTGATGCAGTCCCGGATCATCATCGAGCGCTTCAATAGATTTCATCCAGAAATACTTAACGGACTCGAGTTGCTGACCGCCGCCGTCTTCACCCGGCACGATGCGGACGAAAAATGGGTGGCGATGCCTCAGGAGCCGCTGAATTGTTTCCGGATACTTTTCGATCTCCTCCTGCCGGATGTCCTGAAAATCGGGAATCCCGTCAGGCCCGGGCACATGGGGCATGGTTGCATGGTGCGCCAACCCTTTCTCATGTATTTGAAAGGAAGCCGTCATGTTGAATATCTGCTTGCCGTGCTGCACGGCGATGATGCGGCGGTTGGAAAAACTGCGCCCATCCAGAGCATGATCGACTTGATAAACGATCGACGCATTCACATCACCGGGCCGCAGAAAATACGCATGCAGGGAATGAACACTGCGTTTTTCTGCAACTGTCTGACTGGCCGCGTACAACGCCTGGCTCAATACCTGTCCGCCGAAAACCTGCGGCGTACCAATGTCCTGGCTCTCGCCTTTGAAAATATTCTCCTCTAATTTCTCGAGGTCGAACAAACGTATCAGGTCAGCGAGTTGAGGGTCCATGAAGCACATTGTATCTGAGTTATACTGGCGGCCGCATAATACGAGCCGGGGAAAAAGCCCGAGGAGAAAACCCGAGGAGAAAACAATATGAACGACTCGCCCACCCAGAAAAGACCGCGCGGCACACGCTGGTGTTCCATTGGAATCGTAGCGGCCGCCATCGGCGCCGTGGCGGTCGTCGTCTGTCTGGCCGGAGTCCGCGTCGGTCTGATCGGAGCTCAAACGGCGTTCATGGCATTCGCCATCGGACTGCTGGCGTTCGCCGTCGGCCTCGTCTCGACCGGCGTCGGCCTGCTGCTCAGCAAAGGATCCGCCGGGGCCGCATCGAAACAACGCGCCTGGACAGCCTTGGCCGCTGCCGTGTTGTTCTTCGCCGCGAGTTTCTCGCAGATGCCCAATATGTCCGGAACGGCGCCGATTAACGACATTTCGACCGACGTCCGCAATCCACCAGCATTCGTCGCTATTGTGCCGTTTCGGGAAGGTGCTCCCGTCCCGCCCGAGTACGCGGGCCAGGAAACGGCGAGACAACAGGCGGAAGCCTATCCCGACATTCAAACGCTGATGATCGAGAGACCGACCGATGAGGTCCTGAACGCGGCCGAGAAGGTGGCGCAGGATCTCGGTTGGGAAATCGTCGCGATCGACCGCATCGGCGGCCGCATCGAGGCAACGGACACGACGTTCTGGTTCCGGTTCAAGGACGACGTCGTGATCCGGCTCACGCCACGCGGCGATGAGACCTATGTTGATATCCGGTCGAAGTCTCGCGTCGGCAGGGGCGACATGGGTGCCAATGCGAGCAGAATCCGGCGATTCCTCGAGCGCCTGAGCGAAATTACGAGCACCTGAACCGGAAGCGGAAGAAGAAACAGACATGATCGTCAGACAAATATGGACCGGCAATTCCTATCGCAACTTCAATTACCTGATCGCCTGCCCGGAGACCGGTGAAGCGCTCGCCGTCGATCCGCTCGACTACAAAAAGTGTCTCGCGCTCGCAAAGGAGGAAGGATGGGAAATTACCCAGATCCTCAATACCCATGAACACGGTGACCACACCGGCGGCAACGGGCCGATGATCGAAGCCACGGGCGCAAAACTGATCGCCCACCAGAACGCGAGGGATCGAATCGATGGAATAGATCGGGGGCTCAGCGCTGGAGACGTCGTCAAGGTCGGCAAATCCGTGGAACTGCTCGCGCTCGATACGCCCGGACATACGATGAGCCATATCTGCCTGCTGTCACAGACCGATACGCCGGCGTTATTCTGCGGCGACACGCTGTTTAATGCCGGGGCCGGTAATTGCCATGGCGGCGGGCATCCGGAGCAACTTTACGACACGTTCGCATCCCAACTCGACGGACTACCGGATGGCACGCTCGTCTACCCCGGACATGACTACATTACCGGCAACTTGCAGTTCACATTAGACCGCGAGCCGGATAACAAGAAGGCAGCCAGTCTTCTCAAAGAACTGGAGGCCACCCATGATCCGGAACGGGCGCTCGTCACATCGCTTGCCCGCGAAAAGGAAATTAATACGTTTTTCCGCCTGACGAGCCCGACCGTTATCAATCGGCTACGAGAGGCATTCCCCAAGCTAGACGAGAATCCATCTCCTCGGGAGGTATTCCTGAAACTCCGTGAGTTACGTAACGATTGGTAGGCGCGGCGCCTAATCCTTCGTCAAAAAATACAGGGCGATCGTTTCCGCCACGCACGCCGGTTTCGCCTCGCCTTCGACCTCAAGCGTATTATCCAGTATGACTTGCAGGGCCCCGGCGCGTTTGCGCGCCGATTTCAGGGTGCTCCGGAGACGCACACGACTGCCTGCCGGCACCATTTTCCTGAAACGGACTTTATTCAAGCCGTAATTAATCGCACGCTCCCCTTCGAAGACCACAATGTCCCCGATAAGCGCCGGCAACAATGCTGTCAGCAAGTACCCGTGGGCGATCGTCGACCCGGTCGGCAATTCGGCCTTGGCGCGCTCCGTGTCGACATGAATCCACTGATAGTCATCAGTCGCCTCGGCGAACCGGTTGATGCGATCCTGATCGATGAGCACCCAGTCGGAAACGCCAAGCTCCTGCCCCTCCAGTGCCTTGGCCTCTTCAACAGTCCGCACTATCAGTGGCATTGACAGCCGTCGTCCTTATGCATGGAACTGCAGCAACTAATCGGATGCCTGACCGATAGTATGCAAAAATTCATTGCGGATACGTTCATCGTTTTCAAATACACCGAGCATCTCGTTGGTAATCATCTTGACGCCGATCTTATTGACTCCGCGGGTTGTCATGCATTGGTGCTGGGCCTCCACCACGACCGCAACGCCCTTGGGTTTAAGCGTATCATTAATGCACTGCGCAATCTCTGCCGTAAGCCGCTCCTGAACCTGGAGTCGCTTCGTGAACGCCTCGACGACCCGGACGAGCTTACTGATTCCGGCCAACCGCTTGTCGGGCAAATACGCGAGGTGTATTCGGCCGATTATCGGCGCCATATGATGCTCACAATGCGATGAAAAATCGATATCGCGCAGGGTCACAATCTTCTTGTAACTGCTGACCTCCTGAAACGAACTGCCGAGCAATGCGTGTGGATCGACGTCATAGCCCCCGAACCAGTCCTCGTAAGCACTGACCACGCGCGCAGGCGTGCGTTTCAGACCCGCTCGATCGGGGTTTTCACCGATCCAGCGCAGCAGGAGCCGCAACGCGTCTTCCGCCTCCTGCTGACTCGGTCGGGTGGTGTTACTAGCAGTCATAACAAATCTCATTTATCTCTTATATTTATTCAGGCCTGCCCCTGGTCTGAAGGCGGGATAGTTCATCGGGTGTGTTCACGTTGGCCAAAATGGCATCTGAAGTCGGTGAAATCAATTCTACGTCTGATCGTACCAGGAACGCTCTTGGGCTCAGATCCGTGCCGCCACCCGACTGTCGTGCGAACCGTACAAGGGTATCGGGTTCGTAGATGGCACACAACGGCTCCGGAAAATCGCCACCAGCACTCCGATAAGCCGTCGCGGCTTTGCGTGGATTCCTGGACCGAAGCAGACGGTCCAGCGCCGCCGCGGTCAACAGTGGCAGATCGCAGGCCAAGACGAACCAGGCCGTGTCAGGATACCGCGCATGCGCGGCAAGAATACCGCCGGCTGGGCCCTGATCCTCTGCACGGTCGACAATCAATTGATAGGGGCGGCGCAAATCGTCGTCCATCTGGTCGGCACGAACCGAGACGAAAACTTCGTCGACCAGGCCCTCCATCAGCCCAACGGTTCGGTCCAGCAATGTCTGACCCTGAACGGACACTGCGGCTTTGTCCCGGCCGAAACGGCGACTGCGGCCGCCGGCCAATACCAGTCCACAGACCGCTGGCGTCTCGGCCACGCTTCAGGCAC
>Ga0114949_10000851_pt1 | contig 17726 bp, 12 predicted proteins | sample N074metaG_FD_83505 | JGI IMG/M metagenome (GOLD analysis project Ga0114949, IMG submission 83505) | Deep subsurface microbial communities from Kermadec Trench to uncover new lineages of life (NeLLi) - N074 metaG | ecosystem: Environmental > Aquatic > Marine > Ocean trench > Sediment | place...
AATGGCATGCGTTGTAGGGCGCGCGTTCATTGAGGTGGCAAGCTGAACGCAACGTACTGCGAACCCGATGGCGGTCCCATTCTGCCACCACCCGCGGCGATCACCACATACTGTCGGCCAGCGACACGGTAGATCGCGGGCGTTGCAAAGCCAGCAGCCGGTAACTCCGCCTGCCAGAGCAATTTTCCATCCCGCACATCGTAGGCGCGAAATTTCCGGTCGGGTGTTGCGCCGATAAAGATCAGCCCCGCCGCTGTCACCACGGGACCACCATAACTCTCGGCACCGAACCCTAACCCCTCGTGTTCCGGGTAGTCGCCAAACGCAACCTGCCAGTCAATTTCACCGGTGGCGAGATCGATGGAATTGAGCGTACCCCAGGGTGGCGAGTTGCCGGGTAACTCTTCATGGTCCCGGACACGAATGTATCCTGCGTGGGCATAGCCGACTTCGGTGCGCGGTTGTGCGCTCACCTGCTCTGCATCCGGAGAGTTGATGTGCTGCAACACGCCACGTCGCTCGAGCTCGCCGAAATGGGCAAATCCCGGCATGCGCCCGCGACCCTCTTGCAACACGGCAATCTGCTCGGTGATGCTCAGCCGATCACCGATGTCGACCAGACTCGGCCCCGTGGACGTACCCGCCCGATCGACTCCATGACAACTGCCACAGTGTTCCGCGTACACACCCGCGTTACTGAAGCCGACAGGAATCTCATAAAGCCGCACGACGCCACCGATCTCCTGCGCATTGAGGATGAGTCGGTTAGAGTTGGGATCATAGGCAGAACCACCCCACTCCGCCCCGCCATCGTAGGCCGGGTATAGCAACATGCCATTGAGGCTCGGTGGCGCCCATGGTCGCCGGTCGAGGTCCTTGATCGCGTTTTCGACAAACTCGATCGCTGCGGGGTTGCGATGGGTGATTTCGAACGTCTGGCGGGTGAACGCAACGGCGGACACGCGCTGCGTTGGCGCCGGTTGCTCACCGGGTAAGCTGCTGGGGAGTGTCGCCACCTCTTCTATGTCGTAGAGGGACTCGCCAGACTCGCGGTCGAACAGATACAAGTGACCGGACTTCGTGGTGAGCGCGACCGCGTCAATGACAACGCCCGCGCGTTCGAGCTGAACCAGAGTAGGCGGCGAGGGATTGTCCCGGTCCCACAGGTCATGCTTCAACACCTGGTAGTACCAGACCAGCTCACCCGTCCGCGCATCAAGGGCGAGCAGGCAGTTGGCGAACAGGTTGTCGCCCAGCCGATTCGCCCCGTAAAAATCCGGTGTCGCCGAGCCGGTCGGCACAAAGAGCAGCCCACGCGCCTCATCCAGCGCCATGCCAGTCCAGCTATTTGCGCCACCCGCACGTTCCAATGAACCCTCAGCCCAGGTCTCAGAACCCTTCTCGCCGGGTACGGGAATTGTGCTGAAACGCCAGACCAGCTCACCGTCGACCGCGCTGTGGGCGGAGATGGCGCCGGGCAGAGAACTCTCACTTTCACTGGTGGAGAAGCCCGTAATGATCAGATCTTCAAAGATGACACCGGGCACGCTCACGAAAAACGGACCCTTCTCTCCACCCGGTTTCAGGTCAACTTTACCGTTGTTACCAAATCCCGCAACGGGTTTTCCGCTGCGAGGTTCCAGCGCGATAAGCTCGCCACCCGCGATGTACAAAAGGCGCGACTCGCTGCCCTTCTCCCACCACATCAAGCCTCGCTGAGGCGCGCCTTTATGACCGGGATCGTAGCGCCACAGCTCTGCTCCGGTGGCGGCGTTCAGCGCAAACGCGACAAGCTTGGGTGACAAGCCGTACAACACACCATCAATGATGAGAGGGCTCGTGTACATCGTCGAACCTCCCTGCCGCAGTTCGCCCGAGTCATAAACCCAGGCCACTTCGAGATTGTGGACATTGTCGCGGGTGATCTGAGCGAGCGCGGAGTAGTGGCTGCGACCCGGATCGCCCAGATACGTCGACCAATCCACATTTTTCGGTTCCTGCGTGCAGGCACAAAGCCACAAGAAAGCTGAAGCGCAACAAGCGTTTTTCATAGAATCCCAATCATGAGGCTCGACTCGCGCGTAGTCAGAACGTGCGTTCTAACGCTTGGCGTTGTTGAACGTCTGCAGGAGTTTCGAGTAATCGGCGCCGTTGGGACCTTCCAGAAAATCCTGCTGGCCCAGCAGCTGCGACATTTTCTCGCCATGTGCCTCGATCAGTTCGTCGCAGTGGGCTCGATAGTCTTCCACGGTCCGCATCATCAGCCGGCTGTAGGTGATGTGGCAGACCACACGCTGCCCATCGGCGGTTCGCGGCCAGTTCGCATGCCAGACATTACCGTCCCACATGACGACCGAACCTGCCAGGCACTCAATGGCGATCGCGCCCGGCTTGTCTTCTATTTCTTGCGCGTTGGGATGACGCCGCAGTTGCTGGCTGCCGGGAATGACCAGGGTCGAGCCACCGGCCTTGGTGTATTCATCGCACGCCCAGCAACCCGTCAGGAGCATGTTGTGATCGGGGAACGGTGCAGGCACCCAGTTGTTGTCCGCATGCAGCGGGATGCTGGGCGCACCCTTCGGCCGCACGCTGGCCGCCACCTGGCTGATCAGAAAGCCGCGGCCGACCGAGAATTCGGCCAGCGCCATCAGTTTCGGGTTGAGCACGGCCTCCGCGAATACCGGATCCTTCGCCAGTAACATGTTGCCACCGCCAGCGCCGGTATCCGGCTCAGTGCCAGTCAGCTCCATGATTGTCTGCCGCAACCGGTCGTTGAATTCTGAGGAGGCTGCATTCTCCACAACCGTCCAGCCCTGTTCCGTCAGCTCTACGCAGTTGTGCTCAAGACCGAGTTCCCGAATGACCGGCGCGAGCTCAACCGAGATAGCCTCGGGTGGCAGGGTGTCATGAATTGGTTTCGTTTTGGCAGTCTCGGCCATCGCCAATCCAACTACTTCCCGAGCTTCCAGTCGGCGTGCACGGAAAAGAAAATGAGGTCGTTGCTGTCATATTCTCCGCTGTATCCCGATGCATCAATCTTCGCTGAACCGTAATCCGCGTAAACCAACTCTGCGCCAATGGACAGCTTGTCACTTGGATTATATCCGGCACCGAGCGCGTAACGCACCTGACGGTCTATGGGCATGTCGGCCGTGCGATCTTCTTTGTCCACGGGGTTTGTGTCGTAAGCGACGCCGCCGCGCATCTGCCATTTCGGATTGAAACGATAGTCGAACCCCCACGCCACGTGATAGGTATCCTCCCAGTTACGGGGGAGGCTCCCACCTCCAGATTGAGTCGAGATGTTGATATCTTCCAGCGTGCTCCAGTCGTCCCAGCCAACCGTAAGATGCACCGTTAAGTTATCACTCATCTCCTGAGTGAAGCTTGCCCGCGCGAGGCTTGCAAACATCAGATCGGTATTAGACCCGACAGATAATCCGACAGGGTCTATCTTAACATCCCCCGAGAAAGTCACATCGAACTCATGCTGGTAAATAATGCCGAGCCGTGAAGTCTCGGAGAATTCGATCAACGTGCTCAAATTGAAGCTAACCACCGTGTCGTCGCCATTGATGGTGGCCTTGCCATCCGGTTGTAACGGGTCTGGCGTCGGAACGGCGATCTCTATGTTGAGATCGGCGTACATCACCGGTAACCCGAAACCGAAGGAGACATGATCATTCAGCCGATAGGCGATGCTGGGCATCAACACCAGGCCGATCAGGTTGACTTCCTGGTCTTGGAAGCGGCCAGCCCAGTCGTCGTCATAGTCGAGAACAGCTCCCGTCAAACCGGTGAACGACATTCCGAAGGTCCAGTCGTCGGACAGATGACGAACGTAAAAAGTCGAGGCAACCGGGCCGGTGCTGCCGGCATCACCGCCATCGCCGATACCGTTGAATGCTGTGGCTTGCTCGACGTCGAACTCAATGTCTGAGTAGACTAGGCCGCCGCTCACCATCAGTTGATTACCGTCCACGTGGGACATGCTGGCGGGATTGTGCATTGCCGCAGAGGCATCCCAACCTGCCGACTGAGCTCCGGCGCCGGCTCTACCCATTGCCGGCGAGCCGAATTCGTTGAGCCATAACCCTCCAGCATGGACGGCGCCAGAATAAGGCAACGCAAACGTCAAAAAGGCTGCGACGGTGATTGATATCCGACTTGTTTGATTCGTCACTGAATTATTTACTCGAGTCCCTAGGTACAGGCATGACAACAAAACCCCTAAATTTTTGCAAGCAGCGTGACTATCTTGCTAACTCTGCATTCAGCGTCACCAGCATTCGGCGCAGCAACGCGCTCCGCGACCCGGCGTCTGCGCTTCCGCCACACGCACACCAACGAACGCCTCGACGTGGTTTATTGGCGGCAGTCCGGTCGCACACCGGAGTATGGCAGCGCAAAAATGATCGAAGGGATGAAGATGCTGCTGGGTTGGCATATCGATGCGTTTAGCGTCTTGCCGGTCGGCGCTGGTTGGGACATCCAGGTTCGCGAGTTTGATTTTCGCGACAACGCTGTGTGATCTATAACGAAGATGGTGTAGCGTAAGGCTGCCGCCGGGTCGCGGAGGATAACATGGGCTGGAAAAGGCTAATGGCTAACGAACGGCACTATAGTCGGCGGAGTTTTTCAGCAGGTGCGCCGCGCCGTGCGGACTATTGATGATTGCGTTTTCGCCGTAGATCGACTCTTTCTGGTTACCGAATACTTCACGGTTGGCGGCGAGTGGTGCGAGTTCTGTCGCTCGCCGTGTCGCCAGGTCCAGCAGATTTTCTGCACTTGCGACCTGTTGCACGATGCCCGCTGAGAGTGCATCCGGCCCCGTCCAGCGCCTGGAAAGTTGCACGGTCTCAAAGAACGCATTCATCGGTATTTTGTGCCGAAACAACGCCAGTTCCGGCAATGGAATGACCATGCCAAGTTGCATCTCGTTGGCGCAGGCGAAGCCGCGATCTTGCCGCATGATGCGCACGTCGTGACAGAGTGCGGCCATGAATCCGGCACCAAAGGCATGCCCGTTAATGGCGCAAACAGTCGGCACCGGCAGCGTGATCAGGCGGCCCATGAGCGCCATGAACTCCGCGCCGAAAACCTTCCGGTCGCCACCGGGATGCTCGCCTTTCGATTGCGCCCACTCGAGGTCCAGACCGTTGGAGAAGAATTTCTCACTCGTCGAGGTCGTGACGAGCGCGGCTGGCCCTTCGGAGGCTGCCACTTCATCGAGCGCTCGCGCGATCTCGCGCACGAGGGTCGTATTCCAACGGTTCTCACCGTCATCCAGGCTGAGGGTGAAGACGTCACCCTGCCGCGTCAGATCAATCATGCAAAATCCTCTGTGATTTTCGACTATCGCGCTTACCCAACGGTGCGCACGCAGTGCGCAGGCAGTCAGTATGATTCGGTCGTGTTTTCAAAAACGAAACCGTCCTTCTTCATCACCAGACGGTGTCGGCCACCGCTCGCGTTCGCGTCCCACTCTTCGTAACCTGCGTCACCCTGCCACATGGCAACACGGGTTCCATCTACCGCCGTCGCGATTCGCGTGGCATACACTTTTGCCGCGTTGCCACGGAAGTGCTCGAGCACTGCCTCGCTCGGCTGGTAGCGTGACAAATGGTACAGCGTCACCCACGTGGGCGGGACGATGTCGATCTCTCCGGCGGCGTGGCGTTGCAGTGCAGCGGCCGGCCGGATCCAGGCGTGATCTTTGATTTCACCGTCATCGATACGCACATCGTGATCCTCATCCGCCACGTGCGCTGCAAAGAACCAGGTGGCGAATCTCTTCACAGCTCCGGGTGGCGGCGTCCAGTGGGAGAACCAGACGAAATCACTCGAGCTCAGGGAAATGCCGGCTTCTTCTTCTGCCTCACGCGCCGCAGCGGTGCGCGCTGCCGCTTCGAGTTCAGCATCGACCTGGTAGTCCTCCGGATCGATTTTGCCACCCGGGAACACCCACATCCCGCCGAAGGTAATCTTCGAATTTTTCCGCAGCATCAACACTTCGGGCCCATCGGTCCCATCGCGCAGCAGTACGACCGTTGCCGCCGGAATGGGCGGCGGCGCTGAATCCGCCGGCGGCCGGCTATCTGCGTTGCCATATATGTCGTTTTTATGCCGGGGACCTTGCTTGTCGCTCACATGCGGTCTCGCTGTGAATAGGAGAGATCGAGGATTCTAACGGAGCTTTTGCTGCAATGCACAACGTTGACGCGGCATTCTCATCGCCGCATGATGTATTTCTGGGAAGGGCCTGACATGCGACTGACCGATCACGACGCTTCATTCCTGTACTCCGAGACGGCGAGTTCGCCTATGCATGGTGCAGGTGTGGCCATTTTAGAAGGTGAGGTTTCCTTTGAAGCCATCTTCGCGCACCTGGAGCGGCGCATACATCTGGTGCCACGCTATCGCCAGCGCATGGTGTACGTGCCGCTGAACATCGCCCATCCCAAGTGGGTGGACGATCCTGAGTTCGATCTGCACGATCACGTTAAACCCAAGTCGGTACCGGCCGGGACTACGCTGGAGGAAGCTATTCCACTGTGTCTGGAGATGTGTGAACCGCTGCTGGATCGCGAAAAATCCCTGTGGATGATGTACGTGGTCGAAGGCGTGCCTGGTCATACATTGCTTATCAGCCAGGCCCATCACGCGATGATAGATGGTGTATCCACCGTCGATGTGTCCGTCATTTTGATGGACTTCGAACCCGACGCAGCCCCGCCCGGTCCACCGAACGAGGCGTGGGAACCTGCCGCGCTGCCAGGGCCGCTGGAACTGTGGAACGAGGCTCTCGCGGACAACGTCAGCGAAATCGGTAAGCGCGCCCGGTTGCCGTCGTTCAATCCAGAACGAATGCAGTTGCTGGGGCGAGCAGCACAATCGGTTTCGCGGTTCGTGACCGAGCCGGTGATTACCGCGCCGTGGAACGCGGGACAGGTCGGCCCCAAGCGCAATCTGGAGTGGACCCGCTACAGTTTTGCCGAATTTCGGGAGATCCGCAGGGTATTTGGCGGCACGATCAACGACGTCGTTTTGGCGGTGGTCTCGGAAGCGGCCGCCCGTTACCTGACCGTCAACGACGAGTACGTCGATAACCAGTACATGCGCATCATGTGTCCCGTCAGCGTGCGCCGCGAAGGCGAGGAAGGGGCGCTCGGCAACCGGGTATCGGCGATGTACCCGCGTCTGCCTGCCTGGCCCATGGAAATAACCGATCGACTGCGGGTCGTTTGTGAGGAAACCACGCGCCTCAAGGCCAACAAGGAACCACAAGGTCTCGAATTGATGCAGGAGTCGGCGCCGTTCGTGCCGCCGGTGGCGATGGGGCAGACTTTGCTGGTTGGCACGCGCTGGGATCCGACCGCGCTCGCCGCGCGCTTTCCGCCACCCGTGCTGCCTCGATTCGGCCGGCGCCCACCGCTGATCGGGTTCAATTTCACCTGCACCAATGTGCCTGGCGTACAGGTGCCGCAGTACATCGCGGGCCACAAAATCATCGCGCCCCTGGCCGCGCTCATGCTCAGCGGCACACTCGGCTATGGCGTTGTTGTTGCCAGCTACAACCAGGATCTGTATTTCAATTTTACCTGCGACCCGCGTCTTATGCCTGATCTTCCGGTCATGCGCGCAAAGGTGCAGGACGCATTTGGCGAACTGCTGGAAGCTGCGCGGGCACAGGCGCAGTCCACGGCCCAGGAATAAGGAGAAAGAGAATTGGAGTCGACACTAGACGAATCACGCTTCCCGCAGGAAGTCGCCCTCGGCGAAGGTGGTAGTGTGCAGATCCGCATGATGACACCGGCGGACCGCGACGCGGTACTCGCATTCGCCAACAATCTACCGCAGGAAGATCTGTTGTTTCTGCGCCGCGATATCACCGACGCCGCAGTCGTAGACGACTGGATGGCAAGCCTTGCAACGGACTCAACCTACTCGCTGGTTGCCTACGACGGTGAGACGCTTGCGGGGTACGCCTCGGTGAACCGCAACACGGCACCCTGGACGCGCCGCGTGGGCGAGATCCGCGTCAACGTCGGACCAGACTACCGGGGCAAAGGTCTCGGTCGGAATCTAACGTCGGAGATCTTCGATCTCGCCCGTTCGCTGGGCCTGAAAAAGCTCATGGCGCATATGACCACCGATCAGGCGGGGGCCCAGGCAGCGTTTCGTCGCCTCGGTTTCGTACCCGAAGCATTGCTGGCGGACTATGTCGAGGACCGCAACGGCGTGTCACGCGACCTGGTGATCATGTCGTATGACGTCGACGGACTGAGTGACCAGATGGCTGAGCCGCTCAGAATCTGACCACACTTTACCCATGATTCGTTTTGGCACACTTGGTACTGCGCTGATCACGCCGCGCGCACTGGTTTTTCCATGCGTTGATGAGCCCCGTGCGTTCATCCACGCAATCGCGGCGCGCGATCGCAGCCGTGCCGAAGGCTTCGCAAAGCACCATCACATCCCCAGCGTGCTCGACACTTATCAGGACGTCGTCGAGTTCGACAAGATCGACGCCGTGTATGTGCCCCTGCACATACCCGCCCATCATGAATGGACGATCAAAGCATTGCAGGCGGGCAAACATGTGCTGTGCGAGAAATCCTTTGCAAGCAATGCAATGCAAGCCGAAGAAATGGCCGCCGTCGGCAAAGCAACCGGCAAGGTGCTCATGGACGCATTTCATTATCGTTACCATCCGATATTCAACCGCGCCCGCGAGATCTACACGTCTGGCATATTGGGCGAGGTCCTGGAAATAGATGCTGCGTTCCACATACCCGTGAAGGATCCGAACAGCATTCGTATGAACTACAGAACAGGCGGCGGCGTGACCATGGATATCGGCTGTTACCCGATTTCCTGGGTTCGACACATCACGGCGGAAGAACCCCTGACCGTCAGCGCGCAGGTCGAAGTCGGACCACCGGATGTCGACTTGATGTTGCAGACCACGATGGAGTTTCCGGGTGGCATCATCGCGAAGACATCTGGTGACATGCGACCCAACGTGAAATTTCAGGCCTTTCTGAACGTTACTGGAACGCATGGCAGCATGCGGGTAGTAAATCCTCTGGTGCCACAAATAGGCAACAGCATCGAGTTGACCATTGATTCGCAGGAGACCAGCGAAACCTTCGAGCGCCGGCCTACCTACGGTTACCAGCTGGATGCATTCCTGAATGCCGTCGAGCACGGTGCGCCGCTGCTCACCGACGCCGTGGACGCCGTGGCGCAGATGCGAGTCATCGATCGCTGCTATGAAGCCGCCGGATTGCCGCTGCGGGGGCTGGCTTAACTGCTGGAGACCGGGAAATTGAGACTGAAGTTTTTCATTGAGGAGATGTTATGAGCTGCAACGCTTTACTCATTGCCAATCGGGGTGAGATCGCGATTCGCATCGCTCGTGCTGCGGCTGATCTCGGCCTGCGCACAGTGGCCGTTCACTCGACAGATGACTCGACAAATCTGCACACGCGCGCAGCAGACGAAACCCACACTCTGCCTGGTAGCGGCGCAGGCGCTTATCTCGACATGGACGCAATCATCGCAGCCGCGCTCGCCACCGGCTGCGACGCAATCCATCCCGGCTATGGATTTCTTGCCGAGCGCGCTGACTTCGCAGCGAGTTGTGCCGCAGCGGAGATAACCTTCATCGGTCCGAACATCGAACACCTGGAATTGTTCGGCGACAAAGCCCGTGCACGCGCTGCGGCGAGTGCCGCCGATGTGCCGGTGCTGCGTGGCCTCGACCATGCGGTTTCATTACCCCAAGCCCAGGAATTTTTTGCCGCTCTTGGGCCAGACGCGGCCATGATCATCAAAGCGATTGCCGGGGGCGGCGGACGCGGCACCCGCGTCGTCACGGCCGCCAATGCCGTGGAAACCTCCTATCAGCGCTGTCAGTCGGAAGCCATGACAGCATTCGGCCTCGGCGACGTTTACGTCGAGGAGTTTTTACCTCGTGCACGGCACATCGAAGTTCAGATACTCGGTGATCGCACCGGTGCCATCAGTCATCTCGGCGAACGCGAGTGCAGCATTCAACGCCGCTACCAGAAGGTCGTCGAAATCACACCGGCTCCCCACCTTACAGCGAACCTGCGAAGCCGCATTATCGAGGCAGCCGTTCGCTTCGCTACGATCGAGGGCTACAGCAATCTCGGTACCTTCGAATTTCTACTCGAAGACTCGGCTCGCGACGGCACTGAACCGTTTGTCTTCATCGAGGCCAACGCACGTCTGCAAGTCGAGCACACGGTCACCGAAGCAGTCACCGGTGTCGATCTCGTGCAAACGCAGATCCGTCTCGCCGCTGGCGCGACACTGGCCGAACTCGGTCTCGACCATGCGGCTGTCGCCAAGCCGCGGGGCTACGCGATCCAGACAAGAGTAAATATGGAATCGTTCAACACAGACGGCTCCGTAAGGCCGTCCAGCGGTCGCCTCAACGTGTATGAAGCGCCCAGCGGGCCAGGTGTCAGGACCGATGGCTTCGGCTATGCCGGTTACCAGACCAGTACCGCATTCGATTCCCTCCTCGCCAAGGTCATCGTGCACTCACCTGCCGCCGATTTCGCCACTGCCATCGCGCGGACATCACGGGCGCTGTCCGAATTCCGCATCGATGGCGTGACGACGAATCTCTCAGTCCTGCAAAACATACTCGCCCACGACGATTTCGCATCCGGCCACATACACACTCGCTGGGTGGACGAACACATCACTGAACTTGCCACCCCCAGCCCTGAACCACAGCGGTTCATGGAGATCGCCCCTTCACAAACCGATTCTGATCAGAGTGGTTATGCCGGAGCCCGGGTGGACAGCAGTGATCCACTCGCCCTCTTTGACCACGACGCGAAGATCAAGTCGCAGCAGTCTGCTGCGGAGGAATCCACAAGCGCACCTGCACTCGCCGGACCCGATGGTTCCGTAGGTTTGAGTTCACCGATTCAGGGGACCATTGTTTCCCTCGATGTCGCCGTTGGCGATGAGCTGCGCGCCGGGCAACAGGTAGCCGTCGTCGAGGCCATGAAGATGGAACACGTGATTTCCGCCGACCGCGACGGCATTGTGCGGGCGATTACCATGACGACTGGAGACGTTGTCCGCGAGGGGTACCCGATCGTTTTCATCGAAGAGGCCGACGTCGAGATTGCCGAAATAGCTGCCGCCGAACCCCTCGATCCCGACTACATCCGTCCAGATCTGCAGGAAATGTACGATCGTCATGCGTACACGCTGGATGAAAACCGCTCGGAGGCAGTGGCGAAGCGTCATGCGCGCGGCTATCGCATGCCGCGCGAAAACATCGAACAGTTAATGGACCCTGGTTCATTCAAGGAATACTGGCCGCTCATCGTTGCCCGCCAGCACCAGCGCTACGATATTCAAACACTGCGCGAACGCACACCCGCAGACGGTCTGCTCGCAGGCATCGGCACTATTAACGGTGACTTATTCGACGAAGAAACTGCGCGGGCCATGGTCGTCCACTACGACTATACAGTGCTCGCCGGCACACAAGGCGGGCGCAATCACTACAAACAGGATCGGATGTTCGAGCTTGCTGAACGATTCAAGATCCCGCTGGTACTATTCGGCGAAGGCGGCGGTGGTCGCCCTGGTGATGATCGCATCGGCCCCGGAGTTGCGTTCGACACCGATACATTCACCCAGTTCTCCAGGCTGAGTGGACTTGTGCCCATGGTCGGCGTGACCAATGGTCGCTGTTTTGCTGGAAACACGGCGCTGATCGCCTGCTGTGACGTAATCATCGCAACCGAGGGCTCGACACTAGCGATGGGAGGTCCGGCAATGATCGAAGGTGGCGGACTGGGCATCTACACACCCGAAGAGGTTGGCCCGATGTCTTTTCAGGTTCCGAACGGTGTCGTGGACATCCTTGTCAAGGACGAAGAAGAAGCGGTGGACGTTGCGAAGAAATATCTTTCTTACTTCCAGGGTACGACAAAAACCTGGGAGGCCAGTGATCAGCGGCACCTGCGCCATGTCGTGCCGGAAAATCGCCTCCGCCTGTACGACATGCGTGAGATCATCGCAACGATCGCGGACAACGACTCGGTGCTCGAGATCCGCGAAAAATTCGGCATCGGCATAATTACCGCTTTTATTCGAGTCGAAGGCAGGCCGATGGGCGTTGTCGCGAATAATCCACACCACCTCGCGGGGGCGATCGACTCGGACGGCGCGGACAAGGGCGCGCGTTTCCTGCAACTGTGCGACGCTTTCGATATTCCAGTGCTGAGCCTCATGGACTGTCCTGGCATCATGGTGGGACCAGATCATGAACGCACCGCATTGGTCAGACACAGTGTGCGCATGTTCAACACCGGTGCCAACATGACGACACCATTGTTCGGCGTCATCGTTCGCAAGGCCTACGGCCTCGGGGTGCAGGCCATGTGCGGCGCGAGCGCGCTCGTGGGGTTCTTTACCGTCGCCTGGCCGACGGCGGAGTTTGCCGGGATGAACATAGAAGGGTCGGTGAAACTCGGTTACCGCAAAGAACTGGCGGCGATCGAAGACCCGGAAGAACGTCGTATCGAGTTCGACCGGCGGGTGAGCCGAGCCTATGAAGGCGCTAAAGCAGTGAACGCCGGGACAGGAGGCGGGCTCGACGATGTGATCGATCCCGCCGACACCCGCGACTGGATCGCGAAAAGCCTGCGCCGACTACCACCCAAGCCCGTCCGCACGGGTAAAAAATACCCCTACATCGATACCTGGTAGCTAGTGCCGGTTGTCGGCCTTTAGCCTTTTGAAGTAGTGGTCCTGCAGCCGCTCACCCTCCTACACAAGGCTAAAGGCTAACTACCGGCACTAGGATCAACCGGCACCACGATCAGGTTGCTTTCGCGTAATCCACCGTCAGCCAGTGCTCGGGTTGCATGCGATAAAAATTGCTGGCGCCCGTCAAGTTGCGCTCGACATAGGCGTCTCCCATCTCTTTGCCGAAGTAGCGGCGCGCCATGGGACGGGTGTCGTCATCTGTATCGGCGGCGCGGACCTCGACAACCGGACCTTCGACGCTGACGTATTTGTAGGGCATGTCTTCCTGCTGGGCGACGAGCGAGAAACGCCCTGCCTTCTCCAGTGCAAACCCTTTCTTCGAACTTGAATCGGTGATGATCCACACGCCATCTTCGGGCGTGTAGTCGTACCAGATGGGTGCCGTGAGGGGCGCTCGTCCCGGGTTTTCGATGCTGATTACGCCGACGTGAGGGCCGGCGAGAAATTCCTCGCGTTCCTGCTTTGTCATCTTGAACGACGTTGCCATGTTGGTCTCCTGTGTTTACGAAGTTGAATAGCGTCTCGCTGAACGCCCGTGTGTGAATTCGAGTTCGAAAGCGCACTGTTTAACTCTGTTGGCGGTCGCTGCGTTAGCGGCGTGACCGACTTGTCCCAAACGTCACCGTTCGTTCGAACAGTTCAGCCCCGCGCGCGAACACCACACTGCTTTCTTCTCCCGGTTTGGCATCCCGCAACACATACATCAAATCATAGATGTCTCGCACTTCGCGACCGGAGAGCTCGACGATGCGGTCACCGCCCTGCAGACCGGCCGAGTCAGCGGGACCACCACTCACCACGCCAGATATCATCATGCCCGGTTCCCCATCCGGTGTGCCCGTGTAGTCGGGAATGGTCCCGAGGGATGCGCCATAGTTTCGAACGTCGCCCCGCGGCGGCGGCGCGGACACCTGCTGGTAGGTGAGATTCTCAACGGCAGACAGCGTAAGCGTCAATTCGCTCACAAGTTGGGCGATCTTGGCACCACCGGCTGCGTTTATACGAATAGAATCATCGGACGGTCGGTGATAGTCATCATGAGCACCGGTAAAGAAATGCAACACCGGCACACCCGCCGCGTAAAAAGGAGTTTGGTCCGACGGCCCGTAACCATCACCACCAAGTTGACAAGTGATCGCAAGCTCCGCACACAGCGGGCCCACAATTGCATCCCACTCGGCGGCGGAATTGCTGCCGATCACCGCGACACGGTTGTTGCGCAGCCTGCCAACCATGTCCATATTGAGCATTGCAACCAGCGCATCTGGTGTCATACCGGGCGGCGGATCGCGAGTGACTCGATGGGATCCAAGCAAACCCGACTCTTCTGCCGTGAATGCGATCAAAACGACATCACGACCGAGCTCGTCTCGCCTGGCCGTAATCACACGCGCGGCTTCGAGCAACGCTGCAGTGCCGGAAGCATTGTCATCGGCGCCGTTGTGAGTTTCAGTCGAGTCAGGAACAAATGAACCGTTACCCCCGTGGCCGAGGTGGTCGTAGTGCGCGCCGAGAACCACTGCACCACCACGCCGGCTATCTCTGGCACTGACTCGACCAATGATGTTGCTGACTTCCTCGGTTTCCGTAATGAGTTCAACGTTGAATTCGGCGGAGGAGGTTTCGGCCAACAGCCGCCGTGCCCAGGCGCGGTCGATGACGGCGACCGGCAATCCAGCGTCACCTTGCGTATCGACTCGCATCAATGGCAGGGGTGCTTGCGCGCGCTGGCGTTGTTCAGGCAGGTCCGCAACGAGGAGGCCCACCGCGCCGTGCTCGCGGGCAGTGAACGCCTTGTAGCGCAAGGCACCGAGGCGATTTTGCAGCTTCTTATCTTCGAAGATCCCGTCTTCCGGGGTGAATCGCCGCACCAGCACGATGCGGCCACTGACATCGACGTTTGCGTAGTCATCAATGCCGTGTTCTGCCGACACGATGCCCCATCCGGCAAATACCACCGGTGCGCTCACTTGACCTTGGGCGGAAAATCCCTGAACTGCGAATTTCTCCGCGGGTACTGCCTGCCCATTCAGCGTGAGTGCCGTTGCTGGGCCCACATGGACGCCAACCACCGCATCGAAAGTCTGGCGATAGCTGCCACCGCCGGCGGCGGGTTCCAGACCGATATCGATAAACTGCGCCTCCAACCAATCCGCCGCCGCTGCCAGACCCGCTGTGCCAACACCTCTGCCACCCCGTGCATCATCCGCCAGCCAGGCAACATCCGCCTGAAATCGATCTGCGGCACGGCGTACCGTCGTCACCGGTCCCGCCACCCAGTTGGCAACGTAGACATCGGTATCTCCAGGCTCGGCCTGGTTGCGGTTGGAGCCGAACGCCAGTTGCGACCCATCCGGTGAAAACATCGGGAACCCGTCGAAGCCTTCGGTGTACGTAATCTGTTCGAGCCCGGTGCCATCGACGTTCACCGCCCACAGGTCAAACTCCCGACCGGCGGGATCGGCATGGTTGGATGAAAAGATAATGCGCCTGCCATCCGGAAAGAAAAACGGCGCGAAGTTAGCGCCCCCCAGATAGGTCACCTGGCGGGCTTCGGAGCCATCGGCATTGGCCACCCAGAGTTCGAGTTCGCCCGGCCGGATCAGACCCTCCTGCAGAAGGCTCTGGTAATCCAGCAACGCCTCACCCTGCGGCCGCGACGCACGCCACACGATTTTCGAGCAATCGCTGGAAAAAAAAGCGCCACCGTCATAGCCCGGAGTATCGGTCAGGCGCACGACGTTAGACCCATCTGCGTCCATCCGATAGAGATCGAGATCTCCGTCACGGGTGGATGTGAAGACGATGGAGCCGTCCACGGCACACACGGTAGCCTCGGCGTCGTAAGACTGCGTGTCTGTCAACGCCAGCAGATCCGAACCGTCCGGCTTGGCGGAATAAATCTGGTAGGTGTCGTAGATCGGCCAGACGTAGCCGCGCGAGCGATCCGGCGGCGTGGGGCAGGCTTGGTCACTCGCATACGTGGAGGAGTACACAATGCGCTCACCGTCTGCCGTGAAATAGCCGCAGGTCGTCCGGCCCAGGCCGTTGGAGACCATGGACAGTGCCGCCGGATTACTCAGCGGCATGCGGTAGATCTGATCGCAATCGTGGGGCGAGCGGGTGGACTGGAACACGAGTTCAGCGCCATCGGGAGACCAGTAGGCTTCTGCGTTCTCACCGCCGAAGGTCAGCTGACGCACGTCGGCAAGTCGAATTTCGCGCTCATCATGCACCGTTCCCGCCCAACCAACGGCTGAGTTCATCGATAGGAAAATCACCATCGCCGCGGACGTGGCCGAACGAGCACGATTCCGGTCTACTGCTTTCTTCAACTTATTGATCTCGACAGCCTTACTCTAGGTAGAGGCTGATTGTAATCGTCACACGCCGCTTACTGCGAGTGGCATCAATCTCTGAGAAGTGCATAAAGAGGATGCAGCCGGGCCGCCGCCAGCTGTCGCCGTTTACGGTTCGTAAGCTCCCCCGCTGGCGATCACCAGCAGCTTCGCGAAACCGGCACCGCGTGGCCGACGAGCCAGAGAATACCAGGGAGGCAGTTTGCACGGTTGTTTGCCAGTCACCGGCGCCTCGGCCACCTCATCTCTTCGGGTCAGCCGCGTTGATTTTCGATCGGCAGCCACACTATCCCAGCGGCTGCTTTCGGACATACTTTCTACAGTTGAATCGTTCATGGCGCCTTTATAGACAGGTCTGGCTGAATCGAACCTGAACTGCGATCTGCTGCACCAAGCCCTTTTTCCGGTCATTCGTGGCATATTAGGAGGCTGTAATGGCCAAGTGATACCGAGGCACGATGAACATGCCGGCGTATGCGCAGGCGAAGTGTTGCGCAACGCAGCGCAAGCATCCTGAAAGGAATGAAGTATGACGAACAAGATTGCAGACGATCCGAGAATAGACCCGCGCATCAAAGCGATATTTTCCGGGATGGATCTCGGCGGTGGCGGCGATGTCGAGAGTCGGGAAGCCATGCTGGAAGCAGCCAGCTCGGAGGAAGCCACCGCGGTGAGAGATGGCTTGCGGGTATTCCTCGATGCCTGTGACAACGAAGAGATCGCTCCCTCGGCAGGCCTCAAGATCGAAGATTACGAGTTCACCTCCGAGCCGGATGGCAACATCGCAAAAATCCAGTACATCCGGCCGGATTCGACAGACAAACTGCCCTGCGTGTACTACATACACGGCGGCGGCATGCAGTCGTTGTCCTGCTACTACGGCAATTACAGAGCCTGGGGCAAGATCATCGCCGCCAATGGCGTGGCCGTTGCGATGGTCGAATTCCGCAATGCTCTCGTACCTTCCGCGCTTCCTGAAGTGGCGCCCTACCCGGCCGGCTTGAACGACTGTGTGTCCGGCGTGAAGTGGGTGGCCAGTCACGCCGACGAACTCGGCATTGACCCAAGCCGCATCATCATCGCCGGTGAAAGCGGTGGCGGAAACCTGACCCTTGCAGCCGGACTGCGCTTGAAGCGGGAGGGGTCACAGGATTTGATTCAAGGTCTCTACGCACTGTGCCCTTATATCGCAGGCAGCTGGCCCAGCGAAGACAGCCCTTCTTCTACTGAGAACAATGGCATTCTGCTCGATTTACACAACAACCAGGGCGCGATGGGTTATGGCATTGAGGCATACGAGATGCGTGATCCGCTGGCCTGGCCGGGATTTGCCACCGAAGAAGACGTGAGCGGCCTGGTGCCCACTTTCATCAGCGTCAACGAGTGTGATCCGCTGCGCGACGAAGGCATCAACTTCTACCGGCTTCTGCTGCGGGCAGGCGTTTCGGCCAAATGCCGACAGGTAATGGGTACCATACACGGCACGGAGATCTTCCCCATCGCCTGCCCCGACGTCAGCCGCGACACGGCGGCCAG
>Ga0114949_10000852_pt1 | contig 17725 bp, 20 predicted proteins | sample N074metaG_FD_83505 | JGI IMG/M metagenome (GOLD analysis project Ga0114949, IMG submission 83505) | Deep subsurface microbial communities from Kermadec Trench to uncover new lineages of life (NeLLi) - N074 metaG | ecosystem: Environmental > Aquatic > Marine > Ocean trench > Sediment | place...
CACTCCCCCGAGTCGGCACGCATCATCGTATTTGCATCCAGCAGTTTCCTCACAGACACGATGCTGGATCTGGCCGCCACCGGGCTGGGTACCCGCTACCTCAAGCCGGTCCAGCTGGTGGAGAACTCCATCGACTGGTCCTTGGAGGATCGGGGCCTGCTCGCCATCCGCGGCCGGGCCCACTTTTCACGTACCCTCAATCCATTGGATAGGGAGTCCCAGGTTTTTTGGGAGTACCTCAACTATGGCCTGGCACTGTTCGGTCTGCTCCTGATCGGATTAATCCGTAGGCAGGCCAACAAACGGGCGGGGTTGCGCTACGCTGCGGTTCTCGACATGGCCTGAAAGAGGATGGTGCGAATGACGAAAAGGTGGGTCTTTGTATTAAGTGGCTTGTTGGCGATACAACTCGTATTGATCGTAGCGGTCAACCTGACAGGCGAGGATTATGGAGCCTTTCAGGCCGAAGAGAAGCTACTCTCTTTCGATGAGAAAGAATTGGATGGTCTGCGAATTGAAGACGGCACAGTTAGCGTGATGCTGAAAAAGCACGAGGATAAATGGCGACTGCCGGAGAGCGGTGACTTCCCGGCCAGCCAGAGCAGTGTTGAGAGGTTACTGGACAAGCTCGCCGCTCTGGAGAAGGGTTGGCCCGTGGCGAAAACCCGCGGCGCCGCGCGGCGCTTCAAGGTGGACGAGGAGCATTTTGAGCGTAAACTGGTCTTGCTCTCTGGAGAGGAGACCCAGGCCACGCTCTATGTCGGTTCTTCCCCCGGATTCCGCAAGGTCTATGTCAGGCCCGGGGACGGGAATGAAGTCTTTGCGGTGAATTTCAACACCTGGGACGCGGAGGCCAAAGCCGACCAGTGGATTGACAAGGACATTCTCACACTCGATGAGAGTGATGTGGAGCGTGTCGAGATGCCCGGCGTCACTCTGCAACGGGAAGATGGCAAGCTAGAGGTGGCGGATCTTGGGGAGGAAGAACAAACCAACGGGAAAGAAAGCCGCGCCCTGCTTGGTAAGCTGACCGGACTGCGTATCGAGTCCCTGCTGGGGACCGAAGCGAAGCCTGAATACCGGCAGGACGAGCCGGTACTCGAGATCAAGATGACGCGCAAGGGCGGCGAGGAATTGAGCTATCGGTTCTCCAAACCTGATGATGTCGCCTATTACGTGCTGAAACGCTCTGATCTCGATCACTACTTCAAGGTGGCCGAATACGCGATAAATCCCGTCAGGGAGACCGCGCGGCAGCAACTGGTGCAGGCCAGGACAGAAGCAGGGTCAAGCGGGCCCCCTGAGGACAAAGGTGACGAGAACTATGAGGCCGAGGCACGCGAGGAAGCGAAGGAATCTGATGCTGGCGAGGAGCCCGCGGAGAATGACGGGCGGATGACATGAATGGTCGTTGCCTCAACTATCACCACAGGCACCTAAACATGCCAATAATCCTGGTATAATAAAGAGTTACGGTTAACAACTCATTCTTTTAGAGGTGACCGATCTGCGGTGGTTCACGAGCTGTCGAAGATGGATAACTGTCTGAATGGGAGTTGGGAAAAATTTGAACCGTGGATCAGAAATACCATCGGGTCGGGCTTTCGCTGGCGCGAAGACCGATGGACAAACGATCTGACCGGCCAATAATTGCCAAACTGCAGAACGACATCCAAGAGAACAATGGAGTTCTCCCGGAGAAGTATACGTTCATTGAATGAAAAAACAGGAAACTTAATCTATATGAATAAGATCAAAATTGCGATCGTCGGCGTCGGAAACTGTGCCAGTTCTCTCATACAGGGCATCCACTACTATCAGGATAAGACACAGCGCGATGCCATCGGTCTGATGCATTGGGAAATCGGAGGGTACAGGCCTGGGGATATAGAAGTGGTTGCGGCCTTCGATACCGACAAACGCAAAGTCGGCGTCGATGTACATGAGGCGATTTTTTCCCCCCCTAACTGCACGACGGTTTTCTGTGCCGATATCCCTGAGTCCGGCGTCACGGTGCAGATGGGCAAGATTCTGGATGGTTTTTCCGACCACATGAAGAACTACGATGAAAAGCGTACTTTTGTGCTGGCCAACGAGCTGGAACCCAGCGAAGCAGATATCATTAAGGTGCTCGAGGAGTCCGGTGCGGAAATACTCTTGAACTACCTGCCAGTCGGCTCGGAGGAAGCGACCCGGTTCTACGTGGGTTGCGCTTATAAAGCGGGTGTAGCCGTAGTCAACAACATTCCTGTGTTTATCGCGAGCGATCCTGAAGGTGGGTGGGCGGATCATTTTAAGGAGGCCGGCCTGCCGCTGATCGGCGATGACATCAAATCCCAGTTGGGGGCAACCATTACCCACCGTGTACTGACCGATCTGTTTGCTAAACGCGGAGTCAAGCTGGAGCGGACCTACCAGCTTAATACCGGTGGCAACACTGATTTTCTCAATATGCTGAACCGCCACCGTCTGGCTTCCAAAAAAGAATCCAAGACCGAGGCGGTGCAGGCCGTCACGGCCCACCGTTTAAACGGCGACAATATCCATATCGGCCCCAGTGACTATGTCCCTTGGCAGAATGACAACAAGGTCGCCTTCGTGCGCATGGAAGGCAAGCTGTTCGGCGACATCCCGATGAATCTCGAGATGCGCCTATCGGTCGAAGACTCGCCCAACTCGGCCGGTGTGGCTATCGATATGATTCGTTGCGCCAAACTGGCGCTGAATCGAGGTCAGGGCGGCATTCTGGAAGGGCCATCGGCCTATTTCTGCAAACATCCGCCGGTCCAGTTCACCGATGAAGAAGCTTTCAAAATGGTGGAAGAGTTCATCAGCGATGAAGGAGTTGCCGAGGATGAAATGCTTGATTATCGCAGCGGGCAAAGGCAGCCGGCTGCGGCAGAGGGGTGACAGCAAGCCCCTCGTCCCCATCCTGGGCATCCCCCTGATTGAACGTGTCATCCGCGATGCCATGGAGGCCGGTGCGGATGAGTTCTACGTCGTCATCGGCTATCAGGGCGAGCGGGTACGCCTTTTTCTCGAGCGGCTGGCGGAACGTCTTGCGATTCGAATCACGCCACTGGTGAATGACGACTGGGAGAACGACAACGGTCTTTCGGTACTCAAGGCGCGAGAACACCTGCGGGAGCCTTTCTTGCTGCTAATGGCCGATCATCTGTTCGAGCCATCAGTCGTTCGTTCATTGACAACGCTTACCCTGACCGAAGACGAGATCGCGCTGGTGGTGGACAGTAATACCTGTAATCCCCTGGTCGATATGGGCGATGTCACCCGGGTCAAGATGGAGGACGGAAAGATCCATGATATCGGGAAGGGGTTAGCCGACTTCAATGGTTTCGACACCGGTGTTTTCCTGTGTTCTCCCGGTATATTTAAGGCATTGGAGCAAACCAAAGGACCAGGTGACAGCAGTTTGTCCGCAGCCGTGCGGATCCTGGCCGCAAAAGGACACGCCAAGGCAATCCCGACATCGGGTTTCTGGATCGATGTGGACGATCCCGCAGCATTCCAAAAAGCGGAGCAGGCTTTGCTAAGGCGACTCCGTGACAAACCCAACGACGGGCCTGTCGCCCGTTATTTGAACCGCCCCCTCTCCGTGCGGATTTCCCGATACCTGGTGCACCGTGATGTGACGCCCAATCAGATTTCCCTGTTTTCGTTTCTGTGCTCCCTGTTGGCCGCCGGCCTGTTTATGCTGGACGGCTATATTACCCTGCTCCTGGGCGGCGTCCTGGCCCAGTTCGGCTCCATCATCGACGGTTGTGACGGTGAAGTGGCACGGTTGAAGTACCAAAGCAGCGACTTCGGTGGCTGGTTCGATGCGGTGCTGGACCGTTATGCCGACGCCTTCCTGCTGTTCGGTTTGACTTGGCACCTCTTGGCGGAGCAAACGAACGGCTGGATTCTGTTTGTCGGTTTCATGGCCGTTATCGGCTCGTTCATGCTGAGTTACACGGCCGACAAGTACGATAATCTAATGCGCGAACGGATCAGAGCCGGAGGCAAGGCCGGGTTGCGGATCGGGCGTGACGTGCGTGTGTTTCTGATCTTTCTCGGTGCTGCGGCCAATATGGTGTTGCCGGTATTGGTTTTAATTGCCGTGGTGATGAATGTTGAGACCCTGCGCCGAGTGAAAATGGCACTTGATGGATAACATTGATTGCGCCAAGCAAAAAATCCGGGCGGTGATCGCGGGCTCGCGAGTGCCTGAAGATCCCCGTCATGCCGACAATACTTTGGAATGGCTTTTGCGTCTGGAACCGAATGCCGGCGAGGCCCTGCAATTGGCGGCACTGGCCCACGACATCGATCGGGCAATCGAGAAAATCAAGGTGCGGCGAGCGGATTTCGACGATTACGACGTCTTCAAAGCGGCGCACGCTCGACATGGTGTAGAACTGCTGCGCCCGATTCTGACCGCATGCGGCGTGGCACGGGATATTGTGGACGAGGCCTGCCGCCTGGTAGAGGTCCATGAGGTGGGTGGAGATCCCAGCTCCGATCTGCTCAAGGATGCGGACAGCATCTCCTATTTCGATGTCAACCTGCCGCTTTACTACCAGCGCGAGGGGTGGGCTGAGACCAAACGACGATCACTGTGGGGCTATCGACGCCTCTCCTCGCGAGCCGGAAAAATTGTCGAGAATATCGGTTACGAGGAGGAGGCGATGGACCGTCTACTGCGGGAGGTGATTCATGAAAGTAAACACCGGCGATTTTCCTCACAACCAAAAATTTCCACGAGAATGGGGTGAAAGGACTCTATGTCCGTTTTCCACATTGAAGAAGAATAACTCTTAGAACATGGGACGATATTCTCAATCGTCCCGGCTACCGGTCGCCAATTGAACCCCAGAAATGTCGTTATCCGAGTATTGGGGCTGTTTATTCTTTCAAGGAGCAAAGCGCCCGTTGCGGTGTCACTGACTGTCAGGAAGCTCATAACCGGGGTTTCCTGATTATCACTGTACAACCTCAGACGCGATATCGACCGGGTCAGGTGCAAACTCAATGAGGGCGGCGCAGCTCCTGACTCGCGATGCGGGTTGATTCGGCTCGGCCCCGTGACGTCGGCGATCGCGGACGAATTTCCTTCTATAGCCCTTGGTGCCGTGCCTATTGGGACGTTAGGTATTTCAGCGCTATTCCCGTACCATTGCGCGTCGGCTTTGGAGGGCTAATTTAATGACGACGATAAAGAAGGCGATTTCCGGTTTTTTTATTCTTGTCACTTTGAGTTTTTTTACCAGCGTGGCTGGGGCGCAGAACTCGAGTCCATGGTCAGGCAATGTCGCGTTGGGGTATCTCGCCAGCTCAGGCAATACAGACACGACCGCATTAAATTTCAACGGCGAGGTGAAGTACGATGTCAATAAGTGGCATCACTCCTTGCTGGGTAACGCTATTCTCAAGACGGATAGCAACGAAAGCACCGCAGAATCTTACAAGGCTGCTTACGAACTCAAATATGACCTAAGTGACCGGATTTACCTGTTCGGACTGTTAGATTTCAACAACAATCGCTTCAGCAGCTACGACCAGCAAACATTTCAATTCGTCGGCATAGGCCGCCGCATAATAATGACCGAAAAACACGAGTTCAATGGCGAACTGGGTATTGGCGCAAGCCAGTCCGATTTTCGAGACTGCAATTCGGACGATGTTTTGGCGGGGGCATGCGTAATCGGCCCTCCGCAGACGGCGCCATTCGGTACGAGCACAAACGAGGTTAACTATCGCGTCTCCGGTGACTACAAATGGCAGATCAGTGAAGGTGCTTCGTTCGTGCAAAAACTGAGCTTCAATATTGGATCGAGCAACACCTATACCGAGTCGTTGTCCGAGCTGCGTGCGCGAATCGTGGGCGGCATCGCCCTTCTGCTATCGTATACGATCCAGAATAACTCGGACGTCGCTCCGGGCACGGAAAAGACCGACACCTATACCGCGATCTCGCTCGAATATGCCTTCGGATCAAACTAATATAGATCAATAACTTGTAAATCCGGGAAATCAGAACCTAACCCGAGGTGATTGACAGGGCCGCGAAAGAGCGTAAAGCATTGATTCGGACTTTCGTGCGTAGATCACGGACCGGCGATACAATCCGGACTTCGGTGATAAACAGGGGTTAGCGGGATGATGTCCAATTTCAAAACTGTCACAGCAGCTGCGGTTTGTGGCTGTGTCATTTTTACCTCAGCGATCGCCGGCGAAATTGTATTGTTCGGTGCGCCGGTTCAGATCAGCTCGCCGGATCAACGGTCACTAGCTCCGGATATCGATCTTGGCGCGGATGGAACCGTCCACGTGCTCTGGGTCAGCAAGGCACCCCCACCGACACGCGACGCCGAGCATTCCACGGGTATGAATCACGACGCCACCGATGAACTTTTTTATCGCCGTTCCACCGATGACGGCAAGCGATTCGGCGAACCGGTGCGAGTGAACCGGAAATCGGGTGACGTCTGGGGTTTCGCCGTCAGCAAACCGGAACTCTCGGTTGCGCCCGACGGTTCGATTCACGTCATGTATACGAGCAACGTGACGGACGCCGACACCGGCAAGGGCCTTCTGGTCGCGCGCTATGCACGTTCGGTGGATGACGGTCAGACATTCGAACCGGCTCGCACGCTGAATTCGGCGGCGAAAAACGATCTGAGCGCCGTTATGCATGGGGGTTTCGCCGCGGCTCATGCGTTCGGAACTTTGACCACCGACGCAAACGGCGGTGTACACGTGTATTGGATCGATACCCGGTTCATGGCCGAGCAGGACACCGTCGGCGCGTTGTTTGTGGCGACGTCTCGTGATAACGGCGAAACTTTTGCGCCTGACTCGGCCGTCTATAAGGGTAAGGTATGCCCCTGTTGTCAGTTGGACGCCGATACGCGGGGCGAACAGGTCTATTTATCCAGTCGTTGGGTGTTTGCCGAGGGTTCCCGCGACAGCGCGGTCGCGGTGTCGAACGATAGCGGCCGTACCTTCCCCGATCCGGCCCGGCTCGGTGAAGGCCGATGGATGATCGAGGGCTGCCCACTGAAACGCACGTCGATCGACGTGGTCGGTGAGCAGGTTTATACCGCCTGGTTTACGGCTGGCCAGGAGCCGGCTGGCGTTTACTTCGCGGGCTCGACCGACGGTGGAAAGACCTACCAAAAATCCATCGCCATGCACCCCGATGCGCTGGTCTCGGATGCGCCCTCGGTCGCGGCGCTGGATGACGGCACCGTGTTCGTCGCCTGGCATGCCAAGATCGGCGGGCCGCGGCGCGTCTTTATCGCTGTTTCCACGGACTACGGCGCGTCATTCTCGGCCCCGATCGAGGTGCCGGCGCCGGAGGGCACGGCGGCATATCCCGAGATCGTGGCCGGCGCGGGCGGTGCATACCTCGCGTGGCAGCAGGATGAATCGGCATTTGTAATCTCTCTGGAACTGGCCGGTGCGGTCATTGCGGGGCAACGCTGATGAAATTGCCGCACTGCTTGGCAGTGGCATGGCTGTGCCTGGCCGGTTCTGTGGCGTTTGCTGCGGACGGCCGCATTCAGCCGATCGATGCCCGCCAACTCACCGAGGTCCTTGGGGCGGAAAAAGGTCACGTGGTGCTGATCAATTTTTGGGCCACCTGGTGTCGCCCCTGCCTGACGGAAATTCCCGAACTGACCGAGCTGGCACACGATCTGGCGGATCGTGGTTTTACGTTGGTGCCGGTGTCTCTCGATGACCCCGGCGATCTGCAAACCATGGTCGTGCCGTTTCTGAAAAAATGGTTTCCGGAGTTTCGCACCTACACGCGGCTTGAACCGCATATGGACACGATGGTGAGTGTCGTTGACCCCGCTTGGAATGAGATATTGCCCACCAGTTATCTATTGGACCGTGACGGAAACCTCGTCGCGACGATCCAGGGTGGCAAATCCAGGGCCGATTTTGCGGCCGTCATTATGCCGAATCTCAACTAACCGGAAAATCAGTTTTCTTTTTCGGCACGTATCAGTTCGCTAATGTGCGAAAGCCGAGTTTCAGTATTAGTGGGCAAGCTCGGGATGGAAATGCCCGCTTGGTGGCGCGGCCAGGGGCCGTAAACCGAGATTCTCGCTAAGGCCATATATGAGACCATAAGCTCGGGGATCATGCGAATACGGCATGATTAAGTGGTTGGGCGGCTACCAGATAAGATTGTTCGAATCGACCCATTGAATTACACAGCAGGAGCTAATGATTATGGATGGTCCAGTTATCGCTCAAAGAGCACCAATTCCAGTTGATGTTGACGCAGGCAAAACATATTTCTGGTGCGCGTGTGGAAAAAGTCAAAATCAGCCATTTTGCGACGGCTCTCATAAGGACACGGCGTTTACGCCGATAAAGTATGAGGCGGAACAGGCTACAAAAGTCTTTTTCTGCTGCTGTAAACATTCGAAAAGCGCACCAATGTGCGATGGAACTCATAAGACACTCGAAGTGGGATGATACCTATGCTCCGTGGAGGCCCGAATTGCGTCGGTTTCTGTTTGTCCACTGCCAGAATAGCTGCTTACCTTAGACCTAAGATGTGATCGAGATGAGACGCGAAGTAGAAACTTTTGACGACGGCCAGAAATCCGTCCGCTGCTACGATTCGAATGACGTTCTGTGTCGCGTCGAAACGCTCGATGCCAAAGACAATTTGAAGGTGTCTATTGATTACACGTATGACGAAGCTGGCAATAACGTGGAGCGCGTTGTTCGTGATCCGCTCGGCAATGTTCTGCGTCGAATAGTGCTTGATGAAACTGGCCAAGAGACCGGCCCACCCGATAGTGGCCCAGTCCGCTGGAAGCTAATGGATGGGTCTGACGAGGGAATCGATGTGAAGGGGAAGGAGAATATCGGAAAATAGAGTCGAATCACAAATAAAAAAATGATTCCGTCTCCAATACCGACAATTTAGCATTTGGCAGTGAAGCAAACACCTAACCAGGCGCTTCAGTCGGGGAGCTTCTCGGCAAACGGATTCGTAAAACTTTTGTTTTCTATAACTTCAGTAGAGGCATTTGGTTTTATGTCCTCGGTCGCAATTCTTCCGGCAAATTTAAATCCCATATTAGCAATAGAAACATCATCCAAATAGATGATGTATCATATTCGAGGTTAAGTATATAATTGGCCTGAGGATCGGGTCCTGAAGCCTATGTGCGTAGGCTGACGTCCTAGCCCGTCGGCTGAACCCCTTATTCCGCCGGCACTGGTTCCTCCAAGTAGATGCCCCGCTTCGGCGGGGCATTTTTTTGTATTCGCCGAACGGCTGCTTCCGACCCAAAGCAAAAGTTTAAGATGTGTGAATATGCGATTTCGGATATGCACTCATGGGAGTGGTTTTGCGAATGAAAAATGACGGAGGTTCTGTCGATGAATGATGAGAAGGTGGCACCGATCAGCGGGGCTGAAGTAGCCAGATTAGCTTCTTGTTGGCGGATTCTTCATATGATGACGTCTAGTTATGGCAGCCATCCGACGGGCCAGATTGTGATTGCATTGACACTCGCCATTCTACATCGAACCGGCTACTTACCAACGGTGAACGAAATTGCTGCGGCCACCGGAATCCCAAGGTCAAATGTCTCACGCTATATCACCTGGCAACTCGACAAAGGATTATTAGAAGAAATTATCGACCCCTCTGACAGACGGCTGCGGCGCTTGCAACAAACGGAAAAGGGCCGGGTTGAGATGGAGTGGCTGGATAGTCAACTGGGTAATGTGTGGCACGAGATTAGCGGAATGACAGAAAGAATGGAAAAACAGCAAGCCGAAGCCGACCCAAAGAAGATTCTGGAGCGAATGACTGAACTTACACGCATGGCGGAGCGACGTCTTTAGATATAGCCATTTTTCTCGGCACATCGTCTAAAAACATCGCTTAGCGTGGGTGTCTGCTTCTGGCCGTGAGCAGACCCTAAACCCTTAAGTTCACCGGCTCCAGGCGAAAGGTCTGCTCCCGACCCGTAGCGGACATTCGTAAGCCCACCGCAGTGTCGCAGTCAAACCTTTACGTATGTGATCGGCATCACATTCCTGCCATTGTCGTTCTGTCAGGGTAGGCGACCTTAGATGTGCTTGGCACAGAGGAAGGAACCCATGGAACGAACAGCCGCGATTATTTTCGTAATGAGTATGCTTGTATCCGGCGTGAGCTTTGCAGAGGGCGTCAGTTACACCTACGTGCGTCTTGGCTACGTGAACACAGAGATAGACGCCGGCCCGATAAATGTCGATGGAGACGGTCTGGAGCTCGATGGCTCCTTTGGGTTTGCTAACAATGCCTTCGCTTTCGGTACCTACAGTGATTTGGATTACGACTTTGGCATCGATGCTTCCTTGCTTGAATTTGGGGGTGGCTACCATCACCGTATCACGCCGAAGATCGATTTAGTCGGTCGCTTGGGTTACGTGCGTTCAGATACCAACACCTCATTCGGTAACGACGATGGCCTGTTGCTGTCCGGCGGAGTCCGGAGTCGAATCACCAACTCCATCGAGGGCAGGGCCGCGCTGAACATCCGGACGATAGATTCGGGCGCCAACGATACCGAGCTGGACCTGGGCGGTGATTACTATGTGACTGACCGAATAACCGTTGGGCTTGGACTCAGACTGGGCGATGATGCGACGACTTGGTTTTTGGGTGGACGCTATAGCTTTGGTGACCGACACCAGAGCATGGGCGACCAGCGCCAGGCGTCTAACCGATAACGAGTCTGTCGCACGACATCTATGTAAAAGCCCCGCCTCGGCGGGGCTTTTTTGCGTCGCGTCGGTCTGCTTCTGGCCGACTCCTGCCAGTTGAAAACAGTAATCCATCATCATCTGACTGACCGCTTAAAAGCGCGAAGCAATCATGTCGGTAAAATCTGATCTGACACGGTTTGAACGATCGAGTCTGAGCAATCACACCTAGATACTGCCGATAGTTGCCGCTTACGACATCATATTTGCCTTGGTGCTGATAAAATCGACTTTCATCTCCACTTGTGGCGATAGAGATTTTCGCTGGTGAGCAATAAACCCAAGGTGCTTGATTCATTTGAAACGGCCGACGGGATCTGCTGTGTCGACATTTTTGTTCGCGAAGACGGGACCTACGGCTTCGCGGAGTATCGGCGCGATCCGGAGAATGGCGGTCGTTCGTTTACCGCGCGCGACTTTTCAGTGCAGGTTTACGGGACGCGAGAACAAGCGCTTACGGCTGCGCAGGATTCCATTCAGTGGCTGTCTCGACCGGGCTCTGGGCGCTAGCTGCCCCAAGTTTGAAAGCTTCGGTTGCAGGTCTGCTTTTAGCACCTGCCCTTTTTTCGCGTGTCTACTGGCGATTAATTCGCGCGAGGTCCGGATGGCCCAGTGCCGTCAGGAACAGCACGGCCTTGCCCGCGGCGTGTGGTGAGAAAAAATCGGTCACCTCGTCATCGAAAAAGGTCAAACCGGTGGCCCCGAAGTGCTGGGCATATGCCGCTAAATAGATACGTCCTCCCGTGATGCCACCCTCGAGCTGCGCCGCTCGATAGCCTCGATTTCCAAAGCGCGTCAGGATCGGTGGCAGCAAGGATAGAGAATAGATATTCACGGCCGCGTCGGCCGGGAGTTGCTGGGAAAGGCCGAGCCGGCCCGATGCTCGACGAAAGTCCCCCTCGGTGAGCAGTTCCAAAGCCCGATCATCACGTCGGTAATAATAAGTGCCGGGCACCAATCCATCCACCGCATTCACGATGAGATAGAGGTCGAGTAGCGTGGCGCGCGGCGGTTCGATGAAATCAGCGGGGATGCTGCACGTCGATCGGTCGAGCACCGTAGACAATTCTTCGTACGAGATGGAGCGGGACGGATCAAAGGCGCGCGTTGATCCACGCCGCCGGATGACACTCGCCAGCGAGTCCTGCGGGAACCCGGCACCCGTGCTCGGGCGAAGTGGTTGCACCGGTTTGCTCGGTGGCCCCGACTCTGCTTCGGGCGCGCCGCCCCGCCAGGCAGCCGCTTCATTACTGCTCGCCAGCGATGAGGCGGCGTGCATGTCGCGAATCAGCGGGTACTCAACTTCCGAACGGGACAGCGGCTCGGTTTTGAGCGTCAGCGCAGCCATCGGCGGAACGACTGGCGGAATTGTATTGGAGTGCCCGAGTGAGACCAACGTGAGTGCGCCCTCCCGTTCAGGGTCGAGGCCCAACAAAGCCTCCACAGCTGAATCGGCGAACCCCATGACGATGGTCGGTTGTAGTCGGTTGGCATCGGCAATAGCGAGTAAATTTGCGTGCAGCGTTCCGCTGTCCCAGAAGCAATGGCGATACGTGCGAGCCTGGTATTTCCACGCGTTTCGCCAATACGTCGAAGCACTGATCAGAATCAGCGGCGCTCGCGCGATGCTCGGGTGGGCTCCGGACGCCTCGATCAGCAGTGCACGGTAATCGCCTTGGCGGAGCCGATGGAGTGCGAAGTCATTGGGCGCGAAGTGGTAAACCCCGGCCGGGAGATCCGCGAGATCCTGGGTGACCAGGTAGAGATCGATGTGATATTGCGCACCGGTGTTGGAGTAGGCCCGGAAATAGACTGGGCCGTCCGGATAGCTCTTTTGCTTGGTGATGCCGGCAGTCAGAAAGAGGACCTGGGAAAGCGTCGCGAGATCGGGGATCTTCTGAAGCGCTTCTTCGTCCTCTACTCGGCTGACGGGCGTACATAGTGCATCCAACGCCGCGGGCGTCGGGCCGTTGAGAATATCCGGATCCCGCAGCAGCGGGACCGATTCCGCGCCGCGATAGACCTTGAAGGGCAGTGGCTTGTTTGCCCAATCAAGAAAGTGAGTATCCGCCCGGAGACTCTCCTCGCTGTGCTTGGTGGTCTCGTGATACTGAAGGGCCTTCTGCGTATTCTGATTTTGACTCGAGTTGTCCATTGGGACTCTCGCCGGGCCAGATAACTCCCTGACCCGCGGCAACGCGGTACACGGAACACGCTAAGATTAGCATTTCCACCACTGCGTGAGCGTGGCTAAATAATGATGCAAGTGGACTCGATCCTGGACTCTGAAGTCATGCCGCTTTTCCCCACATTCGTGTGGAAAACTCAGCTGGCGCCGGAGGCAACGCAGCCGATCAATGATCGGATCGGGCGGACGCTGAAGGACTTGACGCCCGCGCTGGATCACGGTCAGGCGTGGCAGTCTCGCCAGGGCCTCCACCAACTCGAGGAATTCGCCGAGCTCATTAAGTATGTCAGCGATTCCACGGCCACAGTACTGGAATCCTTGAAGTCCGGTTACCGAAAGTTCGAGGTCACGGCCTGTTGGGCCACGGTGAACGCCCCCGGCAGGGGTCACCCGAAGCACACCCATCCGAACAGTTTTCTAAGTGGTGTTTACTATGTTCAAACTCAGAGCGGCGCTGATTCGATTAATTTCCATGATCCTCGCGCCCAGCCCGCAATCATTCGTCCGCCAGTCACTGAGCTCGTGGCGGCGAACGCGGATCAGGCGGTTATTACAGTGACCGACGGCACCTTGTTGCTTTTTCCTTCCTGGCTGGAGCACTCCGTCGATGTGAACGCCAGTGAGCGTATTCGAATCAGCTTAAGCTTCAACATCATGTTTTCGGACTATACGAGCCAGCTCTGCAAGCCGCTTTGGGGGGAGTGAAAAGGTCGCATCGGCGACCGGCCAATCAAAGCATCGAATCCAATTTGCATCACCGGTAAGGGGCGTCGGCCATTCTGTCGGCCACGATTGTAGCCTCGTGTTTATCGCCGACGGCCAGAAGCATTTCCTTTGTCATAATCTGCTCGTCGCGATTCTCCATATGGTAGTCCTGGATCCGCGTTTCAACGATCGCATCAACCGGGCAGGCCTCCTCGCAAAAGCCACAGTAGATACACTTGAACAGGTCAATGTCATACCGCGTCGTTCGGCGTATTCCGTCGGCGCCGATGTCCGAATCGATGGTAATTGCCACGGCTGGGCACACGACCTCGCAGAGTTTGCAAGCGATGCAGCGTTCCTCACCGTTAGGGTATCGCCGCAGAGCATGCAGCCCGCGGAATCTCGATGATTGCGGTGTCTTCTCTTCGGGATATTGAATTGTAATTTTCTTACGGAAGAGATTCCGTCCCGTCACCCGCAAGCCTTTAAGTAGATCCCACAGCAGGAAGGTCCGAAGCAAGTGTTTGATCATTTTGCATCAGCTGCGCTAATTGAATGCGCCATGCTGCGGGTTGCCACTCACGCCGACGGAACAGGGAACCGTGATTCCTAGATCCGTGATGCGATTGGTCGAAGGTTCAAACATCCAGCCGTGAATCGCACAATTCAGCGCCTGAGCGGCGCCTTGTCGCGTAGCGCACGCGCGCGCCAGGTTCCAGACTTGATGTTCGACGTTAAGTTCGCACAGTCGTGTACGGCGCGAGTCCGGATTCGTCAATGCACTCAGCTGGTCATCGTACTCGGTAGCCAACTCGATTATGGGACTGAGCCAATGATCAATAGACCGTTGCGGTTGCTCGTCCATGGCCAAATCCATGGCGACGCAGCCGCCGTGCCCACATATAACAATGTCTTGGACACGAAAAGTGACCAGAGCCAACTCCAGGATCGCGCTTAGACTCGCGTCCTCGTCAGTAGCCAAATTACCCAGGTTGCGATGCACCAGTAATTCGCCGCTTACCGCACCCGTCATCACGGCTGGCGAGACCGGGCATTCACTGCACTCAATCCACAAGCACTGGGGTCGATGTAGTTCTGACCGAGTGGCCGGTGGAATTTCATCGGCCCATCGCTGGTTGTTGAGTAACAGCTGATCGATCAGGTAATTCGGAGAAGATCGATTACGCATTGCAAAAAACTCGGCGCGGGTCCGGCCACTTACACGGTGAAACTTTCCCCGCAGCCGCAGGAACTCTCGGCGTTCGGGTTATCGAAGACAAATTTCTCGTTCAGCCCCTCCATGATCAAATCGATCCTGGACCCGGCAAGCAACGGCAGGCTCTTCGGGTCTATCACGACCCTAAACCCGGCAACCTCGAAGAGTTGGTCATCGGGATCGAGCTGGTCACCGTAGTCGATCACGTATTTGAAGCCGGAGCAGCCGGAAGGTTTAACGCCTAGCCTCAGCGGGACGTCAGGCCCCCGCCGCATAAGCTGTTCACGCAGCCGGCTCGCCGCAGTTTCTGTAAAGGTTACCGCCATGGGATGCACTCCAGATAGTTTCGATTCCAAACTAACTCGATCTTCGCCGGTTGTCAATATAGTTAGGTATCGAAACCATATAGGGCGCTCCCGTTGCGCGGTTCGTGGAAGACATATCAACCGAATCGACAATCACTTTCGGCGTGCATCACCGATCAGCAACAGGGCAGCGGAGCAAGTTATTAGATTCGGCGGTACAAGACTATGCCACTGCGAATCATATCAGGACGTTGGACGACAGCTTGCCATCCAGCCACGGTTGGAAATCGTAACTGCAACTGATGCACGAACTCGCCAAAGCCCTTTTGCCTATCTGATAGCTCAATCCAGTAGTCTGGCCCGACCCCGACCGCGATACGGATTTCGTCTTCTGATGACAGTCTGATTCTAAATGCGCGAATTTCCTCGATAGCAGCCCAACGTACCCGGTTCCTCTTTCCGTCAGCCGGTATCACAATAAAGCCCTGATCATCGACAGTAATTCGCGTGTCGGTGCAATCTACCATCGCTATCCACTTAGGCTTTCGCGCCTATGGCACGGATACTACAGCGCTTGGTTTATTTTTCGTTGGGCGGCTTTCGCCGGGTCATTAACGCGTCGACGAGCGCTGCTTTGTCAGGATCGGTGTGAAAACTGTCCGGTACCAGTAGATAACCACGAATTCCGGGGTCTGTTTCCAGCAGAAATACGGTTACGTCATCGCCGGGATCCGTGCCGCCATCCAGGCCAATGACGTCAACCACGCGTGCTTGCTTTGCAGTCCACTTGCCTTGTTCTCCAGCAAGACTAAGGTATCCCGCTTTACTATCAAAGCAACGATCGAATCCCTGATGCTTTAGCTGTTCGAGTAGATCTGCCAGTTCCCGCACTTTATCGTCCTTTGATCTCGTGGTTCACGGGTTGTGCGGTGCGGGCGTTTCCTCCCACTCTGAGCGGTCTGCTGCCCCGGCTCGATAAAATGTACGGCTACTGGGGTATCAGATCCGCCCCGGCCGGAGCCATCGCCTTCCATTGTTCAGGACTGAATTCAGACCAAGCCAGGGTTATCGTCTGGCCACCCACAACTACAGCGGTTCGGGTGCCCACCGCCGTTTTCCATTGCTCATATTTCTCTAACGCCGTTTTCGCCGCCGCCTGGTCCAACTCTTCAGCCGCTGCAGAGCCAAATAACAGCGGCGCGACAATTAATATCGTCAGGGCAGCCTTGCAGGTCACGTCCGGTCCTCTCGTCGGTTCTCGTCTACGTCGTGTTATGTCACGCTCGATTTGAGCCTGCTCTGGCTCAAGCCCATTGTCAAATTAATTAGGACTCGTTACTATTTCCTGCCATGTCGAAAAGCCCCAAGGCCGATGAAAGAGAGCTTGCAGAACTTGCGCTGCAGCTTGGCCGCGTGGCCTACGCGAACTGCTGTGCGGGAGGACTGACCCATGGGCAATCGGCGGCACTCCGCTTTTTCGCCCGCGCCAACCGTTTCTCGCGCACGGTATCGGCATTCGCGGACTACCACGCCACTACTCGCGCCACTGCGTCGCAAACCGTCAGCACCCTGGTGGATCGAGGCTATCTGACGCGACACCGATCTCAGCGAGACGGCCGGTCGACGCGCTTTGACCTGACGGGACGTTCCCGCAAGTTGCTCCAGGAAGATCCCTTCGAGTCGGTGGTTGCCGTAGCTCAGCAACTCTCGCCGTCTAAACGGGGAACGACGGCCCGGTGCCTGCGCACCATGCTGACCCAACTTGCAGCGGCGAGCGGTCGTTCGTTGTTTGGCCTTTGCCCAACGTGTCAGCATCTGCAGGTCGTTAAGGCCCAGACGCCAAAATCCTATGCTTGTGGGTTGTTGCGCGAGCCGTTGGACCCGGAGGAAACTTCCCAGATCTGCGCGCGTTTTCTACCGAAGGCAGGTTAACGTTGCACACCAACGATCCGGCATGGGCGCCAACGGGGATTACACATGTTGTGGACGCAAAAAAAGACTCCGTGCCCGATTGGGGAACCATGGGGAGATGGTGCCCGGGCACGGAGCAAAAGGCCGATGCAAGCGCGGGGGGCGCTACCGTCCTGGCCCACCTATCTCTCTGCTCACTATCTTTTGGTGGGCTGGCACCGGATCATCGAAGCCATCCGATCAGGATGAGTCATCAGCCAGGTCGCGTCGCTGCAAGGCGGCTTTCTGGCTCTCCGATAGTTCGGAATCCACACTATTTGATCGGAGCGCAATTGTCAAGATAGTTAGGTATCGATACTATATTGCCAGCGTCGCCAATAAACTACGGTTACCCACTCAGGAAAGGATACATGTCTGACCCCGACATCTTGCAAATACAGCGCGATCTGATCGCTGAGTTCGCGGTTTTCGACAACTGGTTTGACCGCTATCAGTACCTGATCGACCTCGGCCGGGAACTGCCGCCTTTTCCGGATCGCTGGCAGACCGAAGCCAACCGCGTACATGGCTGTCAGGCTCAGGTATGGTTGCACTGTTTTGAGTCGGGAGGGC
>Ga0114949_10000853_pt1 | contig 17698 bp, 16 predicted proteins | sample N074metaG_FD_83505 | JGI IMG/M metagenome (GOLD analysis project Ga0114949, IMG submission 83505) | Deep subsurface microbial communities from Kermadec Trench to uncover new lineages of life (NeLLi) - N074 metaG | ecosystem: Environmental > Aquatic > Marine > Ocean trench > Sediment | place...
CATGGGTCAATCCTGGCGATTGGCGCTGGCGAAAAGAAGCCTGTCGTTATCGATGATGAAATTGTCGCGGCCACCATGATGTCAATCAACATGGCGTGTGATCACCGGGCCATGGATGGGGCAGTGGGCGCTCAATTTTTGGCGGCCCTGAAAAAGCTGCTTGAAGAGCCACTACGGTTGATAATCGAGACTTGATCCACTAGGTAAGGGCCATGGCCAATATAGAAACCATCAAGAACCCGACAGAACCCGTCCTCCGCAAGCCGGACTGGTTACGCGTGAAGGCCCCGGGTTCGCCTGAATATCTGAAAACCCGCAAGCTGATGCGGGACCTCAAGCTCAATACAGTCTGTGAAGAAGCCGCGTGTCCCAACATCGGCGAGTGCTGGTCGCAAAAGCACGCCACGGTGATGATCTTGGGCGACATCTGCACACGCGCCTGCGCTTTCTGCAACGTCACCACGGGCATGCCACGGGCGGTCGATCCACTGGAACCAGACCATGTTGCAACTGCCGTGGGCGAGTTGGGCTTGGAACATGTGGTGATTACCTCGGTAGACCGCGACGATTTACCCGATGGCGGTGCTGCGCATTTCATCAAGGTCATCAAGGCCATTCGGAAACACGCACCCAACACGACTATTGAAATTTTGACGCCTGACTTTTTGCGTAAAGAAGGCGCCATCGAAGCTGTGGCCGAGGCCGCCCCAGATGTGTTCAACCACAATCTGGAAACAGTGCCGCGGCTGTATCCCCGCGTGCGCCCTGGCGCCCGGTATTTTCAGTCATTGCGCTTGTTGGACCGGGTCAAACAAGTGAACCCCGAGATTTTCACCAAGTCTGGCGTCATGGTTGGGCTGGGCGAGGAAAAGCAGGAAATCCATCAGGTCATGGATGATATGCGCACAGCCAATGTTGACTTTCTGACCATCGGCCAGTATCTGCGCCCCACCAAGCGCCACATCGAAGTGGACCGGTACGTGAAACCGGAGGAATTTGACTCCTACGCCACGATGGCGCGGGCCAAGGGCTTTTTGATGGTGTCGAGTTCGCCGCTGACGCGATCCAGCTATCATGCAGGCCAGGATTTTGAGCAGCTAAAGCAGGCCCGCCTGAACAAATTGGCCAAGCGCTCTTAGGGCAACAAATATGCCCAAACACACAGAGAAATACACCATGAGCCACACGGCCGAACATCTGTTCGACCTGGTGGCAGATGTTGGCAATTACCCAGAATTTCTCCCGTGGTGCCAGGGTGTGCGCATCATCAAGGACGATGGCAATATCCTGATGGCCGACCTGATCGTCGGCTATAAAATGTTTCGGGAAAAGTTCACATCCAGGGTCGAAATTAGCAGGCCCGACACCATCGAGGTGACCTATCTGAATGGCCCCATGAAATATCTGCACAATCACTGGGGCTTTACCGACAATGGGGACGGGACCTGCACCGTCGATTTCCACATCGATTTTGAAATCCGCAATAAGTTGTTTGAAAAAATGATGGGTGGCTTTTTTACCGAAGCCCTGGAGCGCATGGTCCACTCGTTTGAAAAGCGCGCAGACGAGCTGTATGGCTCACAACAACGTTTGCATAAGCTTTAGGGCAACTTCAACCGTCTGTCTGCGCACTTCGGTGCGACCCAAATCCCCAAAATGCTCTTCTGAATGAATGGTCTCGCCACCTCTGCGGCTAGCCGCAATATGTACCAGCCCAATTGGTTTGCCTGGGCCGCCACCCCCGGGGCCCGCAATGCCTGTTGTCGCGACCGACACCTGCGCCGTTTTAGCATGGGCAAGCGCACCTTCGGCCATGGCCCGCGCAACTTGTTCTGACACGGCGCCATGTTCCTGCAGCAATTCTTTGGGCACACCCAACGCCTGCATCTTGGCGAAATTGCTGTAGGTGATGAAGCCACCATCGACGACATCCGAAGACCCGGCAATATCAATCAGCGAGGAACAGATCATCCCCCCCGTACAAGATTCTGCCGTAGTAATACGCAACCCGGCCTCGCGCGCCTGTTGCAAAATTTCTTCAGCCAGTTTGGTCATGTGCTTACTCCCACAAAGCTTAAGGCGAATAAAATTAAGTGCAGCGACAACATGGCATAGAGCCCAGCAGCAACGTCATCCTGCATGATGCCGATACCGCCTGTGCCATGAGTATCCAGATAGCTCACCGGCCACGGCTTGAATATATCGAAGACCCTGAATAACACGAAGCCAATGGCATAGGGCAGCCAGTCGGGCGGCACGAACATCAACGTCAGCCATTGACCCGCAATTTCATCAATGATGATTTCGCCTGGGTCTTCAGAATCTGACGCGCCGGCGGCAACACCAGACGCCCAAGTGCCAATCACGAGCACGACAAGCAGCGCTATTAACAATGCGCCACGACCACCATACAGCTGCAAATAATACGCGGCAGGCAAAGCTACTAACGATCCCCAGGTTCCAGGTGCCAAAGGCAATCGACCAATGCCGAACCCCGTCGCAATCAGATAGGCTGGGTGCCAAAAGCTCATATCTGCTTCTCTGGCCGACCGGCTGGCAAAGTCATGGTGACCAGGGCCTGTGTCGCGATGCCACCACCGTCGCCAGTGACGCCAAGCTGCTCTGTCGTGGTGGCTTTGATGCTGACACGGTCCTCGTCGATACCAAGCATGGATGCGACGGATCTGATAAGGGCAGGGGCGTGGGGTGCGATCTTGGGTGCCTCGCAGATAATGGTCATATCCACATTGTTGATCGTGCCACCACGGGCCTTCACCAAAGACATGGCGTGGTCGACAAACAGCCGAGAATTCGCGCCAGCCCATTGCGGATCGCTGGGCGGAAAGTGCCGCCCAATATCGCCTTCGCCGATTGCCCCAAGCAGGGCATCGGTCAGTGCATGCAAAGCAACATCAGCATCAGAGTGACCCATCAACGAACCCGTATGAGGGATGTCGACGCCGCACAGGATCACGCTGCTGCCTTCGCCCACCCGGTGCACATCAAACCCTGTGCCGGTCCGGAGTTCGCCAGACGCGACCTCGCGCAATCGCAGCAGAGCAAAGTCGGCGGGGCCAGTGATTTTGATATTTGCCAGATCGCCATCAACGACATGTACGGCTACGCCGGCGCGCTCGGCAATGGCGGCATCGTCAGTGGCGGCATTGGTGCTTTGACGATGTAATTTCAGTATCGTGTCGAACCGGAAACCCTGGGGTGTCTGGGCCGCACCAAGATTGTCCCTGTCGATGGTGGCGTCCACGGTCAGGCCATCGATACGCTTGATCGTGTCGCTCAGAGGGACAATTGGCAAGACGGCCTCGGCATCATCCAAGCCCGCAATCACCCGAGAAATCACTTCTTTTGAAACAAAAGGACGCGCAGCATCGTGGATCAACACTTTGTCTGGAGCACGGCCTTCCGCCAGGTATTCCAATCCCGTCAGCACCGAGGCCTGCCGAGTTTCGCCACCATGCACAAAGTCTGGCGCGCCAAGCCCTACCATGGCGGCGGTGTAAAGGGCTTCGTCTTTGGAATTGATCACAACGACGACATTGTCGATATCTTTGTGCTGCAGAAAACACTGCACCGTATGCGCTAAAATCGCCTGGCCTTTATAAGGCACATATTGTTTTGGCAAGTTCTCGCCCGAGCGGGTGCCTCGGCCTGCGGCCACAATGAGGGCTGTGATGGTCATTCGATGTCTTTTTTCAGTTCAGCGCAGTGTGCGGTAAATCCGCCTTTGTTTACTACAGATTTGGTTATCTGCTTGAGATTATTGCCCCGGTCGCCTAGATTGCCCATCAATTAGGCAATTTTAATGTGTGCACAGACTATGACCCTTAAAATCGGTCCCGTAGAGATTGAAGATCCAGTGCTGTTGGCCCCCATGTCAGGGGTCACAGATATGCCGTTTCGTCGCCTGGTGAAAGGGTTCGGCGCTGGTTTGGTGATTTCCGAGATGATCGCCAGCGAAGCCATGGTGCGCGCCAATGACCGGACCATGAAGATGGCGTCCAACTGTGCTGAAGAATTCCCCATGTCAGTCCAACTGGCAGGTCGTGACCCAAAAATTATGGCGGATGCTGCCCGTCTGAACGAAGACAGAGGCGCGGCCATTATCGACATCAATATGGGTTGCCCGGCAAAAAAGGTCGTGAACGGCTATGCGGGCTCCGCCCTGATGAAGGATCTAAGCCTGGCCAGGGGTATTATCGAGGCCACGGTCAAAGCCGTGTCACTGCCGGTTACCCTGAAGATGCGGACAGGCTGGGATGATGAATGCCGCAATGCCCCCGAGCTGGCAAAAATCGCAGAAGATTGTGGCATCCAGATGCTGACCGTGCATGGTCGCACCCGATGCCAGATGTATCGCGGCCATTCAGACTGGGAATTTGTTCGCGAGGTCAAGGACGCTGTCGACCTGCCGGTGATCGTTAATGGTGACATCAATGAACTTGATGACGCGACGGAGGCCCTGGCCCAGTCAGGTGCCGATGGCGTGATGGTCGGTCGCGGTTGTTATGGAAAACCTTGGTTCCCCAATCAGGTTGGCCACTTCCTAAGGACTGGACAGCGCCTGGCTGCCCCGTCAATTGAAGTGCAACGCGACACCTTGTTGGAACATTATGATTCTATGCTGGACCATTACGGCTTGCACTCAGGCATTCGCAACGCCCGCAAGCACCTGGCCTGGTATTCCAAGGGCCTGCATGGCTCTACCCAATTCCGAGCCAAGATTATGCGCCTGTACGATCCCGAAGAAGTTCGCCAAGCCGTGCGCGACTTCTATGATCCGCTGATCGAACGGATGGCCGCGTAATGGCAACATCACCGACAAGATCAATTGACAATTCGTCGCTACCACCTTCATGGGATGGACATACTCTGGCAAATGCCATTCCTGACCCACTGATCGTTGTCGACCCGCATGACCGGGTCGCCTTCGTCAATCATGCTGCTGAAAGCTTTTTTCAATTGGGTGCCAATGCCATCCAGGGGCGGGGCCTTAATGAAATCATTCCCTTCGACAGCCCGCTGATGGCGTTGGTGGGACAGGTGCGGCGTCAGTCCAGTTGGGTTTCAGAATATGGGCTGGTTTTGGACGGCCCGCGCACGCGACCGCAAAACGTCGATGTCCAGATTTCATCCATCATCGATGACCCGGGCTATATCATAATCACGCTGCGTGAACGGGGCATCGCGAGTAAAATCGATCATCAGCTGATCCACCGAGGGGCTGCCAGGTCCGTCACCAGTATGGCCAGTGTTTTGGCCCATGAAATCAAAAACCCACTATCGGGCATTCGTGGGGCCGCCCAGTTGATCGAAACAGGTCTCGATAGTGAAGGTCGGGCTCTGACCCGCCTGATTTGCGAGGAAACAGATCGCATCTGTGCCCTTGTAGACCGAATGGAAGTCTTTTCTGATCCACGGCCGCTTGAACGCCACCCGGTCAATGTTCATCAGGTGTTGAATCACGCCATGAGAGTGGCCGAAAACGGCTTTGCCAAACATGTAGTTTTCAAAGAGAATTACGACCCCTCCATTCCGCCTGTGCCAGGTGATCGCGACCAATTGATCCAGGTATTTATCAACCTGATCAAAAACGCGGCAGAAGCTGTCTCCTCAAAGGGCGGCGAGATTACCCTGACAACGGCCTACCGCCATGGGGTTCGCATAACCATGCCCGGCACTCGCGAACGCATGAACCTGCCGCTCGAAATATGCATCATCGATAATGGCAGTGGCATTGCCGAGGATCTGCGGCCCTATCTGTTCGACCCGTTTGTGACAACCAAGTCGGGCGGTACAGGCCTGGGTTTGGCCCTGGTTGCCAAAATCATCGGTGATCACGGCGGAATTATTGAATGTGAATCTGAAACAAGACGCACGATCTTCCGGATCATGCTGCCCATCTATACTGGGCCTGACAACATAGAGGGTGAATAATGAGCGAAGGAACGGTCCTAATCGCCGATGATGATCGCGCCATCCGTACGGTGCTAAGCCAGTCCCTGGGACGCGAAGGCTTTGACGTCCGCACGACCGGAAATGCGGCAACCCTGTGGAGTTGGGTTTCTGCTGGCGAAGGTGACATTGTCATTACCGACGTATTGATGCCCGATGAAAACGGTCTGGATCTGTTACCACGCATTCGAAAGATACGCAGCGATCTGCCGATCATTGTAATGAGCGCCCACAACACCCTAAGCACCGCCCTGAAAGCGACCGAACGCGGCGCCTATGACTATCTGGCAAAGCCGTTCGACCTGTCCGAGCTGACAAACGTGGTTAAACGCGCCTTGGCCCGTCCTACGGCGATCATCGATACCAATGTTCTGGACGACGACGACGGAATGCCCCTCGTTGGCCGGTCTCCGGCCATGCAGAATATCTATCGTGTTCTGGCCAAATTGATGCCGACGGATCTAACCGTGATGATCGTTGGCGAATCCGGCACAGGCAAAGAACTGGTCGCCCGGGCATTGCACGACTTTGGCAAACGCCGCAAAGGGCCTTTTATTGCCATCAATATGGCTGCAATCCCCAAAGAGCTGATCGAGAGCGAGCTGTTCGGGCACGAAAAAGGCGCCTTTACTGGGGCCAATGCGCGCCATAGCGGCCGGTTCGAACAAGCCCAAGGCGGTACACTTTTCCTCGATGAAATCGGCGACATGCCACTAGAGGCCCAGACGCGTCTGCTGCGGGTGTTGCAAGAAGGCGAATACACAACGGTAGGCGGACGCACGCCTATTTCCACCGATGTTCGTATTATTGCCGCAACCAATCGCGACCTGCGTCAGGCCATCAGTCAGGGTCTGTTTCGCGAAGACCTCTTTTACAGATTGAATGTTGTCCCTATGCGCCTGCCTCCGTTGCGCGAACGGCTGGAAGATATTCCCGATCTGGTTCGGCACTTCCTGTCCCAAGTCATCGACGAAGGTCTGCCGCAAAAGGTGCTCGATAGCGCCGCCCTGGACCGAATGAAGAAATATTCATGGCCTGGCAATGTCCGTGAACTTGAGAACCTGACGAGGCGCGTGGTCGCGTTGTATTCAGAAGAAGTTATTGGTGTCGCCGTCATCGACGCGGAATTGTCAGATGCAGGGCCTGCTCATGCCAGCACCATGGCAATTGAGGTCGATAATTTAGAAACAGCCGTCGATATGTATCTGGAGCGCTATTTTTCGTCATTTGGCGGAGAATTACCGCCTGCAGATCTATACGCCAGAATAATGCGAGAAGTTGAGCGCCCGCTGGTCTCTCATACCCTGGCGGCAACGCGGGGAAATCAGATTAAAGCCTCGGAATTATTGGGCCTAAACCGTAATACCTTGCGTAAGAAAATCCGCGAATTAGATATTCAGGTAACCCGTGGCGTTAAGTGATGCATTATTGCAACAATGTGTTATTGTTCCGCCTCTAAGTGCCCGGTTTGCTAGGTAAATAGCTAAGTCTCCGGACGCTGCCCGAAAGGAAAGCACACCTGGATGTCATCGCTGACAAATTTACAGAAACAAGCATCCAATCTGGGATCACACACCGCAGAACTATTACTGGCTGCCTCCGGTGGTCGTTTGCTGCAATTTTTGTTCGGCACTGCAGCACTGATCTGTATGGTCATCGCCTATTTCATGCTGTCAGGCGATGGGACCGAGCAAGAACCATCAGTACAGTCCGTCATCATCTTGGCTGCTTTCGCTGTGCTCTTCACTCTGTGCGCTGTTATTCTCCGTCCATTGTCGCGCCTTTGGCGGGCCCGGCGCACAGGCATGACGGGATCGCGCCTCCATAATCGACTGGTCGTCCTGTTTGCCTTGATTGCCGTTGTTCCGACCCTGTTTGTCGCCATTTTCACAGCCGTGTTTTTAGAGCTGGGGCTAGAAAATTGGTTCAGTGCCGAGATCCGCAATACGGTCAACAACTCTGTTTCCATTGCGGAGGACTATTTTGAAGAGCATCGCAAAACGTTGCAACGCGATATGGCTGAAGTCGCCAATGCCCTTAACCGGAATGCACCCTATTTGCAGCTGGATCGTGCGAGGCTGACCAAAGAGGTCGAAGACCTCGGCTATCTGCATGCGCTCAGCGAAGTGATCATTACGTCCAGCACAGGCGAAGTTTTTGCTCGTTACAATTTTGGTGGGGCAGGGGATGCGAATTTCTCACGCATCGAAACTTTGCCCAGCCGAGCATTCGAAGATGCCAAACCCGGCATTATCGTGTCGATCCTCAGCGACAATGACAACGTCGTCCGCATATTTATGAAGCTGGATAGTTTCCTCGATCGATACATGTATGCCAGCCGAACAATTAATGCACGGGTCATAGACAAGCTGAATTTGACACGCGAACATGCATCGCAGTTTGAGCAGTTGGAACTTGAGCGGGCGAATGTCCAGTTTGAATTTACGTTGATTTTCCTGGCAATTTCGCTGGTCATCCTATTGCTGGCCATCCTGAGTGGGCTATGGTTGGCAAACCAGATAGTGGCCCCGATCAGCCGGCTAGTTGATGCCGCTGATGAAGTGCGCAAGGGCAATTTGGCCGTGCGGGTTGAAGAACCGGACAATGATGATGAAATCGGGGTGCTGTCCCGCGCGTTCAACAGCATGACCGACCAGCTGCAAACGCAACGAACCGAACTGATTGATACCTACAACGAATTGGATCAGCGCAGCCGCTTTACGGAGGCCGTCCTGGGCGGTGTTTCAGTTGGCGTGATCGGCCTGAACGCCAAAGCTGAGGTTGATCTACCCAACAAAACAGCTTTATCCATCTTCGAGATTTCCGAAGACGAAATTGCCGGACAGTTTTTGCCTGACGTCATTCCAGAACTGCTGAATCTGGTCGGGGCTGCATTGGCCAAACCAGACCAATTTATCGAGGAACAGATCAACATCACGCGCCAGGGCGTATTCAAAAGTTTGCAGGTCCGCATCTCTTCAGAACGAGCTGGTGGCAATACTGAAGGCTTTGTGGTCACGATCGATGATATTACAAAGCTGGTTTCGGCAGAGCGCACTGCGGCCTGGGCCGATGTCGCGCGGCGCATCGCCCACGAAATAAAAAACCCCCTGACGCCGATCCAGCTTTCAGCGGAACGCCTGCACAGGAAATATCTGCATGAAATAACCAGCGATCCGGAAGTGTTCGCGCGTTGTACGGAAACGATTATTCGCCAGGTGGGTGATATACGCCGCATGGTCGACGAGTTTTCTGGCTTTGCCCGAATGCCTGCACCGACCTTCGCACAGGAAGACGTCACCGAACTGACTCGGCAGACAATTCTGTTTCTCGAGATGTCTTCTCCCAATGTTGCCTTCGATCTGGATTTCCCTGACCAACCTGTCGAGTTGTATTGTGATGGTCGTCTCGTGGCACAAGCGTTGACTAATATTGTAAAGAACGCCGTAGAGGCGATCACGACGCGGAGAGAAACTGATGACGATCAATCAGGCTTTGATGGCGAAGTGTCGATTTCGTTGCTAACCAATGAACAATACACAACAATCCGTGTTCGTGACAACGGCGCGGGCCTTCCGATAGAGCTGGGCGAACGCCTCACGGAACCCTATGTCACGACCCGCGCTAAAGGGACAGGCCTGGGGCTGGCCATTGTCCACAAGATCATGGCTGATCACGGCGGCGAAATAGTCCTGGAAAGTCGTGACGGCGAAAAGGGTGCCGTCGTCAGTCTGGTATTCTCTCATGCACAACTGAAAGACCTTGGCCAGGATGGCGAAAAAAATGCCTCAACTGACACCCCTCAGATACTTGTTTCGGTAGAATAAAATATGGCGCTAGACATCCTAATCGTTGACGATGAAGCTGATATCCGCGAGTTGATTGCGGGTCTTCTGGAAGATGAGGGCTATCATACCCGTATCGCCGGAGACAGTGACAGCGCTTTGTCAGCTATCGAATCTCGTCCACCCAGCTTGGTCGTGTTGGACATCTGGCTGCAAGGCAGCCGCCTCGACGGCTTGGAACTGCTGGACTTTATAAAGCTGGAACACCCTGACGTCCCCGTCATTATGATCAGTGGTCACGGCAATATTGAAACGGCTGTTTCAGCCGTTAAGCGCGGTGCCGACAATTTCATTGAAAAGCCCTTCAAGTCAGATCACTTGCTTCACCTTGTCGAAGTCGCAACTGAAAATGCACGCCTGCGTCGAGAAAATGAAGACCTGAAAGCACGTTCACTCCATAGCGATGAGATCATTGGCAATTCATCTGCCATTAACTCCGTCCGCCAGATTGCCGAGCGCATCGCCCAGACCAACAGCCGAGTGTTGATTACTGGCCCTGTTGGGTCAGGCAAAGAAGTCGTCGCCCGGCACATCCATCGTCTGTCTAACCGCCAACGGGGCCCCTTCGTTGTCGTCAATGCCGCAACCATCGCGCCAGAGCGCATGGAAATAGAGCTATTTGGTACGGAAAGACGCCAACAGGGTGCGGCCGAGAGGCGCAAAATTGGTCTATTCGAAAAAGCACATGGTGGCACATTGTTGATTGATGAAGTCGCAGATATGCCCATGGAGACCCAAAATAAGATATTGCGGGTCTTGGTCGACCAGACATTTGAGCGGGTCGAGGGGACAACCAAGGTCGAAGTGGATGTGCGTGTCATGTCTGCAAGCAGTCGCAATTTGTTAGAGGCCATCGAACAAGGAAAATTCAGGGAAGACCTGTATCATCGGCTGAATGTTGTGCCAATTCACATGCCAGCGCTGAAGGACCGCCGCGATGACATTGTCTTTTTGACCGAATATTTCATGTCGCGGGTTGCCGAAGCCAATGGTATGCCCAAGCGCGAAATCAGCGATGACATCGTCGCGGCTCTGCAAAGCTACGACTGGCCGGGAAATGTTCGGCAATTGCGCAATGTTGTCGAGCGACTGTTGATCCTGGCTGCCGATGATGCACTCGATGAAATTAAGCCCAATATGCTGCCTGAGGAAATCAACGGTGCCGGCGTTACCAGCGTCCAACAGAAAGCGGACAGCAACATTATGTCGGTGCCCTTGAGGCAAGCCCGCGAGGCCTTTGAAGTCGAATATCTACGAGCACAAATTTCGCGATTTGGTGGGAACATTTCGAAGACTGCCGCCTTTATCGGCATGGAGCGGTCAGCCCTGCATCGCAAGCTCAAAACATTGGGACTTAATTCCGGCGACCGACAGAAAGAGACCAACTAGATGACTTTTTCAAAGGCGCGGGTAATCTGACATGAAAATAATTATCTGTGGGGCAGGGCAGGTGGGAACCGCGATCGCTCGCCAATTAGCTGTGGAACACAATGATGTCACCGTCATTGACTGGTCCGCCGATTTGATCGCCAGCATTAGCAAGTCTTTGGACGTGCAGGGCATCGTTGGCTATGCATCGCATCCAGACGTGCTAGAGCGGGCAGACGCACGAAACGCTGACATGCTAATCGCAGCAACGCTGTCAGACGAAGTGAACATGATTGCCTGTCAAATCGCGCATTCCCTGTTTGGCGTCCAGACCAAGATTGCACGCATTCGCACCCAGGCCTATGTAGAACCGATGTGGAGCGATTTGTTTTCGCAAGACCACATGCCAATTGATGTGATCATTTCACCTGAACACGAAGTTGCGCGGGCGATCATTCGTCGCCTACAGGTACCAGGCGCCTTTGACGCTGTTTCCTTTGCCGACGACAAGGTGCAATTTCTGGGGCTTCATATCGAAGAAGACTGCCCACTCATTGATACCCCGTTGTCACAACTGACCGAATTGTTTCCCGATTTGTCCATTCGGGTACTAGGTATTCGCCGGGGGGAAAGCACAATTGTGCCGACCGCTGCCGACCAGTTGTTGGTGGGGGACGACGTCTATCTGGTAACAGATATCCAACACCGTGAACGCGTTCTGTCGGCCTATGGCCACGAAGAGACCGAGGCCAGACGCATTATTCTGATTGGTGGCGGCAATGTCGGCCTGTTCGTTGCCCAAGAGCTTGAGCGCCAGGGCAGCAACATCAACATCAAGATTATCGAGGCCTCGCAAGAACGAGCCCAGGACATTGCAGTTCAGTTGGAAAAGACGGTCGTCCTGTGCGGTGATGCATTGGATGCCGATATTCTGCGCGAGGCCAATGTATCGCAGGCAGATGCGGTGATCGCCGTAACCAATGATGACGAAGTGAATATTTTGGTATCGTTGCTGGCCAAACGGGAAGGCTGCAAACGGGCAATTACATTGGTGAACAACAGTGTTTACCGGCCGCTTATGTCTTCACTGGGTATCGACGTCTATATCGATCCCCGCGCAACCACAGTGTCGACAATTTTACACCATGTACGCCGCGGGCGCATTCGGTCGTTGCACTCGCTGCCCGCCATGGGTGCCGAGGTGCTGGAAGTCGAGGCGCTAGAGACCTCCTACGTGGTCGGTAAACCCATCCGCGATCTTGATTTGCCGATGGGTGTACTGTTCGGTGCCCTGGTCAGAGAAGGAGAGGTTCTCATGCCTCGAAGTGGAACCGTCATACAAAAAGATGACCGCGTCATCCTCTTCGCGTTGTCAGATCAAATCAAAAAAGTTGAACAGATGTTCTCTGTTCAGCTTGGCTACTTTTAGCCTTCGAGATCAGCCAGCACCATGCGTTATCGAGTTTGCTTTATTAATGTTGCTTGGATCCTGGTTTATTGTGCCCTGGCACTGGCTGTACCGGGGATTGTCGCGCTGCTGCAGTTAGACCTGACCTTCGCCGTCTTCTTTGCAGTCTCTGCTGTCGTCACTGGTTTTATTGCCGGGGCAGTACTCTTTACGCTTCGAGGGACCCGCCAGAGCTCTGAACGGGGCGAGTTGGTCCTGACCCTGGTGTTAGCCTGGTTCATTGTACCGGTTTTTGCAGCGCTACCATTCCTGCTCAGCGGTACCGTCATGTCTTTTGCAGATGCCTATTTCGAAGCTGTCTCAGGCATAACCACAACGGGTGCGACCATTCTGACTGGCTTGGAGGATCTATCGCCCTCTATTCTTTTCTGGCGGGCATGGATGCAATGGCTTGGTGGGTTGGCAACCCTGGTCATGGTGATGTCTATGTTTGCCTATCTCGATCTTGGTGGCATGCAAGTGTCAACAAACCTTCTCAAACATGGAGAGGGCGAAACTATGATAGATCGAATCCGCGGTATCATTCGGACCCTGTGGATGCTGTATACGCTTTTGACACTAATATGCATGATTTTTCTGTGGTCTGCGGGCATGCCGTTTTTCGATGGTATTTGTGTTGCCTTATCAACCCTGTCGACGGGTGGATTCATGCCTCGCGACGGCACCATGGTCAGTTACGGCAAGCCGATGATCGAAGTTGTGCTGGTGCCCTTCATGTTGATCGGTGCGATTAATTTCTCGTTGCATTGGTCTTTCATGCAGGGTCGGTTTGGTGTTTATCGGCAGGAACCCGAAGTGCGTCGGCTATTGGTTTATTCCGGCGCTGCAATTCTTTTACTAATTGTTTTACTCAGCACCGGGCTGGGACAGGGCGAGGGACTACCCGTCCTGCAAAGCATTCGTTCTGGCGTTTTCACAGCGATATCGATGATCAGCACCACGGGCTTCATTTTCGACGATGCAGCAATATTCCCTCTATCCCCAGCATTATTGATTATGCCCCTGATATTACTGGGGGGAACAACTGGGTCGACCAGCGGCGGCATCAAGATGCTGCGGCTACAGGTCTTGTTCATGCATTCGAAACGAGAGTTCGCCAGATTGTCGCATCCGCACGGCGTCACCAACACGTCTTACCGTGGCCGGCGTCTCGACGACGATGTGATGACGGGCATTTGGTCCTTCTTTATTTTGCTTGTTTTGGCGATTTGCGGGTTGACCGTTCTGCTGAGTGCGACGGGTTTGTCCCTACATACTTCTGTTGCCGCAATCGTGGCCACAATCACCAATACGGGACCTGCAGTGACATTGATCGATGCGTCGCTGGACGGTTACCATGTCATCAGTGATGTCGGGAAATTTATCTTGTCACTGTCTATGATTGCAGGGCGACTTGAAATTCTGCCCCTGTTCATTCTGCTGGCACCCGGTTTTTGGCGTGCATAGCCTGTTTTTCTGAATATTATTTTTGAAATAGTTCCAAAAAAACTCTTGAGGTTCCCGTAATTTACGGTCAGCGTAAGCAGTCGGGGAAGCTGGCATCGGTCTGAGGGGGCTAATGACCGGAAAACCATCATAGCTATGGTAAATAAGAAGAAGGGAACACCCAATGTCTTCTGATAAAAGTCAGAACGTCCAGGATGTCTTTCTGAACCACATCCGCAAGGAAAAATTGGCTGTTACGGTCTTTTTGATGAATGGGGTTAAACTACAAGGCGTTATCACCTGGTTCGACAATTTCTGTGTGCTGTTACGGCGTGACCGCCACTCGCAACTGGTCTACAAGCATGCAATATCGACCATCATGCCGACGGATCCAGTACAGTTATTTGAGCCAGATGAAACAAGCGAAACCGACAACAGCGACGACTAAAGACGAGGGTGCCCCGCAGGGTGCCAAACGGTCTGCTGGGGCAAGCGACGTCCAGGAACCCAATGATCTATTCGATCAGGTTCAGGCCATCGAACTTGGTGCAAGGGCGCTGTTTATACACCCGTATGTAAAACGCTCAGTCACAAGACGAACACCTGAATCTTCCATGGAAGAGCTGTTGTCACTGGGCGATGCCATCGAATTGCAAGCCGTACAGCAGGAATTTTGCGCCCTGTCAGCCATCAAACCATCCACCTATATGGGTCGTGGCAAAGTCGAAGAGATGGCCAGCATCGTCGCGGCATTGGATGTCGAAGTGGTCATCATGAATTGTGCCCTCAGCCCTATTCAGCAACGAAATCTGGAACGCGAATTGCATACCAAGGTCATCGATCGCACGGCCTTGATCCTGGAAATTTTTGGCGCCCGTGCCCAAACGCGGGAAGGGGTGATGCAGGTACAGTTGGCGCATTTGTCGTATCAGCGCGGTCGACTGGTGCGGTCCTGGACCCATCTGGAGCGACAACGCGGTGGCGCCGGCTTTATGGGAGGCCCGGGTGAACGCCAGATAGAGGCTGACAGGCGTGCACTGGATGAAAGCATTGGCCGCTTGACCAAACAACTGGAAAAGGTCACCCGCACGCGCGAACTGCATCGCAAAGGCCGACAGAAGACGCCTTATCCCGTCGTTGCATTGGTTGGCTATACTAATGCCGGTAAATCGACGCTGTTCAACCGACTGACCAATGCCGACGTTTTTGCCGAGGATCAGCTATTTGCCACCCTGGACCCAACCATGCGCGAGGTCACCTTGGAGTCTGGTCGCCAGATCATTCTGTCAGATACGGTTGGTTTCATTTCTGACTTGCCCACCCATCTGGTCGCGGCCTTTCGCGCCACGCTGGAAGAAGTTATTCAGGCAGATATTATCATCCATGTCCGCGATATCTCACATATTGAGACAGCCGAACAGCGCGAGGACGTGCTGGAAATATTGAACGATCTTGGCATCAAAGACTATGACGAACATGAAATGATCGAAATCCACAACAAGATTGACCTGCTGGATCATGAAATCAACAGCGGACTGGTTGCCGACAAGCCCAAAGAAACGCCCATTCAATTCTGTGCCATCGATGGTCGTGGCGAGGCCGATTTGTTACAAAGAATTGACGACATCCTGGCCGTCGGGTCGCATGATCTGCGCGTTAGGGTGCCCCACGACCAAGGAGAAGCCCTTAGCTGGCTGTACCGACACGGTGATGTGCTGGCCCGAGACGACAAGCCAGAGGGCACTGAGTTTCAGGTCAGGCTTACTCAGGCTGATCTGGGTAGAATGCAAAAGATGGATGGCATAGAAATATTGTCGTCAAGCGCAAAGCAATAGAACTAAGGAGACAATCATGGTTATGAAACCGTTGCACGATCGTATGCTCATCCGACGCGTAGAGGCCGAAGAAAAGACCGCCGGTGGCATCATCATTCCTGATTCCGTGCAGGACAAGCCCTCCGAAGGGTTAGTCATCGCCACAGGTCCTGGTGTTCGCAACAAGGCGGGTGATCTGGTCCCTGTCGCCGTAGAGACCGGCAACCATGTTCTGTTTAGCCCCTATGCAGGGACCGAGGTCCGCATTCAGGGCGAAGATCTGTTGATCGTCAATGAAGGCGACGTTATCGGCATCGTTTCCTAAGCTTTTGGGGGAGGTTCCGATGCCTTGGGATCGTGACTGGCAATTTCTGCAAATAAACCGTGACGGGCGGGTCCTCACTGTTCGGTTTGAACGAAGCGACAGTGACGTTAATCCACTGTCGGCTGCCCTGATATCAGAGTTGATCGAGCTTGCGCATCTATTGGAAGACGATTTTGAACTGAATGCAGTGGTCCTGACAGGCACACAAACAGTGTTTTCCGCGGGGTATGACCTGAATGATGGCAAGTCACGAGCCGAACTTGGTTTGGCAGAACGCCGCGTGCGCACCAAACTTGGCCCCAAGCTTTGTGAGGCATGGGAAAAGATAGAGTGCCTGACGATTGCCTCCATCGAAGGTTGGTGCATCGGTGGCGGCTTTGCCTTGGCTGTGTCGACCGACCTGCGGATTGCCGGGCAGGGGGCACATTTCTACGTGCCTGAAATAGAGCGCGGCATGAATATGAGCTGGGGCAGCGTGCCTCGAAGCGTTGCCCTCATCGGCCCATCGAAGACCAAACGCCTGTTTGTATTGGCCGAGAAGATCGATGCCAACACGGCCCTGAATTGGGGTCTTGTCGACGAAGTCGTGCCCGATGGCAGCGCCTATGAGGCGGCCCTGAAGATGGCTGGGCGTGCGGCCCAAATGCCACCTGTTGGCGTGCGTATGTGCATCGAAGGCATCAACGCCGCCGCTTTTGCCCTCGCCAAGGCCGTCAGCACCATGGATCGAGACCAGTATTTGCTGGCGCAAACCGGCGATGACTTCCAGGAAGGTGTTAATTCATTCCTCGAAAAGCGGCCTCCCAAATTTACCGGCGAATAATCGACCGCACTATGGTCGATAAATTGATCGTGGATAATCCAGTACATTGGCTTTTGAGCTTTCAAGTTCCCTCAGTGCATTCTTGGCAATCCACCCAGAGGCTTTGCCTTCCTTGGCCATAATATTGCGGGCGCATTCAATGGCTGCCACCTGTAAATCCACATTCCGTTTTCCAATGTTGCGCAAGGCCCAGTTCACGGCCTTTTTTACATAGAGGCGCGCATCGGTGGATTCCCGTTCGACAGGTATTAAAAATTCTTCGAAAACCTGATTGTCTGCCTCTTTGTTGGCAAACCCATAGGCCGCCATCATGGCAAACGCGGCTCGTTTGTTAAACTCGCCTTCTCGGGCGGACCACGCTGCAGCTTTCTGCCTTGCAAGACCTGACTGCACGAAGAAACCCATGCAGAATGAATCGCAGATTTCCCAATTTTCGAACGTGACGACCCACTTTTCCATCAGACCTTCTGTCAAATCTACTGGTTCAAATATCTTGCTGCATAACAGCCTGGTCTCGTAGATGTCTGTATCAAACAGCGCATCACCCAGCTGGCTGTCCATGCCGATTTCTTTGGCCAATACGTCCAGATCCCGGTGATAGATGCCAAGGGAATTGCGGGCAACAATCCCCGCACGAACTTTCTTCAGCTCAATCTTGTC
>Ga0114949_10000854_pt1 | contig 17694 bp, 14 predicted proteins | sample N074metaG_FD_83505 | JGI IMG/M metagenome (GOLD analysis project Ga0114949, IMG submission 83505) | Deep subsurface microbial communities from Kermadec Trench to uncover new lineages of life (NeLLi) - N074 metaG | ecosystem: Environmental > Aquatic > Marine > Ocean trench > Sediment | place...
CCAGCGCTTCGGGAATTTTTACGAAAAACCGGCTCGGAAGCGAGTGAAGTTGGCGCTTACTGGTCAGGATTTTTAATCCCGGGATGATGGGTACGGTAATCCCCGCTTCCCGACAAAGCTCAACAAATTTGAAGAATTCAGTGTTGTCGAAATACATTTGGGTGGTGACGTAGTGCGCACCCGCATCGACTTTCTGTTTGAGATACTGAATATCACGTTTCATGTTGGGCGCTTCGAAATGGCGTTCTGGATAACCTGCTACACCCACACAGAAGTCCGCCGATGAAGCGTCCATCAGATCTTCGAGATAGCGACCTTCATTCATATCCACGATCTGACGGACGAGATCGACTGCATACTTGTTGACCGTGCGATCGCCGCCAATGGGCTTCATGAATCCGCTGTCGTCTCCTCTGAGCGCCATCACGTTCTGAATTCCCAGATAATTGAGCTCGATGAGGGCATCTTCGCTCTCCTCTCTCGTAAATCCTTTGCACAGCAGATGCGGCACGGTCTCTATTCCAAATCGACTTTTGATGGCCGCGCACAAGCCGAGCGTACCGGGGCGCTTGCGATTCACGTGGCGCTTCCACGTTCCGTCCGGGAGCTCCTCGTAGGATACTTGCGCCGAATGAGACGTGACGTCGATATAGGCGGGATCAAATTCTACAAGATCTTCTACAATCTCGATAACGTCGCGAACTGATCCACCTCTTTTGGGCGGAATGATTTCGTAGGATATCTGCAGAGAAGTTGCCTGTGCCAGCAGTTCGGTAATCTTCATACCATCTCGTAAATTCAACTTACCCAGGACCAAACGTAAATTCTAGATATTCGGACCCATGCATCCGGGTCGTGGGTATCCTGAAAAGATAAACCATCATCCAGTAAAATTACCCATCCATGTTAGGGATTGTATTTGCGACATTGTCCGAGGCACAGCCATTTCTTCAGAAGTTTGAACGGGGCCGCTTCGACGGTCTATCCGAGGGTGATTCCCAACACGACGACCGATGCCTCGTTACTATCGTTGGGATCGGTAAAATCAAGGCGACGCTCCGCACGGAGAGACTTCTCAATCAAAACAATCTGACCAGGATCATCCACGTGGGAACGTGCACCGCGCTCGGTGATAAGATTAAACTGGGCTCGATTGTCGGCGCGTCCCAGGTCTTCGAAGGTGACCGGATTGAACTCGCAGCCCCAACCTATCCCCGAATGCCGTTGACGGTACCATTCGACAATGTCGATCAGTACACGCTGGTGACTCAGGATCATACGGTCCAGGGGGCCACCGAACTCAGCTACTGGCAACGAATCGCTGACATGAGCGATATGACGGGATATGCGGTCGCCTATGTGTCAGCGACGCACGGCGTCCCATGTCACATCGTAAAGATCGTGTCTGGACACATGGGCGTTGAAGACAAAAACCTGAGGAAAACGCTAGCGACATCGTACGATCAGCTCGCGAAGTTTCTCACATCGCGCATTGAAGAGCTGCTGACGCCGGAAAATTAAGGCACAACGTAAAGACGGAGACGCACGAGCCGTACAGCAGATCCGGGCTGACAGGCCTCACTGGTTCGGAGGCGTCGGTCTTGGACCCGGATCTCGCGCTTTTAATGCATCGGCCTCGGCCTGCTCTTCCATTATCGTCCCCTTGACCGTATTCGGGAGATCGCCGCGATAGGCCGTATCAAACAGCGTCAACGTAAGAAAAACGACAACGAACACCGCGCCTACCAGGAAGATGACGGCATTCATGCGATTGTCATTTTTGAGCGCCATAAAAATGACAACCACGAACGACGCTTTTACGATAGCAATGGTAAGGGCGATGGGCACGTTCAGGGGGCCAAGTTCCATGCGCGCCGCAACGACCGTGATCACCGTCAGCGCAATCAGTGCCAAAAACACTTGAATCAGTGTCTTTATGGGTGTTACGTGATGTTCTGCGTGTGCCATGAAGCGTTCGTTTCGTCTTTCGTCGATTTTCTGATTTTGGGGTATAGGACGGCCTGTTCAGATCAGATAAAGTAACGGGAACAGGAATATCCAGATGATATCCACGAGGTGCCAATACAATCCCGTGATTTCGACGGGCGTGTAATACTCGCTACTGAAATGACCTTTGTTGGCCCGGATCACAAGCCACGTGAACAGCCCTATTCCAATGAGTACGTGCAATCCATGAATGCCCGTCATCACGAAATAAATACTGAAAAACTGAGCGGCAAAAGGAATATTGTAAGCGGCGTAATCAAGACCGCCAGCCGTTCCGTGAGGATTAAAGTTGATTCCCGGAAAGACGCCATGGGCAAATTTGCCGGTGTACTCGAAGTACTTGACAACCATGAAGATGCTCGCGAAAAATATCGTCAAGATCAGCGCCCGAACGAGTTTCTTTCGTTCGTTGGTCTGAGCATAATGAACTCCCATCGCGACCGTGAACGAAGATGCCAGGAGCACAATCGTGTTCAATCCACCCAGTCGCCAGTTCAGGAGCTCAGCGGAGTGTGAGAACACTTCCGGATACCAGATCCGAAATACGGTATATGCGACGAACATCCCGCTGAATAGAAGGATTTCCGTCACGAGAAAGAGCCACATCCCCATTTTCGCCGCGTCGAATTGCTGTTCCGACGAAACAAAGTGGTGGTGCAGATGCTCAGGTCGTTCTGCCTTCACGGTTGATACTTCAGCCATAATGTATCTGTAATTCCGAAAATATCTTTAGTCCTTTATGCCTTCGCTTGGCCTTTCTCGTCGAGTTCCGGAACGTGGTCCGACTCGAGGCCATCGCCGAACGATTCATTCTCGAATAATTCCTTCGCCAGGTGGTAGTCATATGGCCCACGCGTAACCGTCGGAGTTTGCTCGAAATTGTGTGGATCCGGAAGCGGATTCGTATGCGTCCACTCGAGTGTCAGCGATCCCCAGGGATTCGCGCTTGCCTTCTTCCCCTTGAACAACGAGTGCAGTAAATACCCAGCGATTAAAAACAGCCCTGCAGCCATCACCCAGGAACCGTACGTCGAAAGTAGATTCAGGCTTTCGAACTCGACCGGGTAATCGTAATAACGTCTGGGCATTCCGCGAGACCCTGTAATGAACTGCGGAATGAAGGTGAGATTGAAACCCACGAATATGAGAACCGCTGCAATCCGACCAAGCGTCTCATTAAACATTTTCCCGGTGATTTTCGGCCACCAATAGTGTAGACCACCGATGGCAGCGATTACGTTACCACCCACCATTACATAGTGAAAGTGGGCTACGATGAAATACGTATCGTGCAGGTGTATGTCGATCGGAAGCACGCCCAACATGATTCCTGTAAAGCCACCAATACTGAACAGGAAGAGGAACATCAGGGCATACAGCATGGGGGTTCGAAGTTGAATCGATCCCTTGTACATGGTCACCACCCAATTCACGATCTTAACTCCGGTCGGAATGCCTATCAGGAAAGTCAGGAGCGAGAATACAGTCGATGCCAGTGCCGACTGCCCGGCGACAAACATGTGATGCCCCCATACGAGCGCACCCAGAAAGGCGATCGCAATGGACGAAAGCGCTACGAACCGGTATCCAAATATGCGATGTCGAGAGAACGTCCCGATCAGCTCCGAGATGATTCCGAAGGCCGGCAAAATCATCACGTACACTGCCGGATGTGAATAGAACCAGAAAAAGTGTTGAAAGAGAACTGGATCCCCTCCCAGCGCTGGATCAAAAATACCGATCCCCAGAAGCCGTTCGAGAAACAGAAGGAGTACCGTAATACCGATAACCGGGGTAGCAAGTACCTGTACGATCGCTGTCGCATACAGACTCCAAACGAAGAGAGGTAACCGGTTCCACGTAAGACCGGGTGCTCTCATCTTGTGGATCGTGACAATGAAGTTCACACCCGTCAAAATGGACGAGAAACCCATGACGAAGACGCCCATCGTCACGAACAGAATACTATCCCCGACACGAATGGAATAAGGCGCATAAAAGGTCCATCCTCCGTCGATCCGACCGATGAGGAGCGCGCTGAGAGCAATGACCGCTCCCGCTACATACAGGTAAAAACTGAGGAGATTGATGCGTGGAAATGCGACATCTCTAGCTCCTATCTGCATGGGCAACACGAAGTTACCAAGAATTGAAGGGATCGCAGGTATGATGAACGCAAAGATCATCAATACGCCATGGATCGTGAACAGCTGATTGTAGGCATCCGGACCCATGATGTCCTGGCCAGAAGCCATCTGCTCGACCCGAATGAATAGCGCCAGGATCCCTCCCGCAAGGAAAACGAGAGAGATAACCACGAGGTACAAGATTCCGATGCGCTTGTGGTCCTTCGTAAGAAGCCACGACTTGATCGAATGATCGTGGTTCAGATAGTTCATCGATGTCGATGCGGCTACACTCATCAATTCTCTATTCGTTCAATAATCTGTGGGAGTCGTGTGGTCATATCTTTTGTCGTTTATCGTGTCATCTTTCTCGCCATCCAGGCACTTGCACCTTGCGGAATCATTTTTTTACTCAAGCGACTTGATGTATTCAACCAGACCGTCAATCTGGCGGGCGGTAAGCGATGCCGCCAAGGATGCCGGCATCAATCCCGGAGCAAACCCTTCAACGACTTTGGCATTCGGGTTGATGATCGATTCTTTGAGGTAGCTGTCATCGACTGCCACCGTACTGCCATCCGCCAGGATTCTTGTGGTACCGAATAGGCCATTGAGTGGCGGGCCGACCAGTCGATTGCCGTCGATAGCATGACATGCGTTGCAGCTATACTGGGTAAACGTCTTTTCACCGAGCTCGATCGGCGGGAGATCCTGATTCTGGCTTTGAAGCCACGCGTCGAACTCGGCTTCCGTAACCACGTGGACGGTCCCCAGCATCGCCGAATGCAGCGTACCGCAATATTCCGTGCAGTAAATACGATATTCGCCCACGCTCGTCGCCTCGAACCAGACGGTCGTGTATCGATTCGGAATGACATCGTGTTTGACCCGGAATGCAGGTACATAAAAACTGTGCAGCACATCGTCGGCACTCATTTTAAGCCGAATCGGCCTGTTCAGGGGAACGTACATCTCATTCGCTGTAACGACTCCATTCGGATATTCGAATTCCCAGAACCACTGTTTTCCTCGTACGGTGATCTCATAGGAATCAGGCGGAGCCGTACTCAACGTGATAAATACCTGGAAGCCCCACGTAAAAAGAATCAGAACGAGGATCGTTGGAAATACGATGGAGACCACTTCCAACATCTTTCCTTCTTTCTCGGGAACTGGAACAAAGGAATGACTGCGGCGGCGATATCGGATCACGAAATAGATCATCGTCCCGACGACCGCTACGAACAAGATCGCACTGACGACGAGGACGAAGTTGAACAGCGCGTCGACCTCGCCGGCGAAGCTCGACGCTGCCTCAGGTAAGAAGAATGAACCGTTCTCGCCCATCTATTGTGTCTTCCTTCAGTTAGTAATTAAAGTGCTCCGCTCACCGCCGTCTGAAAGACGATCGCGTTGCTGGCCTCGTTCACGACGCCAGAAAATTAGCAATCCAACGATGACGACCAGCAGGGTCAATCACCCACCCAGTCTCATCAGTTTCGTCGCCTGAAGCACATAGGAATTCGCGCTCGCATCGTATCGGTAACAATACATGATGATTCGGTCCCACGTGGTTCCCACCCGTCCTTCGGACGCCTCGACCAACGCCCGGCGGAGATCATTCGGAGGATAATTCATGCCGTGGATGTACCGCGTGATCGTCCCTGCCTCATCCAAAAAAATGAGCGCCGCCGGGTGTGCATATTCTTTGGTTTCTTCGATCCATTTGAAGCCAAATCCTGTCGCTTCAGCCAACGCAAAAATATTCTCTTCCGATCCGGTCAGGAAATGCCAACCATCGGCCGCAGCCGGCTTTTTCAAGATATTCAAATAGCGACTCTTCTGATCCCTGGCCAGGTCGGCGGTTTCAGTCGCCGAAAAACTGACCGTCAGCACATCAAATTCAGATCCCGGTGTCCACTCCATCTCCCTTAGCGACTCGGTAAAGCTCTCCAGGATGAGGCTGCACAGCATCGGGCAGTTGTGATAGACAAAATTCAGAATGATGGGCCTCTCCGCCTTAAAAAACGTCGAAAGGGCTACTTCTTCTCCCGATTCGTTCGTGAACGTAAGGTGTGTTGGAATAACTGTGCCCAGTTGCTCCGTTATTCCGACCCCTTCAAATACGTCGGGTAAGGCGTCCGCCCGGGTGATTTGAGCCGCGCAGTCCAATGCGGTAAGACGACCAATACCCAGAATTAGGACAAATAGTAGTATGTTGCGAAGCACTATCATGGTTCTCAAATCAATTCCCTCCTCCGCCGGTAGATTGTTGGGCCTCTTCAACGACCAGTCCCATTGCGCGATCGATAGGGATCCGATAAACGCCCGCATCCAGGTCAATCGGAGCATAGCTGGAAAGAAGATCTTCTGCACTCTGGCGCGTTTCGGTAAGCGTCGGGTACCCGGAGATTCCCGTCGATTCTACCAGGGCATCGTGAAAAACAAGTTCAGTGACCGAGACAACGACAAACATCGCGGCTAGGATCAGAACCATTCCGCCTACGACCACCAAGCCCAGCGCGCCAGCGTTGAGCCCTTCGGGCTCGACCTGTTCGTTCTGAGTCACGTTATGATCACTCATGATTATTCGTTTGGGCTAGGTTGTGTTCTCACGTTAACTGTTTGTGAACGCCAGTGATTTCTTTAGCCCGGGGTCCTTTTCGGGGACCAGGCTATGGCGACTCAAACGGTACATAACGATCCCGGAGACAATACCGAAAAGACCGATAGCACTCGTAAGATCCAACAAATGAAACGACGGGTGTTCGTGAAGAACCGGCATGGCCAACCAGAAGAAATCGAACCAATGCACGACCAACATCCAAACACACATAAACCCGAGAACCGGAAGCATGCGCTTTGCGCTTCTGGAAACCAAAACGATAAACGGGATAAGGAAGTGCGCGATGAGTAGTGCGGCGCTGTACGCTTCCCAACCGTTTTCGAGGCGGCGCCGGTAAAACAGGGTCTCCTCCGGCATATTTCCATACCAGATCAACATGTACTGACTGAAGGCGATATAGGCCCAGAACACCACGAATCCGAAAAGAAACTTGCCCAGGTCCTGATAATGCTCGGTCGTAATCGCATCTTGAAGCATTCCGGCTTTCTGAAGGACCATGGCTACCAGAGCGATGAAAGCCATGATCGCCATGAAAGAACCGGCAAAGAAATAGACCCCAAAAATGGTCGAGAACCAGTGCGGATCGAGTGACATCAGAAAATCGAATCCACTGAACGACGTGGTGACGGCAACGAGAGCGAGTCCCCACGCGCTGGTCCTGCGCTGCAACCCAGGAATCTTCGCGTCGCCATCCAGGTCTTGTCGGATACTCAGCGTGTAGAGCTTGTACGAAACCGTCGACCAGATCAGAAAATAAAAAGCCGCGCGTCCTAGAAAGAAAGGAACGTTCAGATACGATTGTTTTCCAGCAAGAATCGAGTCATAAGAAGGGCTCGCTGGGTCAAAAAGATCTGCGTGCGTCCAGTGATACAGGTCATGCATTCCGAAAAGCAAGGGGATACCCAAAATCGCCAGGATCGGGAACGACCAGATCAGGGCTTCTGGAATGCGCCGAATAACTACGCTCCAGTAGGCCTGTGTAAGATGCTGGATCAATACGAAAAACAGTCCACCCAAAGCGATTGACACGCAAAAAATCCAACCGATCAGATAGGAAAAATAAAACTGTTGTGCGTTCGTGACCCAGCCTACGGCTGAAACCACGAGTGCTGCGGTGCCCAAACCGATCGGTAATAACCAGGCGGCCTGCGACCAATTGAACCGATACGCCGGGTCAGCTTGATCTGCTGTCGGCTTGACCGGGTCCAGGAGCCAGGCAATCGGGTTTAGTTGTTTGATCAGATTAGGCATTCTCTCTAAGTCAGTCGTTCTAGGTCAATCATTCTAAATCTGTCGTACTAATCCTTATGGGTCGGCGTTGTGCTATCGTTCTGTTTCGGGGACATCCGAGATACTCGCATTCTGGCTACGCTGTAGCGCACGGATATAGGCAACGATCGCCCATCGATCCTTGACCCTGATCTGCGCGGCATACGATGGCATCGTTCTAACCCCGCTCGCAATTACATCGTAGAGATATCCGTCTGACTGTGCTCGCAGGGCATCCGAATGGTACGTAGGTGCTGGGACGTACCCATAATTTCCTGTCATGATAATCCCCCGGCCATCCCCGGCCGAGCCATGACAAACGGAGCAGAATATTTCATATCGGTCGCGGCCCCGCTCCATGACCGCGGCGTCGACTTGAATAGGAATTTGCGTGACAAAAGATCCGTTAGCGGTTTTCCCAAGGTAATATCGGGTGTCTTCTCGAAGACCTCCCCTCGCGACCGTACCCTTGACGTAAGCCCTCATGGCTCGACCGTCTGCGAAAAACGAATTCCGTTCCTGTGCCTCGAACTTCTCCTGCATGTCCATATTGGGGCTGATATGGATCGGAGGTCTGCTCGACGACGAGCCCCGACAGCCTGCCATAACCAGTATGAAAGCGGCTGCACATGGCCCCAGGAGATTTATATGAGTTGGGAACGGGTTCATCATCCGCCTGCGCTTCCATGATCGTGAATCTCCTCGATGGACATGGCGCCAAGTCCTGTCAGAAACGAGGCCGTCTCTTTTGTATCAAACATGTTGTCGCTGGACGAGATGAGAATAAAAAATGCATCGTCGGTAACTCGCTTAAATTCATTCGAATAAAAGAGCGGATTATAGGGTCGCGGTAAGCCATTCAGGACAAACATACCGGCGACCGTTCCGAGGGCAGCAAAAAGTATCGTCAATTCGAACAGGATTGGAACGGAAGGTTCGATAGCAAAAAACGGCTTCCCGCTTATGTTGATTGGATAATCAACCTGACTGGTCCACCACTGCATCCAGTAGGCGAGAGCAAATCCAAATATCCCACCGCCGAGCGTGAGATATCCCACTTTCGAATTCCCCATCCCCATGGCTTTGTCCATTCCATGAATCGGGAACGGACTGTAGACATCGTAACGACGATACCCGTCGCTACGCACGCCCTTTGCGGCGTGATAGAGCGCACCCGGATCCGAAAACTCAGCCAGTAATCCGTACGACTCGTCCTCCGCAGCGTCGTAGATGCTCATCGAAGCCCTTATGTCTGATATCAGTTGTTTCAGCATAGTCCTTTACAGGCACGAATTCAGATTCACGGTGATCGGTCTATGTCCGCTTCTGCACCAGCCGCATCCTCTCCACTCACTGCCAATTCGTGGTCAACCGCCTGTCCATCTCCGGAATGGTCGTAAAAATGCGGATCGGATTGAGGCAAAATCGCCTTGACTTCTGCAACCGCGACCATTGGAAAGAATCTGAGGAAAAGCAGAAAAAAAGTGAAAAACAGCCCGAACGATCCAACAAGCGTCAAGACATCGACAAGCGTCGGGGTGTAATAATCCCAGGCACTTGGCAGGTAATCACGGTGCAGAGAGATAACCACAATCACGAATCGTTCGAACCACATACCGATGTTCACCAAAATGGAAATGACGAACATGAATGGAATGCTCCGTCTCAGCCGCTTGAACCAGAAGAATTGAGGGAACAGGAGGTTGCACGACATCATGATCCAATATGCCCACGCATACGGACCGAAGGCCCGGTTCGAAAACGCATATTGCTCGTACTGAACCCCGGAATACCACGCCATAAAAAATTCGGTGATGTACGCGAAACCGACCATCGAACCCGTGAGCAGGATGATCAGGTTCATCTTCTCAAGATGGTTGACCGTGATGATATTCTGCAGCCCGAATACCTTTCGCGCGACGATCATCAACGTCAAAACCATCGCGAAGCCCGAGAAAATGGCTCCTGCAACGAAGTATGGAGGGAAAATCGTGGTGTGCCAGCCGGGCACGATCGACACCGCAAAGTCAAACGAGACGACGGAGTGAACGGAGAGTACCAGCGGCGTTGCAAGGGCTGCCAGCAGCAAATAGGCTTTCTCGTAGTTCCGCCAGTGGCGATTCGCACCGGTCCAGCCCATCGCCATGACTCCGAGAACTTTTTGACGGACCTTTTTGGTGGCTCGATCTCGAAGCGTTGCCAGGTCAGGAATGAGTCCTACGTACCAGAACATCGCCGAGACGATGAAATAAACGGATACCGCGAACACGTCCCATAGCAGGGGACTCTTGAACTGTGGCCACATGGCCATCTGATTCGGATATGGAAGGGTCCAGTAAATGGCCCAGATACGACCCACATGAATCGTCGGAAAAATCAGTGCGCACATGACGGCAAAAAGCGTCATGGCCTCTGCAGAGCGGTTGATGGCCGTTCGCCACCGCTGTCTGAAGAGAAAAAGGATGGCCGAAATGAGCGTTCCAGCGTGACCAATTCCAACCCAAAAAACGAAATTGACTATCGCGAAGCCCCAACCTACCGGATTATTCAACCCCCACACGCCGATCCCATTCCAGAACAAGTAGGCGATCATGACGAGCAGGACCAGCAGAAGTACATTTGCCACGCCAAACGCTGCCCACCACGCCATGGGCGTCTTTTTCTCTGTGTGGTAAGACACCAACTCGGTTATATCGTGAAACGTGGGGTTGCCCTGCACCAACGGATCCTGTCCGTGAGTCGCCGCGTCGTTACCTATAGCTATGTCCTGGTTGGCCGTATTCACGGGCGCATTTGTTTGAATCGCAGTGTGAGGACAAGGCGTTTAAATTCCGGGCCGCTTCTGAATGAAGTCATCATGATTCGAGTCGAAGTCTTGGACTGGGATTCCGAACTCGCGCCAGATAGCTTGTTCGTGGTAACACATTGAGCTCAGCCAGCATTTCGTATCGACGCCGGCTCCGCTTTTTTCTATTGACTTCGCTTTCCGTCCTCGCAAGATCTCCAAACGAGATGGCTTTTGCAGGACAGGATTGCTGACAGGCAGTCTGGACTTCATCCAATTCCATGGCCCGCTTCTCAACACTCATTTTCTTGTTCACTTCACGAATGCGCTGAATGCAGAACGAGCATTTCTCCATCACACCACGAGACCGCACCGTGACGTTGGGGTTGTGCGCCATGTGGATCGACGCTGGAAGCGTCTTGGTCCAATTGTAAAAGTTGAATCGTCGGACTTTGTACGGGCAGTTATTCGCGCAGTATCGGGTTCCAATACACCGATTGTAAACCATCTGATTCGTTCCATCGGGCGAATGAACGGTCGCTGCAACCGGACATACCTGCTCGCACGGGGCGTTTTCGCAGTGCATGCACGGAATCGGCTGGACCACCATTCGAGGCTCGTCGTACGTCCCATCGTCTCCGGAAACGAAATACCTGTCCATTCGAATCCAGTGGAGTTCGCGTCCGCGACTGACTTCCTCTTTTCCGACGACCGGAATGTTGTTTTCTGCCTGACAGGCGACCACGCATGCGTTGCATCCGGTACACGTGTTCAGGTCGATGACCATTCCCCACTGATGCTGATTGTAGTCGTTGTCCTGAAATTCTTCCGTTGTGGTCGGATGGTTTTTCTGCCAGAGTGTGGGATAATCTTCCCACGCCTCTCGGAGAGGTTCAGGCTCCATTTCCTTTACAAAGTCCGGGTTCTCAGTATACTCCTCGACGGTGGCGGCACGGAATAATCCGCGACGCTCGACTTCGAAGCCGTCTACTGGAAGGGCACCGTGATCCTGCGTGGATGCCACGACGTAGCCTGAATCCGAGAGGGAGACCTGGGCTCCGGTGGCAAAATTAAAAGACGTAGTCGTTCTTAAAGTGGAAACGTTCACACCGACTCCTGAACCGATGGCACCCTTACCATATACGTCCGTGTAGTCATCCAGATCGAAAAAATTCGTTCTGCGTTCCGGCCGCGTCGACCCGATCGTTCTGCCATATCCAAGGGTCAAGCCAATCGTTCGGTCGGCCACGCCCGGTTGCACCCAAACCGGAAGATCCGCGCTTCGCCCATCAATCGAGATTGAAATTCGATCCGTAAAATACCGACCTTTTTTCAACTTCATTTTGACGCCGATGGCTTCGGCTGTTTTCGGACTCATGACGGCCACGTTATCCCAGGTGACTTTCGTGGTTGAGTCCGGGAGTTCCTGCATCCATGCATTGTTCGCGAACGTTCCATCCAGAACCTTCCCATCCAGATGAAAGAGGATTTCGAAACCGGTTGCGTCGGAGCTTGAAACCGAGGACGGAACCGCCGCGCGACTCAAATCAGGCCGAACGGACCGATACTGGCTGTTTGGAAGAAATCCGTCGTGCAAAACACGAAGCCAGGATGCTTCGAAGTTGTCTGAGATAATCGTTCGCCAGGTCGATCGCACGTAATCGTAACCCGGTGTATCCTCTTGAGTAGCGAGAAGTCCGATAACTTCCAGGTCGGAATGGGCGTCTGCGTAAAGGGGCGCGATCAGCGGTTGAATAACCGAGCGAGTCCCGTCGGCCGCGCGGCCGTCGCCCCAGGCCTCCAGATAGTGGGTCGCTGGAATATGCCAACGTGAAGCAGCGGCCGACTCGTCTACATGAAGTCCGACGTGAATCGTTTCCGACACTTGAGACACGGCCTGATCAAAATTCAGATCCGCCGGTGCATCGTATACCGGGTTGCAGCCGATCATGACCAGCACATCGACGTTCCCGGAGTTGATTTCCCCGACGAGTTCCTGGAGACTCGAAAGACGCGATGAGGCACCACGTTCCTGGGTATCCAGATACGAAACGGTCGTTCCTACGGCCCCCAGCCTATCATTGATGGAAGCAGCGATCGCATGCACATCCGCACTTTGATTTTCGCCCGCAATAACCAACCCGGATGAACCAGATGCGAGCAGGTCCTGTGCCATGGCTGAAATATATTCGTGGTCGGCGAATGCTCCTCCACCTGCGACTTCGACTCCCATCGCCGTCGACAGCGCGGCTGCGAACGCTGGAATTTCAGACGCGCGAAGTCTCAGCCGGTTGTCTGCCATGCCGCCCGTAATCGAGTAGCGACTCTCGACCGCGTACAATCGACTCATCTCTCCGTGACCATCAGCAGCTGCGCCAATGGCACTGTCGATATCGCGCCCGACCGAAAACCCTGCCGTTTGCGCCAGCATGTCTCTTTCTGTCGGACCCAGAAAGTCCGCGTCAAGGCTCACGATAGTGGTCGCCACGGACAGATTGTATCGGGGCCTTAATGACTGGCCAAATAATGATTCAGTAGCCGTGATTGCGTGATCGTCACCCGTGGACGAGTACTCAACCCATCGTAGGGCTGAGAATCGAGCCTGAAGTTGGCTCTGTAAACGGGTCATCGTGTGCGACGAGCTGGGTGCGCTGACCACAGCGATTCGCGTATCGGAAGCCAGTTCGGAAGCCAGAGAAACGAACTCACTCCAGTTGGTCCGGACTCCGTCCTTTAAAACAATCTGGGATCGGTCCGGATCATATAGATCTAAAAGGGACGCTTGTTCAAAAATACTGGCCGACCCCTCACTGTCAGGGTGTTCAGGATTCCCCTCGATTTTCGTAGGACGCCCATCGTAGCTTGCGACCAACACCGGTCGAATCATTCCTCGAAACGGCATCGCCGTCGCATAATTTACCGGTACGCCGGGTATCAGGCCTTCTGGTTTCTGAGCAAAAGGCAGGATATTTTCTACGGGTCTGCGGCAAGCCGTCAGTCCCGCAAGCGCCATAGAAGCGCCCATAATCTGTAAAAACTGTCGTCGTGACGCACCTGAAGGAGCTTCATCCGCTCCGGGAATGAACTCTCCCTCGGTGAAGTGATCAAATTCGGAACTCCCTGACAACTGCGCCTGACTCCTCCAATAGAAAGGACCGGAAGACTCTTTGGATCGAACAGAAGTGTCCAAGAGTGGGAGCTGGATCATCGCTTCCTGGTCCTGGAATTCGGATGAATCGTCGATTCTTCCTGTGTCTGTATGGTTTCCGATGGGGGTGCGCAACGTTTTAGATTACAAGCGAAATTTCTCAATAATGACAGGCAGAACACGCGGTCGGCGGACGAATATTTTCTTCTTTCATGCGAGCCAGGTTTCGTTCGAGGAAGTCGATGGGTTGCTCATAGCCCATCTTTGTGATTTCCGAGGTCGGCCGTAGGTGTTGTTCCGGGGCTCTATGACAATCCAAACACCACCGCATGGAGAGCGGCTCCTCCTGCCGAACCGTTTCCATCTGATCCACACGACCATGACAGGATTCGCAACCCACACCGTTATTAATGTGTATCGAATGGCTGAAATGCGCGAAGTCCGGCAGCTGATGAACCCTTACCCATTCAATTGAATTACCGGTTGCCCAACTTTCACGAACTCCAACCAATGCCAGCGATTCAGTCTTGATCTGCGAGTGGCAATTCATGCACGTCTGCGTAGCGGGGATATTGGAATGCGCCGTGGTTTCCACGTTCGTATGACAATACCGGCAGTCGAGTCCAAGCTGACCGACATGCAGACGATGGCTGTACTCCACCGGCTGATCGGGCATATAGCCTACGTCGGTATACGAAGGGACGAAGTAGTACCAGAGAAAAACGAGAGCGAACACGCCTCCAGCCGCAGCGGCGACAAGTGAAATCGCGGGAAGAAAGTTTGCTCGCCTATGAAATATCTGCGGCATTCAGTGCCAGCTACGGAAATGTTGGTTGTGAGACTGGACGTGATCCAGGTTCTTAACTTAACGACGAATGATAACTCAAACTCAGATGCGGGTGCTTGAAATTAATTCTAATAGGGCACGCGGACGATTAGGTTTATCTTGATGTTATTTAATGTTTTAGATAGACTATCTGTCCATCGATTCTTCAGCGAAACGTTGACTGATTAAATTTTTCCGGGAGCAGTAAGTCTTATAAATCGAATCGTCAAGAGAATCGCAGCACATCCGAGTCCCGAAACCAGACCCCACCAAAGACCGACTTCGCCCCAGCCCAAAACGAAGGCCAGTCCGTATGCGGCGGATAATCCCACAGGCCAGTACGAAACCATCGCGAGCATCATAGGCGTCTTCGTGTCCTTCAGCCCTCGGAGCGCCCCCATCGCGGACACCTGGATCCCGTCGAACACCTGGAAAACTGCCGCGATTCCCAACAGTCTGACCGCGATGTCTATTACTCGCTCGTTCTCTACTGACCCCAGGTCCAGATACAACGAGATGACGGAGCGGGGCGCCGCCCAAAAGAGTATGGCTGTAGCCGCCATGAAAGCCACCGACAATCCGATACCGACAAAACCCGATCGAATAACACCGTCCCGGTCGTTCGCTCCTACCGCCTGCCCAACTCGAACGGAAGACGCTATTCCAATTCCGAGGGGGACCATAAACGTAAATGCTGCACACTGAATGGCCACTTGATGAGCAGCAAGCTGAGCGGTGCCAATCCAGCCCATCATCATCACCGCAATCATGAACAAGCTCATTTCAACCCCCATCGAAGCACCAATCGGCCATCCAATACGAAAAAGCTCTTTGAAGTAGTGCGGATCTGGCCTACCCAACTTCGAAAAAATGCCGTACTGGGAGAAGGATTTTTTGGCAGCTGAGTACGTTACAAGTCCGAGAAAAATGGCCCAGAACACGATACTGCTGGCCCATCCCGTTCCCACCAGGCCCAATTCGGGAAAACCCAATTTTCCGAACATCAGAACGTAGTTGGCTCCAATATTCATGACGACTCCGACCAACGCGATCGCCGTAACCGATCGGGGATTTGAAATCGCCTCGTTGAATCCCCTGAGCGCAGCAAATCCAAGAAACGGGAATATGCCCCAGCTGATGGCCCTCAATACGCAGCTGCGCGCGCGATCGTCGGTTCCGACTGACCCAACAGCCTGAGAATCGGAGCCGCGTTCCAAACAAATATGAATGCCGGAATCGTCAACACGACAGCGAGCCACAATCCCTGCCGTACGCTTCGTCCTATTGGGTCATCGTTTCCGGCCCCAAATGCGTGAGAGACCATCGGACCAACCGCCATGACCACCCCCATACAGAAGATCGTGGCCGTATAAAACATCGTATTTCCGATAGCCACTCCGGCGAGAGAATCGGGCCCTAGCCGACCAACCATTACCGTATCCACGAATCCCAGAGAGATGTGTGCCAGTTGCGTAATCACAACGGGACCGGCAAGAGCCAACATCGCCCTGATTTCCTGCGGGTATGATTCGCTTCGGTTTAAATAATTACGCATACTTTAAACGAGACGGCGGGTGCTAATGAGGGTCGGAAGATAGGATTCTGAAGAACAACTCCCGATACCGATTGCACCGGGTTGCGTACCCTTGCGCTCGCTTACTAGCCGGTCATTCCATGCACGTCGTATCTTTCCGAATCCATGGAGCACAGGCAAACGCAGATCGCCCCTGACTTATTCGATTCGATGGACGCGCAGGTCCAACCGATTGATCTGAGCGTCATCATCGTGAATTACAATGTCAGGGATTTCCTTGAGCAGGCCCTGAAAAGTGTACTCGAAGCCTGCGAAAACCTGTCCACCGAAATCTTTGTCGTCGACAACAATTCGGCTGACGGTTCGGTCGAAATGATCCGAAGTAAATTCCCCGGAGTCACGTTGATCGCGAATCAGGAAAACACGGGGTTCAGCCAGGCCAACAACATGGCCATCCGTCGAGCCCGAGGTCGCCATCTCCTTATTCTGAATCCAGATACAATCGTTCAGGAAGATACGCTGACCCGCCTCGTGACGTTCATGGATCAACATCCTGACGCGGGAGCCGTCGGCTGCCAGATTCTGAATCCGGATGGCTCATTCGCTCAAGAAAGCAGAAGGTCGTTTCCCACGCCCGACATTGCATTTTATAAACTTACCGGCTTGAGCAAACTCTTCCCCAAGTCGCGCCGGTTCGGTCGGTATAACATGACGTATCTGCCAGTCGATGAGACGGCTGAGGTGGACGCGCTCAGTGGATCCTGCATGATGCTGCGTGCCGATGCGCTTAACCAAAACCACGAATCTGAGGGCGAACTGGGGGCCGGGCTGTTCGATGAGGCCTTTTTCATGTACGGGGAAGATCTGGATCTGTGCTACCGAATTCAGAAAGCCGGGTGGAAAATCTTTTACTACCCCGGGACCCAGATCATTCATTATAAAGGCGAGTCGACCAAGAAGGGAGATCTTCTCTATGTGCGCCTGTTCTACGGGGCAATGCTCCTGTTCATCGAAAAGCACCATGATCCCAATCGTTCGCGATTCCTCAGATTCCTTCTCCGAGCCGGAATTTTTGCGAGAGCCGGCCTGAGCCTGTTGAAAAGTAGCTTGAGTGGCGCAACGGCCCCTATTCTCGACTTCGGAGTTGTCTTTTGTACCGTGAGCGCCGTCGCTCTCGTTCGCTGGATCTGGATGGGCGGCCAACCTGCAGCTCTTTTTTATGGAACCGTTGCACCGGGTTATGCGCTCGGAACCGTCGTTGGTATCTGGATAGCCGGAGGATATCGTCGATCGCCGAGTGTGCCCCTTCGTCACGTGTTTGTTGGGATTGCCGTCGGATTCTTCGTCGTGGCGTCGGCCTCGTATTTCATTCC
>Ga0114949_10000855_pt1 | contig 17682 bp, 19 predicted proteins | sample N074metaG_FD_83505 | JGI IMG/M metagenome (GOLD analysis project Ga0114949, IMG submission 83505) | Deep subsurface microbial communities from Kermadec Trench to uncover new lineages of life (NeLLi) - N074 metaG | ecosystem: Environmental > Aquatic > Marine > Ocean trench > Sediment | place...
GCGATAACGGCCATCGAGGGCACTGATAGCGGTAAGTGGATGCTGGCTCATAGTCACGCGGTTCCGTTGGCTACAGGGTGTTGTTCAGTGAATCCAACGCCGATAGTACAGGTCGGCGCTGCAAAATGAGTTGCCAGCGCCGGCCGCCGAGTTGCAGCCAGAGCCAGGCGAAGCGCACGCCTGCCAACAACAGCGACCTGATCTCCTGGGCTACAGCCGGTTGCTGCAGCAATGCAGGATTTCCGCTGATCTGAATACGTCTGCCTAACGGGCTGATCGAGTGTTGATAGATCCTTGCGTAGTCCGCATCACTCGGTTGTTGCGGCAGATCGTCGAGTTCTGCCGCAAGCCGTTTGAGTGCTTCAGGGTTGCGCGCGAGTCGGCCGGCCAGTTCGAGCAATCGCAAACCATAGCGCAGAACCTCTGCGGTGGTTCCGCCTTCAGTCAGATTTCCCGATAAGGCATTGATCGCACATTCCACGCCTAACTTGAAGTCGGCATTCACTGAAAATACCTCCTCCATTGAAGCTGCGTGATGTGTCGCTATGGCATTCTTTACCGCGCTTATCGCAGCCGGTGGTGCCGTCTTGCCATTGGCACAGGCATGCACCAGCTGTGCGGCCTGGACCATGCCCGAAAGAGCAAGCGATCGGTAATCTGTCGCTTCGGCCATGCTCAAACGACCGATTCCGTGGAAGCGAGTGACTCCGCGCAAGCGACCGACTCCGCGGCCATGCCGGTGGACTGTATGACGCCGCCGCCGAGGCAGATATCGCCGTCATAGAAACACGCATACTGACCCGGCGTTACCGCACGCTGTGGTGTTGGGAACCTCACCAGCAACTGGCCGTCCGCGCGCCGGGTAATTTGACAACGCTGATCGTTCTGCCGGTAGCGCACTTTTGCGGAACAAATCAGTGGTAGTTCGGGTTGCTCCACCAACCAGTTCACGTCGCTCACCGCAAGCCAGTTGCGCTGCAGATCCCTGTGATCCTGCGACACGATGAGATCTCCGGTGGCGTGATCTTTTGCAGCGACGTACCAGGGCGCTTCGGCATGGCCGGAGACGCCGCCGATGCCCAGTCCCTGACGTTGGCCAAGGGTGTAGTACGGCAGGCCGATGTGTTCGCCCAGCGTCATGCCTTCCATGTCCCGGATTTTGCCGGGCGTGGTGCCGAGATACCTTTGCAGAAAGTCGCTGAAACGGCGCTCGCCGATGAAGCAGATGCCGGTGCTGTCCTTCTTGCGATGATTGTGGAACCCGGCCTTGTCGGCGATCGCACGGACCGTTGTTTTTTCGAGTTCGCCCAGTGGAAAAAGACACTTCGCAAGCTGGGCACTGGGTACCGCTTGCAGGAAATAGCTCTGGTCTTTGTTCGAATCACGGCCTTTGAGAAGCTTGAACCCATCATTGGTCCATTTGCCGCGGACGTAGTGGCCGGTGGCAATGGCGTCGGCACCCAGAGCTTGCGCATAGTCGGCAAACTGCTTGAACTTGATTTCCCGGTTGCACAGAACATCGGGGTTGGGCGTGCGGCCGGCTGCGTACTCGGCGAGGAACGACTCGAACACGTTGTCCCAGTACTCGGCTGCGAAATTCGCCGTCTGCAATTCAATGCCCAGGCGTTCGCAAACGCGGCTTGCATCTTCGAGGTCTGCCTGCGCGGTACAGTATTCCGTGCCATCGTCTTCGTCCCAGTTCTTCATGAATAGACCGGAGACCTGATAACCGTCTTCGAGCAGCAGCAGGGCGGCAACGGACGAGTCCACACCACCGGACATGCCGACGATGACTGAGGTCTCGCTTGCCGCACGATCGGCCATAAGAGTCGGTTCTACCCTCTGTTGCGATGGCGATGAAAAGAAGGGCGCGTATTTTACAGATTTACAGGAAAATAGCTGTGCGGTGCCTATAATCGCTGCTGATGAGTAAGCCTGAAAACAAATCCGGCCCGTTGAGTCATATCGACGCCGCCGGCTATGCCAACATGGTCGACGTATCCGATAAAGCGGACAGCCAACGAGTGGCGGTTGCCATGGCGCGCGTGCGGATGCGCCCGGAGACCCTTCAAACAATCACGGATAATACTGCGGCCAAGGGTGATGTGCTCGCGGTCGCACGAGTTGCCGGAATACAGGCAGCCAAACGCTGTGCGGATCTGATTCCGTTGTGCCATCCGCTCATGCTGACGAAGGTGGGAGTCGATTTTTCCGTCGCGGGAGACGATGCCCTCGTCGTTCGCGCCGAGGTCAAAGTCCGTGGTCAGACCGGAGTCGAGATGGAAGCACTGACCGCAGCCAGCATCGCGGCACTGACCATCTACGATATGTGCAAAGCGATGGACCCGGCGATGGTGATTGAAGAGACGTGCGTGCTCTCGAAGGCCGGAGGTAAGAGCGGCAACTGGGAGCGTCCGGGTTCGTGACCGCTGATCCTGGCAGCCTGCGCGTTTTGTTCTTCGCGGGTTTGCGCGACGAAGTGGGTACCGGCGAGATAAGCCTGGAACTCGCCGGCGCCTGTTCGCTGGCGGACGTCATGAATCTTTTGCACAATCATTTATCCGCCGCTGCCATGGCAATGCTGAGTGCAGAAAACGTCCGCATCGCTTTGAATCAGTCACTGATCACGTTACCCGTCGAATGTCGTCCGGGTGATGAACTGGCTTTCCTGCCGCCGGTGACCGGCGGCTAGCCGGGCTGGTTGAGCCATGAGTGAGCAGACACCGGGTCTACCGCACGTGGAGATTCGCGTGAGCCTGGATGACTTTGATGTCGGCGCCGAGTGGCGCAGCCTGCGGCAACGCTGTGCGGGTGGATTTGGTGCTGCAGCGACCTTCATCGGCCTGGTGCGCGATCGCGACCACGGCGAGACGGTGACGGGTCTGCATCTCGAACACTACCCGGGCATGACGGAGCAGAGCATCGAAAAGATTGTGAGCGATGCGAGCGTTCGCTGGGCTCTGCAGGATGTGCTGGTCGTGCACCGTGTCGGTGACCTCTCACCTGGCGACCAGATCGTCTTTGTTCAGGTGGCCTGCGGTCATCGCACGGCGGCATTTGCCGCTGCCGAGTTCATCATGGATTATCTGAAGACGGACGCTGTCATCTGGAAGCGCGAAGACAAAGCCACGGGTGGCCAGTGGTTGCAAGCGAGTGAACTCGATGAGAAGCGCAAAGCCCAGTGGCGCCCGGGTGCGCAGGACAAACACGCACCCGCTGAGGATAAAGGCGCGCCCGCTGAGGATAAAGGCGCGCCCGCGCAGGATTAAGGGTGCTCCCGCTGAGGCAGCCGACCGGGTCAGCTAAGCCTGAATCGCCCCGGCGCGGTGTCATAGCGCGCTTGTTCACGCCTTGCATACAGTAACTACCGAGCTTTCAATAGCCTGTCAGCACATTCAAGTGCCGTTCGACCTGAACGTAAAAGGCACCGAGCGCGTGAACTGCGACAAGACGCTCGCCTGCGATTTCGAGCGGCTCATGACCGGAGCCAGCCTGCTGAAGTGTGCGGAATTCGGTGTTGCGATGAGCGCGAAAATGTCGTTGTCAGTTCAGCTGGACTGCCGGGCGGTGCTGGGTTCGACTGTGTCGGATTCAGCATCTGCACCATCGCTGACCGTGACCGAGACGACTTCCGATGTACCGGGCGATTCCTCAGCCTCTACCTGTACAGGCGCTGCGCTGACCGTTTCTTCACCGACCGTCTCCTCGCCAACGGTTTCTTCATTCACCGCCGCTTCAGCAGCCGCCTTTTCAACGTCGGCATCCGCAGTGGCAGAATCTTCGCCGCCGGTTGCCTGCGCGTCGGCATCACTGCTGCGGATGTTGGTCGCATGCAGACCTTTGGGCCCTTCGAGCACGTCGAACTGAACTTCCTGCCCGGCCTTCAGCGTTTTGTAGCCGTCCATCTCGATGGACGAGTAATGCGCAAATAGGTCTTCTCCGCCATCATCCGGCAGGATGAAGCCGTACCCCTTGGCATTGTTGAACCACTTAACTTTCCCTATCGCCACGGCAACCACCCTCCTAAAGCAGCTAGGAACTAGCCAGGCTTCACAGTTTTCTGACACGGGTCGTTTTTTGCGATTTTTGCTGACCCCTGCGAACCGCGTAATCCAGCACGTCCCCCTAGCGAACGCCCACTGGTAAACACGGTACTGCCCCCTCAAGCGGACTTTCTCCCCATTTTTCCATCGAGTCAAGGTTGAAATAAGGCCGGAGATGCCGGATAAAGCGCCTTGAAGACCCGCGTTTTCTGGCGCAGGTGCCCGCGAACCGGTGTCAGCAGCGCTATTAGTAGCAGGCAGGCGCACCCATTAGCCGACCTTGAGCCCTGTTGGGTTATCACTTCCCGGGCCTGCAGGTGATGCTCAGCACGGTGAATGCGCAATCTTCCTGCGCCGCTTGTTTTATTTGTGGCAGACCCCACGTTAATAGGACGCCGACTCGACTTACACTAATCTCAGGTATGATTGGCAGATGAAAGGTAGTATCTGGCGAACCTGTTTGACCAACGACAAATCAGCGGGAGACGGCGAAGACAGTGAGGATCAGCAGTTAGACAACGAGGGTGGGCTGGCGACAGCAACCGCCAAACCCAAGCTCAAGCGACCGCAGATGTTCAAGGTCCTCTTGCTCAACGACGACTACACCCCGATGGAATTCGTCGTTCACGTACTGGAGATTTTTTTTGCCATGGGGCGGGAAAAAGCTACACAGATCATGCTTACCGTACACACACAGGGTGCGGCGGTCGTGGGCATATTTCCAAAGGATATCGCGGAAACTAAATCCGAGCAGGTGAATCAATATTCTCAGGAGAACAAGCATCCGCTCGTGGCCACCATTGAAATGACAGACTAGGAAAGTCGATCACACATGCTTAGCAAAGACCTCGAAGTCACCTTGAACGAAGCTTTTCGCGCCGCGAAGAGCAAACGTCACGAATTCATGACCGTGGAGCACTTGCTGCTCGCACTGCTCGACAATAGCGTCGCGCTGGACGTACTCGAAAAAACCGGCGCCGACGTCGACAAACTGCGCACCGATCTGCAGGAGCATATCGATTCGACCACGCCATTGATTCCGGCGGGTGATAGTGACCGTGAGACTCAGCCGACACTTGGCTTCCAGCGTGTTCTACAAAGAGCCGTGTTTCACGTCCAATCGTCGGGCCGTAAAGAGGTAACCGGCGGCAACGTCCTGGTGGCCATTTTCAGCGAGCAGGAGAGCCAGGCGGTCTTTTTCCTGAAGCAACAGAATATCGCCCGTATCGATGTGGTGAACTACATCGCCCATGGCATCTCCAAGGTGTTCGGCCCGGATGGCGAACCGGCTGGCTCGGGGCCGGAAAACGAAGAAGAACTGGCCGAGGAAGGTGGCCAGCAAAGTGCGCTTGAAGCATTTTCCACCAATCTCAACGAACAGGCACGCAACGGCCGGATTGATCCACTCATTGGTCGGGATTCGGAACTCGAGCGCGTTATTCAGGTGCTGTGTCGACGCCGCAAAAACAATCCGTTGCTCGTCGGTGAATCCGGAGTTGGCAAGACCGCCATCGCGGAGGGTCTGGCCAAGCGCATCGTCGACGGCGAGGTGCCCGAAGTGGTCGCCGACGCCACCATTTACGCGCTGGACCTGGGAGCGTTGCTTGCCGGGACCAAATACCGCGGAGATTTCGAAAAGCGTTTCAAGATGGTGCTCGCCGAACTCAAGAAAGAGGAGGGAGCCATCCTCTTCATCGACGAGGTGCATACCATCATTGGTGCAGGTGCGGCGTCGGGTGGTGTAATGGATGCATCGAACCTGCTGAAACCCGTGCTGACCTCAGGCGACATCCGCTGCATGGGATCAACGACCTACGCAGAGTACCGCGGCATTTTTGATAAAGACCGGGCGCTCTCTCGACGCTTCCAGAAAATTGACATCTCGGAACCGGATGTCAACGACACCTACCAGATTCTCAAGGGACTGAAATCGCATTACGAGGATCACTACCAATTGCGCTATACGGACAAGGCGCTGCGTGCCGCGGCAGAGCTTGCCGATCGCTACATTACCGATCGGTTTCAACCTGACAAAGCAATCGACGTGATAGACGAGGCGGGCGCAGCACAGCAACTGATCACACCGAAGAAACGCAAGAAAAGTATTGGTGCGGCGGATGTCGAGCTGGTCGTTGCGAAAATCGCTCGCATTCCTTCCACTCAGGTTACGACTTCCGACAAAGAAGCCCTGCGAGGCATCGATTCGAAGCTCAAAATGGTGGTCTTCGGCCAGGATGCAGCCATCGATTCCCTGACTTCCGCAATCAAACTCTCGCGAGCCGGGCTTAAATCTGGCGAAAAACCGATAGGTTCTTTTCTGTTTGCCGGTCCCACGGGTGTCGGTAAAACCGAGGTCTGCCGGCAGCTCGCCAATATCATGGGTGTTGAGCTTCTGCGCTATGACATGTCCGAATACATGGAGCGTCACACCGTCTCAAGGCTGATCGGTGCGCCTCCGGGCTACGTTGGTTTCGACCAGGGCGGGCTGCTGACCGAAGCAGTTACCAAACACCCTCATAGCGTGCTGCTGCTCGATGAAATCGAAAAAGCGCATCCGGAAGTGTTCAATCTGTTGCTGCAGGTCATGGATCACGGCACTTTGACCGATAACAATGGTCGCAAAGCGGATTTCCGTAACGTGGTGCTGATCATGACCACAAACGCGGGTGCACTGGATATCAGCCGGGCGTCTATCGGGTTCACCAAACAGGACAATGCTACGGACTTTCTGGAGGCGATCAAAAAGATATTCACGCCGGAATTCCGCAATCGCCTCGATGCAACCGTGCAGTTCGCTCCGCTGAGCATCGAGGTCATCAAGACGGTGGTGGACAAGTTCCTCACTGAACTTCAAGCACAACTCGATGCCAAGAAAGTCACGCTCGAGGTCGACGAGGAAGCGCGCGACTGGATCGCGACCGAAGGCTACGATGAGAAGATGGGCGCACGGCCCATGCAGCGGCTGATTCAGGAAAAGATCAAGCGCCAGCTGGCGGAAGACGTACTATTCGGAACGCTTGCAAAACACGGCGGCACGGTCTATGTAACGGTCGAAGACGGCGAGTTGCACTTGCGATCCGAATCACCCGAAGACGCCCGGGCGGAGGACGTTACTGTCTAGCGGCGTGTTGCAAAACACGCTGCTGGACTACTTGCGAAAAGTAATACGGCCTTTGCTGAGGTCGTAGGGGGTGAGTTCTACTTTGACCTTATCTCCGGTGAGGATGCGGATGTAGTTCTTGCGCATTTTTCCTGAGATATGTGCGGTCACGACATGTCCGTTTTCGAGTTCAACTCGGAACATCGTATTGGGTAGCGTATCGACTACGGTACCCTCCATCTCGATTTGTTCTTCTTTGGCCATAGGCTCCGTTACGGTATTCGCGGCGAGCGGCATTCTGCCCCAGGACCGCAGGAAGTGCAAAGACGCATCCGTGGCCTGAATTGACGCAGTCCGATGAAAGCGAGCACAACGCAGCGATCCTGCTCGAAGGGGCCCGTCGCGAACACTTATCGAGCGGTTGAGTGCTTGCGAAATGGGGCAGCCCCTAGGCCAGGGATGGCCGAAAGTGCAGAGATGCTAGTTGACTGTGATCCAGCGACCGCTGATGAACAATTCCACGGGCCGGTATTCCGTTTTGTAGCGCATTTTTTCTGAATCACGGATCCAGTAACCGAGATAGACGTACGGCAGTTCGAGTTGCTGGCACAGCTCGATCTGCTTGAGAATGGACATGACACCGAGGCTCCGTGCGGGGAAATCGGAGTCAAAAAAGGTGTAAATCGCTGAAAAACCGCCTTCCTGCTGATCGGTCACGGCGACCGCGAGGAGTGTCTTTCCCAGATAGAGGCAGACGAAAAGCGTTTCGGACCACTGGCTGAGCAGGAACGAACGAAACTGAGCCGCGCTCGGCGGATACATGTCACCGTCGCGGTGGCGGCCGGTGATGTATTTGCCGTAGAGCTCGTAGTATTCGTGACTGTACACGGCCGGTTTCAGCTCGACGGTAAGATCGGCGTTTCTGGCCAGCACCCGGCGTTGGCGTCTGCGCGGACGAAACGTGGCCACGGGCACGCGCGCCGGAATGCACGCCTGGCAGCCTGCACAGTGCGGGCGATAGAGATGGCTGCCGCTGCGGCGGAATCCCTGTTCTGTCAGCGTCTGATAAGTAGCCGGTGTGATCGTGTCGCGTGGATCCAGGAACAGCGTGTTCGCCTCACGCTCTGGCAGGTAGCTGCAGGCGTGTGCCGGCGTGATGAAAAACTGCTTCTTGCCCAGTTCGTCCTTCATTGCGTCCTCTATTGCATCTTCTCTTTCGTTCTCTTTTTCGTTTTCTATAGCAGAGTATCGAATTCCATGCTCCAGGTTCCCTGGCGTGTGGGCTGATCCGCGTTCCACTCAATCTTAGCGATAAACTCGCTCCTGGGCAGCTCAATCGCGCCCAGAGACGCCAGGTGTGGATTGCTGACCTGACAATCGATCAGCGGGTAGTCCCATTGGCGCATTTGCCTGCACAGGCAACTCAGTGCCACTTTGGATGCATCTTTTTCGCGCGAGAACATCGATTCACCGAAAAACATGCGGCCGAGCGAGACGCCGTACAACCCGCCAACCAGCTCGTCTTCCTGCCAGACATCCACGGAGTGGGCGAGGCCGATTTCATGTAATTCGGTGTAAGCCTCGATCATCTTCCGGGTGATCCATGTGCCGGTTTCGCTGCCACCGGCCTGCATCCTGGACTCGGCGCAGCGTTCGATTACCGACCGGAACGCCCCGTCCAGCGTGACCCGGAAGCCACCATTGCGTAACCGCTTCGCCAGGCTGCGGCTGGTTTTAATGGCGTCCGGGTAAAGGACCGCGCGCGGGTCGGGACTCCACCACAGCAACGGCCCACGATCGTCTTCGAACCAGGGGAAGACGCCGTGCCGGTAAGCGGTGATCAGCCAATCTGGATTGAGTTCGCCGCCCACGGCGAGCAAGCCGTTGGGTTCCTTCAGCGCACGTTCGGCCGGTGGGAAGCCGGGTTTGCCTCTTGCCAGCAGATTCAGACCGGACATGGCGGGGACTTACCGCGTCTGCACAGGAACTGACTCGCAACCTGTTGAAAAAAGCGTGCTGCGCGCTTTTTTCCCGCCTTCGGCCATCCCTGGCCTCGGGGCTCCCCCATTTATCAAGCACTTGTGTGCTCGATAAATGCTCGCGACGTCCTGTCGCGAGACTAGCGACGTGTTTTTCAACACGCTGCTAGTCATTATCCAGCGCACCATGCGCGCGCAGTGTGGCGCGGAACGGCTCGGCGAGGCGGTGTGAATCAAGCAGCGCCAGAACCGTTTTGCCGTCGTTGGCCGCGGCGTTGACGTCGCGGCCGGCGGCTACGAACAGGTTCAGGAAGCGTTCGAAATCTTCGGCCCGCATGCTGCGGTAGGCGTTGAGTAACGCGCTATAATCCACGCTGCGCTCATCACCCATCACGGACTTGTGAAGAAAACTCTCGATCCGCTCGTCGTCCCAGACCTCATCAACAACTTTCTGTTTATCGGGGCGCATGGAGATACCCAGCAATACTAAGTGCACATCATACCGTGGACATCGCTCCGGCGTATCGGAGGCGTCGTCGGCGCCTGCTGGCGAGTATACAATGCTAAATCGAGTTTGATCCTGTAACATTATGAATTAAATGAATATTTGTCCAAACCGGAATTGTTGGTTACACTCCGCCCATCGGTTAAGGAGAACAACGTGACGACCCCAGCGTCCTCTGTTCCCAGTCGCGAAATCGGCCTGGTCGGACTTGCCGCGGCCGCTTTGTACGCGTTGCTGGCGATCGCCTCTTATTCGCCAATGGATCCCTCGTTCACCTACAGCGGCAACGGCGGCGACGTGCAGAACCTTGTTGGCTCCAGCGGTGCCTGGTTTGCGGACATCATGCTGTATCTGTTCGGCGTGATGGCCTACGTCTTACCAGTGGCCTTTGTCGTGGCCGGCATAAGGTTGATTCGCCACAGCGTGGCGGAATTTTCGTTGTTGCTGATCAGCATTCGCCTGCTTGGCTGGTTGGGTCTCTTCGTGTGTGGCTGTGTGCTGAGTCAGCTGCATTTCAATCCTGCGCTGCAACTGCCTGCGGGGGTTGGTGGCGTGCTTGGCCAATCACTGAGTGAACTGGGTCTGCCTGTATTCGGTTGGGTGGGATTGACGCTGCTGGGCCTGACGGGGGCATTGATCGGGGCACAGGCGGCAGCCGGTTTTTCCTGGCTGGGAGTTGCCGAGGCGACCGGACGCTGGTTGCACATCGCTACCGCAGCAATTGTTTCGTTTGTCGATCGGCGGCTCGACGCGTGGCGGGAATCGCGCCAGGCAAACATCGCACGACGCAGCAACGTAACCTCACGGAAAAAATCCCGCAGTCGCGCAGCGCTGCAGGAGGCGACGCGGCAACAACCGAAGATCGAGGCCATGGCGAAAGCGCAACGCAGCGGACGCCAGCAGAAATTGTTCGATCTCAAATCTCCCGCGGAGCTGCCCGATCTGGAGCTTCTCGACGAGTTGGATCCGGATGACGATCGGGGCTATTCAGAGGCTTCACTGGAAGCGATCTCCCGCCTGCTTGAGCTGAAGCTCGCCGATTTCGGTATCGAGGCGCAGGTGGTTTCCGTGCTGCCCGGTCCGGTAATCACGCGTTTCGAGATCCAACCTGCCGCGGGCGTCAAAGTCCAGCGGATTACCGCACTGGTGAAGGACCTCGCGCGCTCACTGGCGGTCGTCAGCGTGCGCATCGTGGAAGTCATTCCCGGCAAATCGGTTGTTGGCATTGAGATTCCCAATGAACACCGGGAAATCGTCCGACTCAAAGAGATCTTCAGTGATCCGGCATTCCAGGAGTCCAAATCCCCGCTGACGCTGGCGCTCGGTAAAGACATCATGGGTAAGGCGGTCATCGCCGATCTCACGCGAATGCCGCACCTGCTCGTTGCCGGCACGACCGGCTCGGGAAAGTCGGTCGGTGTGAACGCAATGCTCATGAGCATCCTGTGTAAAGCGACACCGGATGAAGTCCGGATGATCCTCGTCGACCCGAAGATGCTGGAACTGTCCGTTTACGAGGGCATCCCACATCTGTTGACCCCGGTTGTCACTGACATGAGAGAAGCGGCACACGCGCTCAACTGGTGTGTTGCCGAGATGGAACGGCGCTACCGGCTGCTGGCATCCCTCGGCGTGCGCAACCTCGCCGGTTACAACCGGCAGATTCAGGATGCGCGGAAGCGGGGCGGCATTCCGGATCCGTTGTGGAACGAACAACTCGATGGCGAGGCGCCCATGCTCGAAGTGCTGCCGTTGATCGTGGTCGTGATCGACGAATTTGCAGACATGATGATGATCGTCGGCAAAAAGGTCGAACAGCTCATCGCGCGAATAGCGCAAAAAGCGCGCGCGGCAGGCATCCACCTCGTTCTGGCAACCCAGCGGCCATCGGTGGATGTGATTACCGGGCTCATCAAAGCGAACATCCCGACACGAATCAGTTTCCAGGTGTCTTCAAAGATAGACTCGCGGACGATCCTCGACCAGGGTGGCGCAGAACAACTGCTCGGACACGGCGACATGTTGTATTTGCCGCCGGGATCCGGCATCCCCACGCGGGTGCACGGTGCGTTTGTCTCCGATGAGGAGGTCCACCGGGTCGTCTCCGACTGGAAACAACGTGGCGAACCCAACTATCGCAGCGACGTGCTCAGCGGTGGCGACGATGAACCATTTGTGGTGATAGAGTCTAACGGTTCAACGGAGCAGGAGGATCCGCTCTACGACGAAGCCGTGGAATTCGTGTTGAGTTCACGGCGTGCCTCCATCTCATCGGTGCAACGCAAGCTGCGCATCGGCTACAACCGGGCAGCGCGCCTGATTGAGGCGATGGAGGAGGTGGGCATCGTCAGCGAAATGGGAACGAATGGCAGCCGTGAAGTACTTGTCCCGAAACGCAATTAACGTCGTCATATTTTCAGCGATTTCCTCGTTCGCGCTAGCCGCAGCGCCGGATGCGGTGAGCGGTGCTGCTGACGCCAGCGGCGAGTTCGGCACCCTGGGTGAAGAGGCGGCTTTTCGCGCGACGGGCGCCATGTCGGCAAGAGAGCACCTGGCCGAACGTCTGGCTGCCATTGCCGAATTTGCGGCGACCTTCACCCAGGAAATTCAGGGCGCACAGGGCCAGGTGCTGGAGCGCTCGAGTGGTCATGTGCTACTGCTGCGGCCCATGTTCAAGTGGGTGGTGGATGAACCCTATCCGCAGATCATCGTCACCGAAGGTGACGTGCTGAAGGTCTACGATCCGGATCTCGAGCAGCTCACGATTCGTCCGCTGGCCGATGCGCTCGTGGATACTCCGATCTCACTTCTGACTCAGGAGAATGTCGTGCTTGGCGACACCTTCGGTGTCATCCGGATGACGGACGCGCAGGGGGAATCTTTCGTCATCACACCTCGCAGTGAGGATTCGCTCTACGCGGAAATCCGCCTTCGTTTCTCCGCACACTCGCTGACCTCACTGGAGATACTCGACCATCTCGGCCAATTCACGGAAATCCGATTCGAGGTAGAGCCACGGACCACGGTGCTACAATCCAGTGATTTTTCTCTGGAAGTACCACCGGGTACGGATGTCATTGGCGGCTGATCAACAAGACGAAACCGCGCCTCTAGCCGATCGCTTGCGACCGACCTCGCTTGCGGAATTTGTCGGTCAGCAGCATCTCCTGGCGGCCGACAAACCTCTGGCGCGCGTCGCCAGTGGCGGCCCGCTACATTCCATGGTGCTGTGGGGACCACCCGGAACCGGCAAGACCACCCTGGCAAAGCTGATTGCGAATGCGTCGGATGCGCGCTGGATCAACCTCCCGGCAGTGATGAGCGGCGTGAAGGATGTTCGCGCGGCTGTCGCGCAAGCCGAAGCAGTCAAAAAACTCGGTGAACACACCGTGCTCTTCGTCGATGAAGTGCATCGCTTCAATAAGGCACAACAGGATGCTTTTCTGCCGCATGTGGAACGGGGCACCGTCACCTTCATCGGCGCCACCACCGAAAATCCATCATTTGAAGTCAATTCAGCGCTGTTGTCCCGGGCGCGGGTCTATGTGCTGAAACCGCTGACGGCCGAGGATCTGTCACACGTAGTCACCAGGGGCTGCAAGTTACTCGAGATCAAGATCACCGATGACGGCCGTGCACTGTTGTGTGATCTCGCCGATGGGGATGCCCGACGCTGTCTCAATCTACTGGAGGTCGCGGCACAACTTGCGGAAGGTGAAATTACCGAGCACTGGATCACCGCAGCAGCCGCTTCGCGCTATCGCAGATTCGATAAGCAGGGAGATGCGTTCTACGATCAGATTTCCGCGCTCCACAAAGCCGTGCGCGGCAGTGCACCAGACGCCGCACTGTACTGGCTGTGCCGGATGCTCGATGGTGGCTGTGATCCGTTGTACGTCGCACGCCGCGTGGTCCGGATGGCCAGCGAAGACATTGGCAACGCCGACCCGCGCGGTCTGCAGCTTGCGATGTCTGCCTGGGATGCTTACGCCCGTCTCGGCTCGCCGGAAGGTGAATTAGCGCTGGCGCAGGCGGTGCTCTATCTCGCCAGCGTGCCGAAAAGCAATGCCGTGTATAAAGCCTTTGGTCGTGCAATGGCTTACGTGAAGGACTCGCCATCGCACGGGGTGCCGCTGCATTTACGCAACGCGCCGACGCGCCTCATGCAGGACCTGGGCCATGGCAAGGACTATCGCTACGCTCACGATGAAGCAGATGCCTATGCAGCCGGTGAGACATACTGGCCCGAAGACATGCAACCCGAAACATTTTACGAACCGGTAGAGCAGGGATTGGAAGTTAAAATCCGCGAGCGATTGAGTAGACTACGCGACCTCGATGAACGCACTAAGAGAAAACCGTGATACAAAGCCTCTGCTGGATCGCCCTGGGCGGCGCGGTTGGAGCGATCGGCCGGTTTCTGGTGACGACCTGGCTCTTCGTGCCTGGACAGTTTCCCTGGCCGACATTGCTGATCAATTTTTCCGGATCTTTCGCGATTGGTCTGATCTGGGGCGTCGGTTTTGAGCAACCCTGGTTCGAGACCTGGGGCCGTTATCTGCTGGTCGTGGGTGTTCTCGGTGGCTTCACCACATTTTCCGCCTTTTCGCTGGAAACGGTTGGTCTCGTGGAAGGCGGCAGGGTGCCTGAAGCCGTCATATATATTCTGGCAAGCGTGCTTACCTGTGTGACGGCCGCCTGGCTCGGGCAGCGCCTGGTCACCTTCTAAGAACCACTGAGGATAGTTGGTCGATGTTGGATGTGAGAGCGCTGAGACAGGATCCGCAATCCGCTGCGCAGCGATTGAAGATCAGAGGTTTCGATTTTGATGTCGAGCGCTTCGACCTGCTCGAAGCGCAGCGGAAAGACCTGCAGTCGCAAACGGAGCAATTGCAGAACGAACGCAATACGAAATCGAAAGCCATCGGTAAAGCCAAGGCCGCTGGTGAGGACATCGCGCCGCTGGTCGAAGAAGTCGGTAATCTCGGCGAGCGACTCGATGCCGCACGGGAATCATTCAACGAGTTCCAGGATGAGTATCGGCTCTTTCTGCTCGGCGTGCCAAACCTGCCGGACGCAAGCGTTCCCGCAGGCGCAGATGAGGAAGACAACGAAGAATTGAGCCGTTGGGGAAAAATTCCGAAGTTCAATTTCACACCTCAGGATCACGTCGATCTCGGCGCAGGCGGCGCGCTCGATTTCGAGACCGCAGCGAAAATCAGCGGCAGTCGGTTTGTCGTCATGCGCGGCGGCGTGGTTCGACTGCAGCGTGCGCTCACGCAGTTCATGATCGACACACATGTGAGCGAACATGGCTACGATGAAGTCTACGTGCCCTATATCGTCAACGCCGATTCACTCTATGGCACGGGCCAATTACCGAAGTTTGCCGACGACCAGTTCAAGGTGGCAGGGGATGCGGAGTTCTATCTGATACCCACAGCCGAGGTTCCCGTCACCAATATCTACCGTGATGAAATCATCGCAGGAGAGCGGCTACCGATTAAACACGTCTGCCACACGCCCTGTTTTCGCAGCGAAGCCGGCAGCTACGGACGCGATACCCGTGGCATGATCCGCCAGCATCAATTTGAAAAAGTCGAGCTGGTACAACTGGTGCACCCGGATGAATCCTGGAACGCGCTGGAGGAACTCACGGCGCATGCAGAGAACATTCTCAAAAAACTGGAACTTTCGTTCCGCACGGTGGTGCTCTGCGGCGGCGATCTCGGCTTTTCAGCCGCCAAAACCGTTGATCTCGAAGTGTGGCTGCCGGGCGAGGAACAATACCGGGAGATATCCTCCTGCAGTAATTATCTGGATTTTCAGGCCCGCCGCATGCAGGCGCGCTTTCGCGACACGGCCGGTGGCAAGCCCGAACTCCTTCACACGCTGAACGGATCCGGTCTCGCCGTCGGCCGCACGCTCATTGCGGTGCTCGAAAACTACCAGGATGGTGAAGGACGCATTCACGTGCCTGACGTGCTGCGTCCCTACATGGGTGGCATGCAAACGCTGGAAATGGCTTCCGGCGCTTGATGTCAATCAGCTGCTATGGATTACCTACCATTATTTTTTGACCTGCGCAATAAATCCTGCCTGATCGTGGGCGCCGGAGAAGTCGCTGCGCGTAAACTCGAACTGCTGTGCCGGGCGGGCGCCGACGTGCGAATCGTCGCCCCCGCAGTCGGCGAGTCCGTGCGGACACTGATCGCTCAGCACAAGCTCGAAGTCGCAGAACGTGAGTTTACAGAGTCGGATGTTACCGGTGCGGTGCTTGTCATCGCAGCAACCAATGATGAATCGGTAAATCAGCGTGTGTTCGACTGTTGTGATGCGGCCGGATTGTTGATTAACAGTGTGGACAACCCACAGATCAGCAACGTCATCTTTCCCGGCATTATCGATCGCTCGCCGGTGCTGGTGGCGATATCCACGGCGGGCAGTTCACCGACGCTGGCACGAGTCGTGAGAGGCTGGATCGAAGCGCGACTGCCGCCTGGCCTGGGTCGGCTGGCCGAGTTTATCGATGCTCGTCGAGACGAGATCAAAGAGCGACTCGGCACGATCCGCGAGCGCCAGCGATTCTGGCAACGGATCATCGATGGACCGGCCGGTGAACGTGCGATGCGCGGAGATGCGGCGGCGGCCGGTCGTGCTTTCGACAGTGAGTTGTCAGCACAGCTTTCTGCAGAAGAACCCATCGCAGGCTGTGTGCTGCTCGTTGGCGCGGGACCGGGAGACCCTGAGTTGTTGACGCTCAAAGGACTGCGCGCAGTGCAGGGCGCCGATGTCATTCTTTACGATAATCTGGTGAATGCAGAAATTCTCGAGTACGCAAGACGCGATGCCGAGAAAATATACGTCGGCAAGAAACGCAAGTTTTCCGGCATACGGCAGGAGGAAATCAACGCGCTGCTGGTCGAGCACGCAAGGGCAGGCCGCAACGTCGTGCGTCTCAAAGGGGGTGATCCGTTCATCTTCGGCCGCGGCGGGGAGGAAACGGAAGTACTCGCTGCCGCCGGGATTGACTGCACTGTGATACCGGGTATTACCGCGGCAACGGGTGCTGCAAGCTACGCCGGTATTCCGTTGACGCATCGCGACGTTGCGCAATCCATTCGATTCGTGACGGGTCATCGCGCGTCGGACCGAACCAATCTGGAATGGCCCGAGCTTGCCAAACCCGGTCAGACACTGGTGATCTACATGGGCCTGCCCGGACTTGAGGACATACTCGCAAAGCTCATTGAGCATGGCCTGGCCGCCACGACGCCGGCCGCCCTGATCGAGAAGGCCACACTGCCCGAGCAGAGAATCGTGATTGGCGATCTGAGCGATCTGGCCCGCAAAGTGCGTGCAGTAAACATCGTGGGCCCGACCACGATCATCGTTGGCGAAGTGATCAACTACCGGTTGCGCTGAGGTTGGGGATTCGCTTCTTCGCAGCTGCCGCTAGAGGCAGTTCGTCGGTCGCGGCAGTCCGGCGATCTTTGCCAGCAATCTGGCCGGACTCCCCGGGAACAGTTTCAGAAGATAGATGCTCGTACCTTTCTCTGCGCCGAGCTGCTCGCGAACCTGCTTCACCAGAGGTCGCATCGCGGGAGCGACTTCGAACTTCTGGTAAAAAGCTCTGACGAGATGAATGAGCGTCCAGTGTTCGTCCAGCAGATCGATGCGCTCACACTGGGCAAGTTGTCGCGCAACCGCTTCGTTCCAGTCGCTCAGCGCGATCAGGTAGCCTTCCTTGTCAAGTTCAGGGCTCTGCATCAACACCACATCAACGCCAGCTCACGATCGGCTGATGGCGCTCTACGAGTCCGACAAAGTCGCTGTAATCAACGACCGAGATGTTCTTTCCCGTTCTCGATCCAAGCCCACGCGCGGCGAGATCGTCCTGTAGCGCGAGCAGCGTCCGGCCTGTGTGCGCAGCGGCCTGATAGACCGCGTCTTCGATCAACAGGACGCTATCGTCCGTCGTGGCGGTTTCGAGACAGCTCGCGAGTGCGCTTGATTTATTCACGATATGTAGAGTCGCCATCAGTCGTTCACCAC
>Ga0114949_10000856_pt1 | contig 17667 bp, 12 predicted proteins | sample N074metaG_FD_83505 | JGI IMG/M metagenome (GOLD analysis project Ga0114949, IMG submission 83505) | Deep subsurface microbial communities from Kermadec Trench to uncover new lineages of life (NeLLi) - N074 metaG | ecosystem: Environmental > Aquatic > Marine > Ocean trench > Sediment | place...
CACTACGGGACGGATCGGCTGCTGACCGGGCCGTTGATTCCCTTCGTACGTACCGGAGCAGACGGCGAGTATCGCTGGCTCGAGCAGCTGGCCGGCATACCGATCTCTGCGACAGCGCGGGCCCAGCTCAAGCGCTTTCTGACCCAGCGCACGGACTACATGGCAGACGTGCCCAACGCGAAGAAGGCCGCCGCACTCAGCAAGATGTCCTACCGCGACTTCCTGGTGAAGCACGCGGGTCTCCCCGACGAAGCCGCGAGAATTTACCAACGCTATACGGCGCCGGCCTTCGGCGTTGGGACGGACGCAGTGCCGGCCGACTACTGCCTCGGATTCGGATTGCCCGGGCTGCGCGGTCTGGGAGAGTATGGTCGAGCTCTGGAGGCCGAGATGTCGAGCTATCCGCAGGACATCGTGGGCGCCTACTTCCCAGACGGCAACGCGACGGTTCCCCGGCTGTTGGTTCGCAAACTGATTCCAGGCGTCGCACCCGGCAAGAGCATGGAAGACGTGACCAGTGCGCGCTTCGATTACTCACGCCTCGATGCGCCCGGATCCAAGGTGCGAATCCGACTCAACAGCACAGCCGTTCACGTCGACCCGCTCGCGGGCGCCGAGGCGGGTGTCGGCGTCACTTATGTCCGCGGAGGCCGCGCCTACCGCGTCCGAGCACGCGATTGCGTGCTCGCGGGTTACAACGAGATGATCCCGCATCTGTGTCCACAGCTGCCCGAGGAGCAGAAAACGGCCCTGCGATACGCGGTCAAGACACCGCTCGTGTCCACCAACGTACTGCTCAAGAACGGCAAGGCCCTCACGGGGGTGGGCGCCGCCGGTTTCTACGCGGTGGGTCGCTTCCACACCATGGTCTTCGCATTCGGTCGCAGCCTCGGTGACCACCACCAAGACTGGGATCCCGACAAGCCGGTTCTGCTGCACATGATCGCGGCGCCCGGATCCGATGTCGAAACCGGATCGATGCGCGACCGATTTCGCGCCGGGCGTCACCGCCTCTACGCAATGTCGTTCACCGACTACGAACGCGAGGTCCGCGAACATCTGGCGGGCATGCTCGCGGGCGGAGGCTTCGATCCGAGCCGCGACATTCTCGCGATCACCGTCAATCGCTGGCCCCACGGCTACGCGTACGATCGCGATTCACTCCACGATCCAGAGTGGCGGGAAGGAGAAGCGCCCCACGAGATTGGCCGGCGACGATTCGGCCGCATCGCGATCGCAAACTCAGACGCGGGAGCGAGAGCCTTGGTGGATAGCGCCATCGATCAGGCGCATCGCGCCGTGCAGGAGCTGGTGCAGAGTTCGTGAAGCGCGCCGACTTGGAGGAGGTGTTCTCCTCATGGCAGTTGGCAATGACAAAGCGCCATCGCGGGAAGGTTTCGGATGAGTTCAAGGCAGTGATGGCGCGTATTCCGGCGCCGGTTGCCCTATCGGCAGATACTGAGACGGAGACGCGCGTGAAGTATCTGCGCTTTCGGACCCGATCGGTGGGAAGATTGGCAGCACTGCTGTGGGCGCTGTCGTCGGTGGGAGGTGCCTTCGCGGAAGAGGAGGCGCCTGCAGCCGAGGCAGCCGCGCCGCCCACCGCGGAGGAGAGCGCGTCAGAGGGGGGGACTGCGACGCCCACCGAGGGAACGGAGGAGATCACCGTCACCGGGGAGCGCAGTTCCATGGATCGCCAGGAGACCCCCGTCTCCATCACCGCCTTCTCGGCCGAGGAGCTCAAGACGTTCCGGGTCCAGAACATTGCCGACCTGTCGCAGATCACGGCCAATCTGGAGATCAAGACCGTCTTCGCCGCGTCGAGCCCCACGCTCTTCATTCGCGGCGTGGGACTCCAGGACTACAACGCCAACGCGGCGGGAGCCGTCGCGATCTACAGCGACGGCGTCACCATCAATAACCCCACCGGACAGCTCTTCAGCTTCTTCGACGTGGAGAACGTAGAAGTCTTTCGGGGTCCACAGCCGGTCGACAGTCGCAACGCGACGGCGGGCGCGATCTACGTGTCGACGATAAAGCCAGACGGTGAGTTCAGCGCCAACATGGACGCGACCTATGGAAACTTCAACGCGATCGAGCTCGAGAGTGCCGTCGGCTTTCCGATCGTCGGCGACGTGCTGTCGGGCCGCATCTCGGGGCGGCTGAACATGCGCGACGGGTACGTGGAGAACCGCTGTGCCAAGAGCACGACCGGGTTCTGCAACCTCAATTTCGCCTCGAAGACCCCGGTGATCCCCACCGGCTGGTCCTCGACCCGGCTCGCGGACAAGGTCAACGACGTGGATAACTGGGCGGCCCGCGGCCAGCTGCGCGCGCAGCTGGGAGCGTGGGACTGGTTGTTGAAGGTGGAAGGGGGGCAGTCGCGCGGAGATGCGGCGCAGTTCCAGACCGTCGGCACGAATCCCGGGGTGCCCGGAACCGACCAGAACGGCTACATCGATAGGGACGGCGATCCCTTCGCCGGGGACTACAACCTCCAGGGGAACGAGGACCTCGACCTCTTCGGCGCCTCGCTGAGAGGATCGGCGGAGGTCGCCGGCGTGGAATTCGACTCGATCACGGGCTTCTTCTCGACCGAGCGCGACGTCACGGACAACTGCGACGCGAACCCGTTTAACACCATTCACTGCTTCTGGAGCAACGAGTCGTGGCAGGCGAGCCAGGAGTTGAAGATCGCAGCGCACGTGGGAGAGCGTCTAGAGCTGTCCGGCGGCGCCTTCTTCCTGTACGAGCAGCTCGACAGCTTCAACATCTTCGGCGATAACCCGATACGCAACGACCAGGAATTCGAGCAGACGACGATCTCGGGGGCGCTCTATGCCAGTGGTGGTTACGAACTCGACCAGCTGCTGGAGGGGCTGCGCTTCGAAGCAGGCGTCCGCCTCAACGTGGAGCACAAGTCGTTCAGCCTCACCGCCGAGACACTAGCCCCGAGCAGCGGACGCTCCTTTGCCGAGCTCGACGACACAGCGTCGAAGACCTGGACCGAGCCCACGGGAGAGGCGATCCTCCGCTACCACTTCAACGACGACGTCAACATCTACGCGAAGTACAGCCGCGGCTTCAAGGCGGGGCACTTCAACGGCGGTGCCGTCGACAGCCAGCAGCTGATAACGCCGGTGGAGCCGGAGTTCATCGATGCGGTGGAGGGCGGGATCCGTTCGCGGTGGTGGGACGGCAACCTAGTTTTCAACGGATCGCTCTTCTACTACGACTACACGGACCTGCAGGTTTTCGAGCTGGAGAACGCGGACGCGGGCCCCCCCATCCCGGGGCTCCTGAACAGCGACGCGGAGGTGTTCGGAGCCGAGGCCGAGGTCCAGCTGACGCCCCTCGAAGGGCTGTTCGCATCCCTGAACTTCGGCTGGCTCGAAGCCGAGTTCACCGACTTCGTGTTCACCCGCACGGTTGGAAAAGTGGCCCGACCGGGCCCGGGAGCGGGCGTGGATAGAATCCTGGCGGAAATCGATTTCACTGACAACAGGCTGATCTCGGCGCCGCGCTTCACGCTCGTCGGCGTGCTCGAGTATGAGCTCGAGCTCGCCCTCTTTGGACTGCCGAACACCGGTGTCCTGGTCCCGCACTTCGACTTCAGCTTCAAGGACGAGGTCTTCTTCGACGGCTCCAACGGTCAGGGCGCCGCCGCCAACATTGACAGATCGACGATCCCGCCGTCGGTCCGGCTGCCGGGTCCTTTTCCCAAGAACACGCTGTCACAGGAGGCCTACTGGCTGCTCAACGCGCGACTGGCCTATCGCACGCCGGACGGGCGCATCGAGGTGGCGGGCTGGGTGCGCAACCTCACCGACGAGGAGTACCTGGTCGACGCCTTCGACCTGAGCTTGGGCATCTCCAAGGTGCTGCAGATCTGGGGAATGCCGCGCACCTACGGGGTGACCCTGTCGATGACGTGGTAGACGCGCCTCGGCTCGCTACCCCCGAGCGGCCGTCGGCTCGAGAGCACGCGGAGACCGGCGGGTAACTTGAACACCCCTCAGGGAAAGCGCGGCCAGCGACCTGGATCCCACACTTGGGTTTTCTGCGTTGACTCTCAAATATTCGTTGACATCGCCTCGGCTGTAATGCAATACTAGAGCATGTCAGTCGACATGCTATGGCCTTCATGCACGAGGGTACACCGTCGGTGTGAGCTATCCCGACGAATCTTTAGGAGGACGTACTGATGACGAACTTACACTTACGCCTCGGGATCATCTCGATCGCCGTGTTAGCGCTCGGCACAGTCCACGCAGCGCAGGCGGACCCCAACCTCTACACCACCACCATCAGGATCCCCTGCTGTGGCAACGCCGGCACCACAACCCCAACGGGATACGTGGGCCCGGGACCCACCACCTACCCCAGCCCCCACGGAACCGGACTCCACTATGTGTTAGGTACGGGCTCGCCCCGCCTTCTCTCGCTGCCGGGCGGGACGCTGATGGCGACGGGCGCCGCGACCGCCACCGCCCCCTCGGGTATCGTCTACAGTAAGGATCAATTCACGATCGGGAACGCCCCCGGCCACTTTCGTGCGGGCGGTGGCCTCGGCACAGAGACCTTCATGGCGTCGACGTTCGCAGCCGGGCCGCTGATGTCGAGCGCAAACAATATCAACGGCAAGCCGCGGCGCGGCAACGTGACGGTCACCCCGGGTGATGACCAGTTCGGCGGGACGATGAGACTCCTGGGCATCGACCGCTTCACGCTCGCCATCACGGGCGTCGGCGTCGGCCTCGTCACGGGGACGTTCCCGATTGGTGTCCAGCAGGTCGGGCTCGCGAACCGCTTCACTGCCTTCTCCAGGGGCTACTTCACCCACACCACGCTCAGCTTCCCCACCTACATCAGCGCAACGGTGACGGGCTGGAAGTGGACGACGGGGGCGGTGACTGTCAGCGACACACTCGGCTTCTACAACACCCTGATCGTGCGCTCGGGCACGCACGACCTCACCACCCACCCCGTAAATGGGACCTATGGAACCATCCAGCTGGTGGCCCCGTCCTTCTGGCAGTTCAGCTCGCCATTTGGACTGTTCGACGATCCCGAGGGTGGGATCTTCGAATTCACCGTGGTCTTCATGCCCGAGCCGAGCAGCGCAATCATGCTGTCCGCGGGTATTGTGGCGCTCGCCGGGCTATATCGGATCCGAAAGAAGCTCTGAGCCCGCCCGGGCCCAGCGCCCTCATGGCGTGCCGCGCGTGCGATCGCTCATCGAGCGCGCGGCGCTCTACGGGCTAGCGCCCGCGCGTCCTCGGAGAGTTCACTCTCGCTGAGCCACCGCTCCGCGGCCCGCGGGTCCGCGTGCAGCCAGGTGCGGGCCGCATCCACGAGGCTGCGCTCGCGCAGCAGCGGATCGCGGATGCGCTGGGCCCATGCGATCGCCGCGGGCGGAGACTCGCCGGCCGTCGCGCGGGCCATGGCGGCCAGGGCCGCATCCCAGCCCTCGGCCGTCTGCCGCTCTTCGAGCCAGGCCTGAGCCGCCCGGGGGTCGTGCGCCAGCCACCGATCGAATGCCCGCGCGAGCGCGGTGTCGCGCTCACGGCCGGGCGACAGCGCGCCGACCCAGGTTAGCGCGGCTGGCGCGTCCCTTTGCGCCCAGATTCGAGCAATGATGCGCGCGGTGCCCTTGCTGTAGGAGCGATCCAGGTGGTTCGTGATCCAGGCCGCCGCGGCCGCGGGATCGTCCTGGGCCAGTGCGATCGCAGCTTGTTGAAACACCGTCCGCTTGTAGCGACCTGGCGCATCATCCGACACGGATTCCGCCCAACGCTGGAGCGCCTCGCGACCGTCCGCGAGATAGGCGTGCGCCAAGACGACCGTTTGTTTCTGTCGCTCGTTGCCGTCGGACAGCGAGGCGACGAACCCGGTCGCGCCCCGCTTGTCGCCGGTCCGCAGCCAGGCTTCGAAGAGCGTCTTCTCGAGGCGCTCCCGCGCCCCGCTCCGGCCGAGGGACTCGACGCTGCGGCGCGCAGCTTCGGGGTCGCGAATCCCCCAGGCGTAGATCGCAGCGGCGCTCGCCTTGCGGAAGTGCCGATCGGGCCAGCCGAGCGCGTGCTCGAAGGCGCCCTCTGCGTCGAACCGCACCCAGGCGTGCATGAAGACGCGCAGCTCCTGCTCGCTCAGCCAGACACGCCGCTCCTCGACGGCTTCCAGCGCTGCGGGGAGTCCAGCCTCGTCGAGGCTGAGCAGCAGGCCACTCATGCGCTGCACGCGCTCCAGTACGTCGGTCTCGGCGAGAGCCGCCCGGTAGTCGGCCGCGCTCGCGCGCGGCCTGCCCGCCAGATACCCCGCCGCACCCGCGGCCAGCAGCGCAAGGGCGAAGAGCAGCGCGCGGCCCAGCTTCACGGCGCGTTCTCCACGGCCCGGCCGGCCGGGGTCTCCACCGGTGGCGAGTCCATGCCGTCGGAAGGCGCGGGACGCCGGGCGCCTCGGCGCGACATGTCGCTCGCGAGGGCGCGGCGCACGTCCTCGGGCGGCTCGTTCTCGGCGATCCAAGCGCGCGCCACGGTGGGCTGGGATTTCAACCAGCGCCGCAGCGCCGCGGTGAGGGCTTCGTCTCGGACGGCGCCCTCGGGCAGCGTCTCGATCCAGTCCAACGCGGCCGGGGCGTCCTTCCTGATCCAGAACGCCGCGATCGCACCCGGCGCCTCGGCAGCATCGGCCTCGCCGAGATGGGGCTCGAGCCAGCGCACAGCAGCGCGCGGATCGTCCGTGGCGAGGATCAACGCCGCCTGCGCGAAGGCGATGCGCCGAAACTCTCCATCGACGTCGTCGGGAAGCGCTGCCACCCACGCCATCACCGCATCGCGGCCTCCCGCCCGGCGCTGCTCCGCGGCCAGCAGCTTCAAGAGGAACTCGCGTCGCTTCTTCTCGGCGGGCAGCGAGGCGACGTAGTCGGTGACGCCCCGGGTATATCCACTGCGGACCCAGCCGCTGACCAGGTCGTTCTGGAGCTGCCCGCGGAGCACCGGATCTTCCACGGCCTTGAGCGCTTGTAGGGCTGCGGCCGGATTCTTCGTCGCCCAGGCGAGTACGACCATCGAGGCGGGCGGGTGCGGATCCCACCAGGTGAGGGCGTACTCCAGCGCCGCCTGCGGATCGAAGCGCACCCAGGCGTGAAAGAAGAGGCGGGTCTCGAGCCGAGTGATCCGGCGGCCCTGGTCCACCGCCGCGCGCGCGGCCGGCAGATCGTCCGGGCCGAGGGACTGAAGCAACACGCTGTAGTGATGGATTCCGCGCAGGGCGTCGGGGTCGCGAAGCACCTCCGCGAAGGCGGCGCTGTCGCTCGGCGCGGCCGAGTGCGGGCGCGCCGCATACCAGCCCAGACCGAACGCGCCGGCCAGTGCGAGCAGAGCGAAGGGCGCGCCGAGCCGCATCGCGTTCAGGAGCTGCTCCGGAGCTGCACGCGCTCCAGCGTCTCCGGCGCCTCCGGATCTGCGTGCAGCGCCACGGCGCGCTTCGCCCAGGGCTCCGCCTCGTCGAACGCGCCGCGGTCCATCAACAGCCGCGTAAGCGCGTACGCCGAAGGCCCGTCCAGGGGGTGGTCGTCCAGCAGGCTGCGCAGACGCTGCTCCGCCTCTTCGACGCGTCCGCTCTCGCGCAGCAGCTCGGCGGCCGCGAAGCGGGGGCCGGGCTGCTCGGTGTCCGCGGCGGCAGCGCGCTCGTAGAGCGCGATCGCTTCGCGGGTGTCCCCCGACTCTCGTGCGATCTCCGCCAGCCCAACCAAGGCGGGGGAGTGGTCCGGATCGAGCTCGACGGCCGCCTGGAAGGCCACGCGCGCCTCGTCGCTGCGACCGGCGCTCCGCAACAGCTCCCCTCGCAGCGCGTGGAAGGGCGCCTGGTCGGGGTGCGCCACGAGCGCCGCCTCCGCGCGAGCCAGCGCAGCGGCGCGCCTGCCGTCCGCCTCGAGCAGCTGGAGGAGGGCGCGGAGGGCCTCAATGTTGCGGGGGTCCGTGAGATCGAGCTCCGCCGACTCGATCAGCCCGATGCCCGCCTCGAGGCCCAGGCTCTCGGCCCGGATGACGGCTCCGTCGCCCACTGCGCGCGCGAGCTGGCCGGGCAGCTGTGTCAAGCGCTGCAGTCCAGCCTTCACCATGTCGTTCCGCCCCAGTTGCGCTGCCACCTCGATCGAAAAGACGAGAGCATCCGCGTCCTCGGGGTGGCCGGGAAGGTAATGTTTGATCGCGTCGAGGGCGAGCATGTTCTGACCCATGAGCGAGTAGAGGCGCGCCAGCCGGAGGCCCGCATCCGTCACAGTTGCCCCTGATCGCACGGAATCCTTGTACTCCGAAACGGCCCGCTCGAAATCTCCGAGCTGCTCTGCCGCTCGCGCGGCGAGCCAGCGCGCCGTCGGATTGTCGGGCCACTCGACGATGCCCGCCTCGAGGGCCTCGAGGGCTTCGCGCGGCCGATCCTGGTCGAGGAGCATGCGCCCGAGCAGCAGCTGGCCGTAGACGGCGGGGAGGGCGTCGATCACTTTCTGCGCGTCTTGGTGCGCCCCGAGCTGCACGAGCGTGTCGCCGTAGGCGAACTGCAGCATGGGCCGCGGGTCCTCCGCGAGCTTGAGGGCCTGCTCCCACGCGACGCGGCTTGCCTCGTAGTCTTCGCGGCGTGAGTACAGATCCGCGAGCGCGCTCCAGGTCTCTGGGGACGGGAACTGCTCGGCCTGCTCTCGCAATAGGCGCTCGGCCTCCTCCGGTTCGCCCATGTCCTCGAGCCGCAGGGCCAGGTTGTTGCGCGCGAACGACTGTTCCAGCTCCGGGGCCGCCTCGATAGCCTCGTAGAGAATCTCGTTGGCGCGCGTGTGCCTCCCGGTCTCCCCGTAGAACTTGACCGCATCTCCCACGACGATCGGGTGACCCGGATACGCCTCGAGACAAGCTGCATACCCTTCCTCCGCGCCCTCCGGCTCGCCCTTCTCGAAAAGGAATCTCGCTCCGGCGGCGCACAGGCGGACCGGCATGTCCGCCAGGATCTCATCGGGCCGCTCGGAGACGAGGGCCTTGGCAGTGGTGAGCGCCTCCGCGGCCTCTTCGATCCGCCTGAGACTGAGCAGCGCCTTCAGACGCATCAGGGCCAGGCGCGGTGTATCGGAATCGCGCTCGCGGACCCGCTCGAGGTCCTCGAGCGCCTCCTCTGCGCGGTGCAACTCGAGCCTGGCCTCTGCGCGCAAGACGAGTCCGTCCAGCTGGCCCGGATCCAACTCGAGCGCGCGGTCGGCCGCGGCGTGCGCGTCGTGGGGGTTGCCGCTCTGCAGATGAGCAGCTCCGAGGAGCAGACTGCCTACGAGGGCGCGCTCCGGAGCCTCACTCGCTTTGCGCAGTGGCCAGATGGCTTGGCTCGCCAACCCCGTGGCCAGCAACGCCTCGCCATACATGAGATTCAGGTCGGGATCTTCGGGATGCTCGTTCGTCAGCGCGCGCAGCCGCTTCACGGCCTCGTAGGGGCGGCCCTTCTCCAGCAGCTCTCGGGCTTCCGCAACGCGTTCCTCGACGCTGGGCGCGCAGCCGAGCATCGCGGCGACTCCAACTAAGCCGATGGCGATCGAGGTGCGGACCGGAGCGAGCGCCCGGCGAAGCTGGAAGAAGGTCAACAAATAGGCTCACTGGAAGAAGGTCAACGAACAGGCTCACTGCCGACGAGAGGCACGAGCAATTCTCTGCACCCCGGTACCAGGGGTGCGGTTTAGGTGTCATGCATCATGCTAGTACATGTCGCCTGACATGTACAGTGCCAGGTGACTGCGCTGGCAGTGCGCATAACACGCCGGGATTTCCTGAACGGTACTGCGGTCGGCGCCGGCACGAGCTTGCTGGCACCCGCCGAATTGCTGGCGCAAGTCGATCCAATCGTGCCGGGCGATTCGTCCGCCCACGACCCGCCAACGCTCTCTGGGATGCGGGGCAGCCACGGCAGATCATTCGAGGTGGCGCATGCACTCCTACTCTCAGGGGACGGGGTCACTTCGAGCGCGCTGACGTGCGATTTCCGAGGTAAGTTCGTCTGCCGAAATTCCGCCACTCAGGGCTGCGTCTCCGATGATGAACGCCGGTGTCCCCGTTACTCCAAGCGCTTCGGCGAAAAGTCGGACCTCCTCTAGATATTCGAGGACGACGGGATCGCGCATGTCGTCCCGCAGCTTTTCGAGATCGAGCCCGACCTCGGCTGCAGTGGCGTGGATCGAATCCATGTCCAGACGGGTGTTCGAATTCATCAACGCGTCGTGAAAGGCGTCGAAGCGACCCTGCAGATGCGCGGCGATTGCCGCCCGCGCGGCCATGATCGAGTGACTTCCGTAGATCGGAAGCTGGCCGTAGACGATGCGAAGATCCTCTGTCGTTTCCCTCACCTGATTGAGGTCTGGGGCGCTGGCTATGCAAGGGAGACACTGGTAATCGAAGAACTCGATCAGCGTCACCGTTGATCCCACATCGCCGGAAGAGGGCGTGAGCGATGATGTCAGCAGGCCGGCCTGGGTCTCGAGAACGGTCCGCCGAGCGGCCGCGGCGCGATCCTGCTCACGGCTGAGACGCGCGCGTCCAATTGCATCGCTGATTTCGGGATCGTCGAGCACGATTTCCGGGTGCACGAGGAGATACTCTCTCACCGATTCCCGATCGATTGCTTCGCTCGACGTGAGGTCGGAGTCGGTGTTTTCACAGGCGGCCCCGATCAGACCCATGGCGAGCACAAGTAGATTCTGCAGGGCTTTGGGCACGCGGCCTGCAACCTCCTCGTCGAGCTTCAGCGATTCGGCTTCCAGCGGCTAGCGGGCGGCCACGTTCGCCGTTCTCGCCTCCAGTACGAAGGAATGCTGCCCGTGCAACGCGGTAGTGATCCGCAGGGAGCCATCAGCCTGCCACTCGGCGCCCGGTGCTTGGGTGTCGTCGCTCTTCCGGATCTCGCCCAGAGGTTGGCCGTCTTTGATCAGCACATAGGTCTTCACCGGATCCAGCTGACGGACCGTGAAAGACGTGGCTTCGCTCTTCACGGGCCCCGGGGCCAGGGTTACGATCAGGGCGTCCTTCTCCGCGTCGTAGACCGCCTGCGTGACACTTGCCTCGAGGTATTCGACGTCCGTGATGAACGGCTCGGCGAAGTGCGACACGTCCCAGGGGTGATTGTAGATCTGCCAGAGTCCGTCCTTCCGATTGATGCGTGCAAAGCCGATCAGCACGTTGCCCGTCACCGGGCTGACGTTCTTGATGAATCCCTCGTCGTCCCGGGCGAAGTCCTCCAGGAAGTCCGGGGTGTGCGGATAGTAGTAGCCCCCATCCTTCCAGGTCGGCTGGAAGTGCACATCTGCGTAGTCGGTCATCGTCTGGACCGTTTCGGTATCGCCAACCTCGGAGGCCAGAAGAGCGAACCAGCCGAAGTCGAACGATGCGGTCCAGCCCATATCCTCCCCCGGCGCACCCTCGAACATCGACGGTATATAGAGCTTCCGCTGATGGGGGTAGATGCTCTCGATCAACTGCTTGTCCCACACGTGGTGGGCGTGGCCGTTCCAGCCATCGGCCCACGCGTAGGTCGCCGGGACGACCTTGTCCTGCTTGACATCCAGGTAAAACATCGTGGTGTGAGTTTCGGGACTCACGTAGTGCCTCTTCTCGATCGTCTTCTTGAACTCCCGCTGGACCACGGGCGCGAAACTGGTGGCGTGCTTGAGGTCGTAGTGCATGAGGCCGAGGATCGGATGCTGGTTGCACTCGGTGTAGACGGCGTTGCGCTCACACTCGATCCCGCGGAAATCATCCTCCACGAATTGATCGTAGATGACCTTCGTCAGCCGATCGTGATCGTACTTGATCTCGATGGGGTCCTGACCGTACCGAACCGGTGCAAAGCGAAAAGTGAGCGAGCCGTCTTCGTCGTAGCGCCGATCGTCGAACAGCATCTCATGCAGACCCACCATTTGCAGCAGATGACCGCTGTACATGATGTTCTTCTTGATGTTGGGATCGATCCAGCCGTACCAGTCGTCCTCGGTATAGGCGAGATCTCCGCCCTCTTCGTTTCCGGTGAACTGGAACTTGCTAAAGTGTGCCCAGTAATCCCACACGTCCTTGTAGATCATCTTCTTGATGAGCCGAACGGAGGTGTCGTGATAGAGATCGCGGTGGGCGGGTGCGTAGTGGAAGTGGGTCACGGCCAGTGCGTAGGCTGCGAACGCAATCTGAAACTGATAGGCGCCGAAGCCGAGGGCGTAAACGGTCTCGGCCTCACCCATCATCGACCAATCCCCATCGAGTTGGTCCGCCAGATTGATCATGTGGCGAACATGGCCCATCTGTTGGGTCGAGAGCGCCGGATAGTTCGCCGGGTCCGGTCCGGCGGCAAGCCCTGCAACGGGAATGGCGAGTGACGTTGCACCGATCCACAGGGAGATGAAGCGAGATCCCAGCGACATACCACTTCCTCCATGAGCAGTTTTCGCGTAACATGGTGTCACCTGTCAGGTGACATGTGAAGCGATGCTCAGCATAGCCCGTTGTCAGTGCCTCGGTAAGGGCTTCGCGCAAGCTGATCGACAGCAGCCCAGTGAACTGATCCGAGGAGAAGCCATGGAGATTCGAGGCGCCGTCGTACGCGAGAAGTCCGGGAAATTTCTCCTCGAGGATCTGCAACTCGAGGCGCCGCGGAGCGACGAACTCGTCGTGCGTGTGGTGGGTGTAGGGGTCTGTCATACGGATCTCGTGTGTCGAGATCAGTACTTCCCCGTACCCTTGCCGTGTGTCTTCGGCCACGAGTGCTCGGGAATCGTAGAAAGCGTCGGGGAATCGGTCACCAAGGTGAAGCCCGGTGACCCTGTCGTGCTCAGCTATCTCTCCTGCGGGCACTGCGAACCCTGCCTCGAGGGGAGCCCCAGCTACTGCCTGGATCTCTACGCCTGCAACTTCAGCGCCGCGCGGTTCGATGCCTCCACGACGCTGCGCAAGGGCGATGAGGTCATCCACGGGAACTTTTTCAATCAATCCTCGTTCGCAACCCACGCCCTGGCCAGCGAAAGGAACACGGTAAAGGTGCCGGAAGACGTTCCCCTCGAGCTGCTGGGGCCGCTTGGCTGCGGGATTCAGACGGGGGCTGGCGCCGTGATGAACTCGCTCAACCCGCGACCGGGTACGAGCATTGCGATATTTGGCTGCGGTTCGGTGGGACTAGCTGCGGTGCTGGGGGCGAACGTCGCAGGTTGCGCTGTGATCATCGCCGTCGATCCCAACCATTCACGCCTCGAGCTGGCGCGCGAGCTGGGTGCAACGCACGCGATCGATCCGACCCAGGAAGACCCCGTCGGGGCCATACAGAAGATCAAGCAGAATGGCGTTCACTACACACTGGAGTGCACGGGAAAGCCCGAGGTCCTCCGCCAGGCCGTGGATTCACTGACTTTGACGGGCGTCTGCGGCCTGATTGGCGTATCGGCGGTGGGTACGGAGTGCCGCATCGATATGAACAGCATCCTGTTTGGCCGAAGCCTACGCGGCATCATCGAAGGCGACAGTGTTCCCGACGTTTTCATCCCTCGGCTGATCGACCTGTACAAACAGCGTCGCTTCCCCTTCGACAAGCTGATCACCTACTACGACTTCGACGACATCAACAAGGCGGTCGACGACACCGAGCAGGGAAAGGTGATCAAGGCGGTTTTGCGGCTCTGAAGCGGATCCGCCACGCCGGAAGCGGTCTCATCTGCTACAGCCACGCTATGCTGGCTCCCTTCCACCGGGACGAGTCCCATTGACATGGATTGAACCGAGGGCTCATGGGGAGAGCGCGCGCTGCATGGATCTGGATTTCCGAGCCGTGGCATCGATTCGTACCGCTCTTCTTCGGAATTCTCTGGGCACTGACGACCCTCACGCAGAAGATCCCCAAGACAGCGATCCGGAGTTTCCTCGAGATGACGGCATCGATCGACTACTTCTTGCTCGACGCCTTCCTGGACGGCGTCAGCCGGAGCGGAAGGACGCTGACGTATGACGGATTCTCCGTTGCGGTGATCACCGAATGCACGGGGCTCTTCGAAGCGGTCATTCTCGTCTCTGCGATCCTCGCGTACAAAGCCCGCTGGAGCGAACGGGGGGTCGGAATCGTCCTCGGCGTCTTCGCACTCTATTTCATCAACATCATTCGGATCGGCTTCCTGTTATTGGTGGGTCGCTACACGCCAGGGTTCTTCGACTTCGCCCACATCTATTTCTGGCAGACCCTCCTGATTGTGTTCATCACTGGGATCTTCCTCTGCTGGATCCTCTACTTTGTTCGCGATGAAACAGATCCTCCTATTCACGCTTAAATTCGTCGCGCTGACTCTTGCCCTTACATGGCTCTGGCTCGCCGGTGGCAATGCGCTCTACGCCGAGATCATGCAGCCGATCGCGCGGGAGTTCCATCAGTGGGTGGGTCTACGTGGGCCCGGAACCATGGGCCGGACGCGATTCATCAACCTCGTTCCCTTTATCTCCTTGATGCTGTTGACGCCGCGTCTTTCCCTGCGACGAAGATGGGGAGGCCTAGCAATCGGACTCTCCATCCTCGTTCTCTCGCATCTCCTTCTCAATGCAATCGCCGTCGGCTCGCATATGCGAGGCCGCCTCCCCCCCACGGCCGCGCTCGCCAGCGATGCCATGCCCTTTCTGATCTGGTTCATGATCGCTCGCGAATTCGTGCAGGAAGCGATGCGCAAGATCCACAGTCCGAAGACGCCGCGTTCCGACGAAGAGGTATAACTCCAGCTTGCCTCCGAATCTCCTTGCGGCCTCGGCCGGGATTCGCCCGATTGAGTCAGGCGTCGGTCTTCTCTTCGATGAATTATGAGATAAACTTTTATGTGTCTATTCGAATTCACAGACGATCGACGCAAATATTCGGTTCTTGACCCATCTTCTTGATAACGTATATTCGTGCCGTGACGGTCGCTCAAGAAACCAGCAAGAGATTGCAACGACGAGAGCGGTCCCTTGGTGTGGCACGGAAGCTACCCATCGAAGAAGGATACAACCGCATCGTGCCGAGGGAGATCGCGACTCAAAGTGGAATAACGATTGACGATCTTCATCAATTCTTTTGCACGCGAGAACTGCTGCTGGAAGCCGTTACCCGAAGCGGAATGTGCAATCGAGGTGGTTTCGAGCAGTACGGATCAGCACAATGATCGAGGGCAGTTTGCTCATCATTGGTGAAGGACGTCTCCCCGAGAAGGAGTTGTCCGGATTGGTCACGGAGACCCGGCGAGCAGCACTCCTGTTGGCGCTTACGGATTGGTGGCCGCGCTGGCAGTCGTCTCTTCGAACCGGCTCCTTCGCCTAGCAGTCCTGGGAATCGCGTTGTACTACGTCGTGTCGAGCAGCGCCGCGGCAGCGGCTCGAGGCCTTCCGCACTTCTTCGGCCTGTTGGCCGGTTTCGTCTACGCGGTCGCCTTTCTGGTCAGCGATCGGGAAGCGAGCTGCGTTGGAAATTTCGGACCACAACCAGAGTGAGATCTCGGCAAATTATCGAACACATTTTCACGTAGATGATTGCAATTGGATGTTAATGATCACATGACGAAACGCTCGAGCTCTTTCGAGAGCAGGAAAATCGAAAGCATTGACAATGAGAGGAACAAACTATGACCGCACCCACACCGACGAGAATGGACCCCGACAAGATCGCAGGCCTCGGTCTGGAGAAAGAAGAACCCTTCATTCCCCCGGATCAGATTCTCGACGGAGCGCACGAGCCCCGGGGCGCACCGCTGTTTTACGGCGACGAGTTGGTTATCGTGGTCTACGAAGACGAGCCGGGCACATTCGCCCTGACCGACCCATTCCCGTACGATGAGTTCGTCTTGGTCGTGAGCGGAAAGCTCACGCTGACGGATGCAGCCGGCCAGGTACAGGAGTTCGCCGCTGGCGAATCCGTGGTGGTCCCGAAGGGATTTACGGGGATCTGGAAGATGGAAGGGAACTACCGCGAGCTCGTCGCAATCGAGCGGAAGGCCTATGACCAGTCGCATGCTGTAGAAGCCCAGTAGTCAGGGCAGAGAGTTCGGAGGCGCTATGCCGCAGAGCGACGTCATCGTCATCGGAGCCGGGGCCATCGGCTGCTCGATCGCCTACCACCTCGGCAAGCGCGGAATGCGTGCCACCGTCGTCGAGCGCGAGTCGATCGCAACCCGCGCGTCGGGCAAGGCGTGGGCCGTCATCCCCTACCCGCCCGCCGTCCTCGCCGAAGAGCAGGCACATCGCGCGGTCGAGAGCGCAGCCGCCCCGGACTTCGAGGCGACCCACGCGGACCCTGGCATTGCCGACTGGCTCTACCTCGTTTCAGCGTCGCGCGATCGCATGCCGGACCTGGCTCTCGAGATCGCCGAACGCGGCGGCATCGACGTCGAGTACGGTGAATCGCTCAACACGGTGTTACTTACGGAAGCGGATCTCGATCAGCGTGGACGTGAGGCACATCTGGCCTCCTACGCTCGGGTCGGAGGCATCGAGACGGGCTGGCTCGACGCAAAGCAGCTGCGCGAGGTCTATCCGTCCCTTTCACCAGAATGGCAGGCTGGAATCACCAACCCGCAGGGCCAGGTCGAACCCTACAAGTACACGCTGGGTCTCGCCCAGGCGGCCGAGCAGCTCGGTGCAAGGCTGAAGCAGGGTGAAGCAGTCGGTTTCAAGACCCAGGGCGATCGAATCACGGGCCTCGAACTCGCTTCCGGGGAGATCCTCTCCAGCGATTCCTTCGTGGTCGCGGCGGGGCCCTGGTCGCGTCCATTGGTGTCTCATCTCGGTGTTGATCTGCCCATGCGGATGGTCATGGCGGAGTGCCTCCGGGTCGAGGTGCCGGGCGGCATGCCCCTTCAAACCCTCGTCGCGGGCGACTACTGGATCATCCCCAAGGTGAATGGAGAGGTGATCCTGGGTCCCTACGTGGGAAGTATGAGCCCGCGAGAAATCTACGACGATTCGCTCAACGATGAGCTGAAGCTGAAGACGCTGACAGCTTGCGCCGCGATCCTGCCCGAACTGGAAGATGCGAAACTGCTCGAGCACCGCGGTGACCTGCTCTCGATGCCCGTCGATGGTCCGTCGGAGAAGCCCATACTCGGGAGGCTTCCGCAGTGGCAAAACGCCTACCTGGCAACCCACTTCGGGCCGCTCGGAATCTGCATGAGTCCGACGGCGGGTGAGTTGATGGCCGAGTGGATCGCGACCGGCGAACCTCCGCTTCGCGCGGCCAAGACACTCGAAAACCTGAAGCTTCGCGGGCCCGCGTAGCTGGCCATGCCTTTGGCGACCCAAGGTCGCCCGCGAACCTGAGGCGGGGGGGAGTCGCGAGCGATCAGCGAGCGGCGCATCGAAACGCAGCGACTGAGGAAGCTCGCGGGCAAGCCTGCTCGTGATGCAAAAATTCCCTGCTCTCAGCCTCAGGGAATTTCTCTCGAAGTGCCCGGAATCGAGCCGAAAAGCCCGGGTTCGATGGCCCGCATTCTCTCAATTCTTGGCGAATTCCCTGCATTTTCCCCGTACTGTGCCAAAACTCAGCCGACCGTCTAAGCAGCCTTCCGGTAATAGTAGTTCAGGATCCCTGTGCGTTCTCAAGATCCGCCGGACGCAGGCTGTTCGGTGTTTCACGTGAGCGAGCGCGGTCACTACGCTG
>Ga0114949_10000857_pt1 | contig 17665 bp, 14 predicted proteins | sample N074metaG_FD_83505 | JGI IMG/M metagenome (GOLD analysis project Ga0114949, IMG submission 83505) | Deep subsurface microbial communities from Kermadec Trench to uncover new lineages of life (NeLLi) - N074 metaG | ecosystem: Environmental > Aquatic > Marine > Ocean trench > Sediment | place...
ATCGGGCAGGGCGGTAAATACATTGCTGAGGCCGATGCGATTAACCATGTGGCGGGCTATTGCATCGTCAATGATGTGTCAGAGCGCAGCTATCAGTTCGATCATTCAGGGCAATTTACCAAGGGAAAAAGTGCCGATCATTTTGGCCCAATTGGTCCCTGGTTGGTGACCCCTGACGAAGTCTCCGACCCACAGAACATGCGCCTGTGGCTAAACCACAATGGCGAGAAACGTCAGGATGGCTCTACACGTGAAATGGTGTTTGGCGCGCTCTACCTTGTTAGCTATCTCAGCCACTATATGCGGCTGGAGCCCGGCGACATCATTACCACTGGTACACCCCCCGGCGTTGGTCGGGGGATGACCCCACCAGTCTATCTGCGTGAAGGCGATATTTTGCATCTGGGAGTCGATGGATTGGGCGAACAGCGGCAAAATGTGGTGGCAGACACTTGATGTAGACACAATTTCTGCGATTTATTTCGATTTAAGACAAAAACCTACCTAATCAGGTAGGTTTTTGATTCAGAGAAATTTGGCACAAGGTTGTCAGACCTTTTTTTCGGTCTAGTGTTGTTATTCAGGACGTGTGAGGGCTTCATATTTTAGGAGTTCTTGCACGTCCTGCCCTAACATCACGCTTTCAAAAAACGCCCATCAGGTCATGCTGACTTTGGTGGGTTTTTTTGTGGGAAAGGGTCATGCTGCAGGGGTCTATCAATCATATCTCGATCACCGTGAGTGACCTGCCCGAGGCGCTGAAGTTTTTCACGCCACTTCTGGAATTTCTGGGCTATGTATCAGAAGGGATCATCCGCGATAATTTTTCCGGGCAGGAATTGGTGGTGCATCTGAACATGGCCGACGGCACGGCCGTGAACATCTGGCAAGCCAAACCCGACATGGCCGAACACAAGTTTGAGATGTATGAACCCGGCCTGCATCATCTGGCCTTTAATGTCGAAAAACACGACTATGTCGATAAGGTCCACAACCTGGTGAAGGATTTGGGGGCAACCATCCTCGACGGGCCTGGCGAATTCCCTTTCGGGCCGGGGGGCTATTATGCGGTTTATTTTCTCGGGCCCGATAATCTGAAATTTGAGATCGTCCATATGCCCTTGGCCGAACAGCGATTTCGCGCGTTGCAGGGCGGCTAGATCAAGTTGCTCCGACTCTGGCCCGAGTCTGGCTTGACTCTGTTTGCGACTCATTCATAATGAGAACATAACAGGAACAAAACTGAGTCGAGTCGGGTGGACATTCAATGTCATCCGGGGCCAATCCGGAGCCAATCTGGGGCCAATCCCATCTGTTTCTGCCCCTGTTTTATGTAAATGTGACGCAACAAATGGTCTTTAATGATGGATACACAAAGCAGCCAGAACATGGTCCCTGCTGCCCAAAATGGGGTGGCTACCCAAAAAAATCCGGGTGCCCGCAACCGTCAAATCGAAGATTTGCGGCAGCAGATTGGCGAGGTCGAAGGGCCCGGTCGCGGTGCCGGGCGTGGCGTGCTGCCCTTTGATGTGTCCGCCATGGATGATGCTTTGCCCGAAGGCGGCCTGCCTTTGTCTTGTGTGCATGAAGTCCAGGGTGCCTATGGCGATGGCGCGGCCCCCGGGTTCTGTGCGGCCCTGTTGGCGCGCCTGTCGCGACTGAAGGGTGCCGGGTTACAGGGAGGGTTACAGGGTGGTCTGGATACGGCCCCCGTCCTGTGGCTCGAGGCCGGGCAGAGATTGTACCTGCCGGGGCTGGCGCAATATGGGGTGCAGCCGGGGCAATTATTCCTGGTGTCCAATATCCGTAAATCTGCTGACCGCCTGTGGGTGTTGGAAGAGGCCCTGCGCTGTGGTGCGCTCGCCGGCGTGGTGGCAGAACTGGATGAGGCCGACTTTACCGCCAGCCGCCGCCTGCAATTGGCCGCCGAGGCGGGCAACACGACAGGCCTGGTGCTGGTAGAACGAGGACACCATAGAAATGGCCAGGGTGGGTACGGGATGGCCAGTGCTGTGACCCGCTGGCAGGTCGATACCATGCCCAGTATGGAATGCCGCCTCAACAGTGGCCCACCAGGCGTGGGGGACCCGTGTTGGAATGTAGCCCTGACCCACAGCCGTGGTGGCCACCCGGATCGCTGGGCGCTGAACTGGCATGACCATGCCTGGCAACATCGGGTGGATGACGCTGCCCCAATTGTATTGCCTGTGGCCACCCCTGTTGCGGCTGCCCCCGTTGCGGCAAATGATGATGCGCGTTCTGTTGCCCAGGTTACGGGGTAACCCGGTGCGATGGCGCAGCATCTGGACCATGTGGACGACGGCACTAGTGCCCCTGCTGTCAGGGGGATAAAAAAGCGGGTTTTGGCCCTGCACCTGCCCCGGTTCGGGACAGAACGTCTGGCCAAAGAAATGCCCGAGACTATCCATCAACCCTTTGTAATAATTGAAGAAAACAAGGGTAAGCTAGTGCTGGCGGCGGTTAATCCCCCGGCCAGGCGGCAGTCTTTGGTCCCAGGCATGGTGTTGGCCGATGCCCGGGCGCTGGTTCCCAAACTTGTGACCTGTTTTGCCAACCCACAGGCCGAGGCACAGGCCCTGCACAAATTGGCTGACTGGTGTATTCGCTATACGCCGTTAGTCATGGTCGCAGGATCAAAAGCCCTGTTCCTCGATATCAGTGGCTGCGCACATCTGTTCGGTGGCGAACAGGCGCTTGCCAGCCACTTGCAAACCCGGCTTGTCAGCTTTGGATTGACCTCTCACATCGCCATTGCTGATACGCCGGGTGCCGCCTGGGCCATTGCCTGTTGTGCTGGGAATGATACCCCGCAAATTCTGCCGCCCTTTATGGGGGACAATGCCTGGGACGCCCTGGCGCATTGCCCCGTGATGGGCCTGCGCCTGGATGCAGCGGTAGAGGATGCGCTGGTGTCTTTTGGCCTGCGCAGTATTGGGTCGTTGCGGCCCCTTGCCAGGCGCGACCTTGCCGACCGCTTTGGTGCAGATATGGTCCAGCGGCTGGCCCAGGCCCTGGGGGCTGAGGCCGAGGCGATCACCCCCATCCGTCCGGTCATTCCCTTTGTTGCGCGCCAAATATTCTTTGACCCCATCGCCACGGCCGAAGATATTGCCGCGACGGTTAGGGCGGTGCTGGATGATCTGTGCCAGATGCTGGGCGATGCCGGGCAGGGGGCCGAAAAGCTGGTGCTCGCGTGTCATCGGGTGGATGGCACAACGCAACATTTGTCCTTTGGCATGGCGCGCCCGTCGCGCTGGCCGGACCCCCTATTTGTTTTGCTGGCCGAAAAACTGGATCAGGTACAGCCAGATTTTGGCATCGAAATTGTTGAGCTGAGCGCCCATCGCACCTCGCCTCTGGAAGGCGACCAGGCCAATTGGCCCGGAGACTTGCCAGGGTATGGACCTCAGTTTTCTAATGGGGCGGATAGGGCCCTGCGCAGCGAGGCTTTTGCTGCCTTTGCCGACCGGTTGGGTAATCGCTTTGGCTTTGCCAGTCTGGCGCGCCCCGCCCCGGTGCAAAGCTGGCTGCCAGAACGGGCAGTGGCCCGCCTGCCACCATTCGAGGAAAAATATTTTGCAGGCAGGCCCCGCTGGCCGAGCGGGCGGGCGCGGCCTCTGCGGCTGTTTAGTCGGCCCGAACCTGTCGAGGCCGTTGCCCCGGTACCCGATGACCCGCCGGTGCTGTTCCGCTGGCATGGGCGCACTTATCGGGTTCGTGCAGCGGACGGGCCTGAGCGCCTGTCGGATGAATGGTGGGGTCAGGAAAGCGAACATGGCGTCGGTGTGCGCGACTATTACACTGTCGAAGACGAAGATGGCCGCCGGTATTGGCTGTACCGCGATGGCCTTTATAAGCCCGGCACCACCCCACAATGGTACCTGCACGGCTTGTTTGGGTGATCATGCCCCAACAAAACACCTACGCCGAACTCCAGGTCACCAGCAATTTCAGCTTTCTGCGGGGCGGGGCGCACCCCGAAGAACTGGTCGCCCAGGCCGCCCTGATGGGCTTGCGTGCCATCACCATTGCCGACCGCAACACACTTGCCGGGATAGTCCGGGGCCATCAAGCCGCCAAAGAGGCAGGCATCCAGTATATTCCTGGTGCCCGGCTTGACCTGCTTGATGGCCCCAGTTTGATTTGCCTGCCCATGGAGCGCGCTGGTTATGCCCGCCTGGCCCGGCTGATTACGCTTGGTCGCAGGCGCGCGCCCAAGGGTGAATGCGCGCTTTATGTACAGGACGTCATCGACGCCTCGGCGGGCAATTTGTTTATTGCCATCCCGCCGCCGGTGTTGGTTGATGCCTATCAGGCGCGACTAGAGGCCTATCGCGACGGGCTGACTGGCCCGCTTTATCTGGCGGCGACCCATTATTATCGGGGCGATGACAGCAAAAGGCTGGATCAATTGGCCAAGATATCCCAGGCCACGGGCGTGCCGTTGGTGGCCACCAATGATGTGCATTATCACGTCCCCACCCGCCGCCGCCTGCAAGATGTGCTGACCTGCGTGCGGGAACATTGCACCGTTGAGACAGCGGGCTGGCGCCTGGCCGCCAATGCAGAACGGCATATCAAAGACCCGGACGAGATGGCCCGTCTGTTTCGGGGCCATGATGCAGCGCTTGCCAATAGTGTCGCGATTGCTGAGCGGTGCACTTTTTCGCTGGATGAACTGCGTTACGAATATCCGGACGAGATCACCGAATCCGGCAGGTCGCCTCAGGAAGAGCTGGAATTTTTGACCTGGGAAGGGGCCAAAGATCGCTATCCTGATGGCCTTCCTGACAGCGTCAAAAAAACGCTGGATCACGAGATCGCGATCATTAAGCAGCTGGACTACGCGCCGTATTTTTTGACGGTCTATGACATCGTCAAATTCGCCCGCAGCCAGGATATCCTGTGCCAGGGGCGGGGCTCGGCGGCCAATTCGGCGGTGTGTTATTGCCTGGGGATTACCTCGGTTGACCCGGCAGAAATTGACCTGTTGTTCGAACGGTTCATCTCGGCAGAACGCAATGAACCCCCTGATATTGATGTGGATTTTGAACATGAACGCCGCGAAGAGGTTATCCAGTATATCTATAACCGCTATGGCCGCGACCGGGCGGGGCTGACGGCGACTATCGTCACCTATCGCACCAAGGGGGCGTTGCGCGATGTCGGCAAGGTCATGGGCCTCAGCACCGATCTGATCGACCGGCTGGTGCGCACAGTATCGGGCTGGTCCGGCCCCATCGACGAAGAGATGGCCCGTGAAGAAGGCTTTGACCCCACTGATCGAACCCTGGCCCTGACGTTAGAGCTGGCCGAACAATTGCGCGGGTTTCCCCGGCATCTGTCGCAGCATACGGGGGGCTTTGTCATCTCGCGCGGGCCCTTATGCGAGGTGGTCCCGATTGAGAACGCGGCGATGAAAGACCGCACGGTCATCGAGTGGAACAAGGATGATCTGGACGTTCTGGGGCTGATCAAAATCGATGTGCTGGCCCTGGGGATGCTGACGGCGATCCACCGCTGCTTTGACTTTATCGACCAGCATTATGACCAGCAGTTGACGCTGGCGAACATCCCCCATGGCGACGCCGATGTCTATGGCATGATCCAGCGGGCCGACACGATTGGCGTGTTCCAGATCGAAAGCCGGGCGCAGATGGCCATGCTGCCGCGCCTCAAGCCCAAGATATTTTATGATCTGGTGATCGAAGTGGCCATCGTGCGCCCCGGCCCGATCCAGGGCGATATGGTGCACCCTTATTTGCGCCGCCGGAATGGGCTGGAGACGGTCGAGTACCCGTCGGAGGCTTTGCGCCAGGTCCTCGAAAAGACCATGGGCGTGCCGCTGTTTCAGGAACAGGCCATGAAAATCGCCATTGTGGCCGCCGGCTTTAGTCCTGCCGAGGCAGACCTGCTGCGCCGCGCGATGGCGAGTTTCCGCAATATGGGGACGATCCATAAATTCCACGACAAGATGATCAACGGGATGCTGGAACGCGGCTATGAGCAAGACTTTGCCGAACGGTGTTTTCGCCAGATTGAAGGCTTTGGTGATTATGGCTTTCCCGAAAGCCATGCGGCCAGCTTTGCTTTGTTGGCCTATGTGTCGTCATGGCTGAAACATCATTACCCGGCGGCCTTTACGGCGGCGTTGTTGAACAGCCAGCCCATGGGTTTTTATGCCTCGGCCCAATTGGTGCGCGATGTGCGTGAACATGATGTCGAGGTGCGCCCGGTCGATATCAACCATTCCAACTGGGATTGCACCTTAGAGCCCTTACCAGATGGCGAACGCGCCCTGCGCCTGGGCCTGCGCCAGATCAAGGGCCTGAAGATCGATGAAGCTGAAAAGCTGGTGACCCTGCGGGGCGGGGGCTACCGGTCGCCTCATGATCTGTGGCAACGCGCCGGGGTGCGGCCCGAAACCCTGGTACGGCTGGCGCAGGCGGACGCCTTTGGCTCGCTGGGGCTGGACCGGCGCCAGGCCGCCTGGGCGGTCAAGGAGTTGCACGAGGCCAACCCGTTGCCGCTATTTGCCCATCTGGACCACAGCGACGCCGCCAGACAAGAGCCACACCTGCCTTTGATGAGCCAGGGCGAACAGGTGGTGGCCGACTACAAGACCATCCGCTTGTCGCTCAAGGACCACCCCGTGCATCTGTTACGCGACCGCCTGGCCGCCAAAGGCGTGCGCCCCATAGGTGATTTGCTGGATGCCCCTGATGGCAGCCGCATTACTATTGCTGGTGTGGTGCTGGCCCGACAACGACCCGGCACGGCCAAAAAGGTGATGTTCATCACGCTTGAGGACGAAACAGCGGTGGCCAATCTGGTGGTCTTCCCCATGGTGCACGAAAACAACCGACGCCCCGTATTGACAGCCCGCCTGATGGCCGTCACCGGCAAGGTCGAGAAAAGCGAAGGCGTCATCCACGTGATTGTCGACAAGGTCTATGAGCTGAACAACTGGCTGGAAAGCCTGGCCGACCCCGGAGACAACGCGCCCGAGGCATTTTTGGATAAGGGGCGGTTTTTTCACTAGTGCTCCCTGGTCCCGTAGGGGCAAAACGATAGAGCCCCTATCGGTTTGAAGGGTACACTCCCCCGTAGGGAAGGCTCACGCCAGTGCGCGATTGCGCGCGGCTCCGCGAGGGCGTCACATAAGCGACGGGCCGTGGTCACGGCCTTGGGGGGTAACGTGTGTTTCCACCAAAAACCGTTCGTGCCGAGTGGCGCGGAACGAAGTGGAGCGTTGTATCGAGGTATGAACGCGTTGATGTAGGGCCGCGACGACGGGAATGTGTCCGTACCTCGATACAATTTGTCGCTGCGCGCCAAATCACTCGGCACGAACGAGAAATAGAATGAAGAGGCGTTGCTAAACCGGGTTCAGCGGCTCGGTCAGTTTTTTCTTGCGGGCGAAGTCTTTGGCGTGGGTGTAGCTGTTGTCCTCGAGTGGTGCGGCCTGAAACGACCGGTCTATGCGCTCTTTCGTCACGGAGCCATAGGTCGTCGACCGTTGGCGTGGAGTGCGGTTTACACCCCGGATCAACTCTTCCATCCGGTGGGGTTCCATTTCCTGGCCGTGGGCAGCACCAGCGGCGCGGGTAATCGTTTCGTTCATCAAGGTGCCGCCAACATCGTTGGCACCGGCGTTCAAGCAGGCTTCGACGCCTTTGGGACCCATCTTGACCCAGCTGGCCTGGACGTTCGAGATCTGCCCATGCAGCACCAGTCGAGCGACCGCGTGCATCAGCACGGCTTCGCGGAAGGTCGGGCCTTTGCGAGCATTACCCTTGAGATAGATGGGCGCTTCCATGTGCACAAAAGGCAGCGGCACAAATTCGGTGAAGCCACCGGTCTTTTCCTGCTGGTCGCGCAGAACAAGCAGATGGCGGGCCCAGTTCACAGGGCCTTCGACATGGCCATACATGATGGTCGTGGTGGTGTGGTAATTCAGCGAGTGCGCCGTATCCATGACCTCGACCCATTGAGCGGTGTTGATTTTGTCTTCACAGATGATGTCGCGGATTTCGTCATCCAGAATTTCAGCCGCAGTACCGGGCAGGGTGTCAAGGCCGGCCTCCTGTAGTTGCTTGAGAAACTCAAGGATCGAGATACCCAGTGTTTCTGCACCCTGCCATACTTCCAGCGGAGTGAAGGCATGGATATGCATGTCGGGGCAGACTTGCTTGACCGCCTTGACGATATCGATGTAGTGCTGGCCTGTATATTGGGGGTGAATGCCGCCCTGCAGGCAGATTTCTGTAGCGCCGCGGGCCCAGGCCTCTTGTGATCGGCGTTGGATCTCTTCCAGCCCCAACACATAGGGATCACCGCGCAGGCTCTCGCTCATCTTGCCTTTCGAGAAGGCGCAGAACTGGCACTTGAAATAGCAGACATTGGTGTAGTTGATGTTGCGGTTCACAACATAGCTGACCGTGTCGCCATTTACCTGCTTGCGCAATTCATTGGCGGCATGGCAAACCGCGCTGAAGTCTTCGCCTCGTACTTGGAACAGGCTGGTGATCTCATCTTCACCCAGGCGCTCGCCAGACTCTGCGCGTTCGATCAGCGCAGAAATATGCAGGCTGGGCTTGGCGTTCGCACCATTTTTAATGAGGTCGAGAATATTCTGTGGCGGGTCAATTTCGGCACCGGGGGCCCAGTCTTCTTCGCGGGCAAAGCCTTCGCTATCCGTCAGGTGCAGCACATTGGTGCGCAGATTTTCGTGTACCCAGTCACTGCCATCATTGTTGGAGTTGGTAAGATATTTCGGATAGGTGGCCAGGCGCTCGGCCATATCAAAGCCGCGCTCGGCTGTCTTGTCGCGCAATTGTTGCAGATGAGGCCATGGGGCTTCGGGGTTCACAAAATCTGGTGTGATGGGCGATACACCGCCCCAATCAGAGATCCCGGTGTCCAACAGCGCACCCAGATCATCAGGGCTGAGGTTCGGCGGGGCCTGGATGTTCATGTCTGGGCCAAAGACCACGCGGCTCATGGCCAGGGTCCACTGGTAATCTTCCAGGCTGGGCTCTGGCGCGTCCGCCATCTTGGTGCCAGGTTTGCGGCGAAAATTCTGGATGATGATTTCCTGAATATGGCCATATTCATCGTTCAGGTCGCGCAGCTCCAACAGGCTCTCAACGCGTTCCTCGCGGGTCTCGCCAATACCAATCAGAATGCCGGATGTAAAAGGGACTTTGGCAACGCCGGCCAATCGAATTGTTTCCAGCCGAACCGATGGTTCTTTGTCTGGCGATCCGTAATGCGGCATGCCTTTTTCTGACAGACGACCGGACGCCGTTTCCAGCATGATGCCCATGGAAACCGAGACAGGCTTTAACAGCTCAAAGTCCTCGGCAGTCATGATTCCTGGGTTGAGATGTGGCAGCATGCCCGTTTCGCGGCGCACAGCCTCGGCAGCTTCTGCCAGGTAAGACAGGGTTGTTTCGTGCCCCAGTTCCGCCAGGGCTTCGCGGGCCGCGCGATAGCGCAGTTCCGGCTTGTCACCCAGGGTGAACAGTACTTCTTTACAGCCCGCCGCCGCGCCCTTTTTGGCCGTTTCGACAATTTCATCGATCGACATAAAGACGACTTCGCCTTTTTTAGGCGGGTGGGCAAAGGTGCAATAGTGGCAGACATCGCGACACAGATGGGTCAGCGGAATGAAGACATTTTTGGAGTAGGAAATTGTGCGGCCATGGCCCTGGTCGCGCAACGATGCTGCCAAGGCCATCAGGTCGGCTGTCTCGACAGTGTCGATCAGCTGCATGGCTTCAGCATGGGATGGTCTGTGGCCGGTGGCCATCTTGTCCATCAATGATACAGATTCACGGTTCACGATGCTTCCTTATGACATGTCTATAGGACCAATTGGACCTATTTAGTCTGGTTTCGTTCTTTTAACCGTTTGTCCAAGCCAGTTGCCAGTAAATAATCCATCGTGGCACCAGCGGGCGCCTGCGCCAAAAAGGCCAGCAGATCTTCTGGGTGGTCAATATCGAGGCCAAGTCCTTCCAGCGCAACATGTTCAACGGGGATATCCATCTGGTCTGCCATGGCAACATGCTTGTTGGCGCTGTCTTTGCCATACAGCATCGGGATGCAGTCTGGCGGCGAGAGGACCATGCCATTGGTGCCCCCGTCTGACAAAGCTTTGGCGATGGTCACAAAGAGTGGCGGTGGCTGCAAGGTGACCAACTGGTCAATCTCGTAGGACGTCACGGCAGGCACGTCCCCATGGATGATGAAGACACTGCGCACTCCTTTGTTCATCAGGGCCTGCAGCCCGTGGGACAAAGCCCCGTTCAGCCCGCCGGTGTCAGGTTCTGGCAGGATGGTGTGGCCGGCGGCTTTGCCCATCTGAATGGCGTCTTCATCATCGGTGACGATGGCAATGCCTTCCAGATTGCCAGCCCCTTCAAGGGCTGCCAACACGTCAGTCAGCATCGCCCGGGCCAGGCCCGACCGTTCATCTTCTGATAATAGAGGGGAAAGGCGCCTCTTTGCGCCCTTCAACTTTTTAACGGGCAGTAGAGCCCACATGATCTTTTCCCAAACTCGCCCTGACCCTAGCGGTGGGCTTCTTCCAACAGGGGCGCAAAAAAGTCGGGAATCGACAGCCAGGCTTCTTCGGTGTTGATCTCGGCCGTGAAGGACGTGTCGATGGTGACTTCATGGACGCCCGCATCTTTACACTGTTTGATCAGAGGCATCATATCGTCGATGCCGCCCAACCAACTTGGCATCAGCTGATCGCCAACCGTGCCAATGCCGGGCAGGGATGGTGCTGCAAAGACACGCAGATTCATTGTCAGGGGGCCACGACCAAACTTGTCGGCAGCCAATTGGTTAACCTGTTCCAACATCGTCATGGCCATATCGCCGGGCAGGCCCGCAGGGTGCCAGATGTCGCATAATTCTGCCAGGCGGTCACGGCCGGGTTCGCTGTTAAACGCCCCCATGATGGGCACAGCCTGATTGCCGTCGATGTCTTTTTGCACGGGGTTCGGGCTGGTGGATCCTTTGGGGAAGTTGAAATATTCACCTGAATATTCGGTTGGGTTGTCCAACCAAGCGGCCTTCAAGGCCCGAATAAAGTCGGTCGCGCGTGAACCTTTGTTGCCATACGGCGTGTCCATATGGTCGAATTCTTCCTTGGCCCAACCAAGACCAAGGCCCAGATCAAGACGGCCATTCGACAGCACATCGATCGTGGCCGTGCGTTTGGCCAGCATAACGGGGCGATGATAGGCCAACACCAGGATCGATGTGCCCAAGCGAATATTCTTTGTGATACCAGCGACATAAGCCAATGATTCCAGCGGCGCGTAGAGGTGCTCATACGCCTGGGGCCACTGCAAAATGGGATCTGGGCCAAACATCATCTGCTGTACAGGGTGGCTTTGGATTGGGGCTTCTGGGTATAGATAGTGGTCCTGGACCACCAGGGAATCGTAGCCCAACTCGTCAGCGCGTATGGCAAAGTCGTGAATAGTCTTTTGGCCGACACAGTCTGTCAGCTGCGGCATGTTAAACCCGAGTTTCATTTCCAATTCCTTTTAAGTGCTTGCCCCGGTAGAGGCCCTGATTCTTGTGGTGACAATCTGGCACACATTTTTTGATCCTTCCAGTGTTCCCGCGCTGCCTAACCTGCTAAACAATGCGCAACGAATCAAAGTCTGTTGAAGGAATATATTGTGGCAAACACAAAGCATAAAATTGCAGTGATCGGCGGTACCGGCGATCTGGGAGGTGGCTTGGCGCGCCGTTGGGCGCAAGCCGGTCATGACGTGATCATTGGGTCGCGTACAAATGACAAGGCCAAGGCATCTGCTGCGGCCATGAATGAAGCCCTGGGCCTGACCACCGTCACCGGCCAGGAAAATGGGGCCGCTGCGGCCGCTGCCGATCTGGTTGCGTTGACCGTGCCATTTTCAAACCAGCAACCGATGTTGGAAGCTATTCAGGCTGGTGTTGAGGGCAAAATCCTCATCGATGCGACCGTGCCTCTGATGCCCCCTAAAGTCGGCACCGTGCAATTGCCGGAAGAAGATTCCGCTGCTGTCAAAGCCCAAAACTTTGTTGGCGAAGGTGTCAAAGTTGTCGCTGCATTCCAGAATGTGGGTGCCGCCCATTTGCAGGCGGACCATGGCATCGAGTGTGATGTGCTGGTTACCGGTAATGATCCGGATGCCCGTGAAGTCGTTATCGGCCTGGTCGAAGACGCGGGTCTTAAGGGCTGGCATGCAGGTCCTCTGGCCAATTCAACGGCTGCTGAAGCGATGACATCTTTGCTGATCCACATCAATCGCCGGTACAAGATTGCCGGGTCTGGCATTCGTATTACCGGCGAACCTGGTTCCGCCGAATAGGGGCAGATTATGCCAGCAGGCGCGCTGACCGTTATCCCGATCCACGACCTGCCTATGGTGCAGCCTGGCGATGACCTTGTGGTCCTTGTCACCAGCGCCATGGACAAGGCCGGCCTGTCGTTCGAAGAAGACGATGTATTGGTGCTGGCGCAGAAGATTATCTCTAAATCCGAGGACTGTTTTGCCAGCCTGAACGACATGGAGCCTTCTGCCCAAGCTATTGAAATTGCCAAAGAAACAGGCAAAGATCCCGACTTTGTCGAGCTTGTATTGCGGCAGTCAAACGATGTGGTGCGCACCGGTCCCAATGTCTTGATTGTTGAGGCCCTGACGGGGATCGTCATGGCCAATGCAGGCATCGACCGGTCCAATATTGATCGCGGTGACGATGATGATATCGCGCTGTTGTTGCCGATTAATTCTGACGCGTCTGCGCGCAAATTGCGGGACGAATTCAATGAGCAATCTGGCAAAACCATTGCCGTGATTATTGCCGACAGTGTCGGCCGGGCCTGGCGCTATGGCACATCGGCCATGGCTATTGGTTGTGCGGGGATTGAGCCCCTGGATGATCAGCGCGGCGATGTTGATATGTTTGGCCATACGCTAGAGGTCACCGAAATTGCCTTGGCAGACCAGGTATCGTCGGCCGCCAATCTGGTGATGGGGGAGGCCACCGAGGGCATCCCTGCCGCCATTGTGCGGGGCCTCAAATTTCCCCGGTCGGACCGACCCAGTTCTGTCTTGATCCGCAAAAAGGAAGAGGATCTCTTCCGATGAGCAATGCTGGTCCGATGCGCGGTGGCGGTAAAGTGCTCGCCCTTTGTGGCGGCGTTGGCGGGGCAAAGCTGGCCTTGGGCCTGGCGTCGATATTGCCGCCCGAGGATCTGTTGATTGTCACCAATACGGGCGACGACTTTACCCATTTGGGCCTGCGTATCTGCCCCGATATTGATACGGTAACCTATACATTGTCTGGCCTGGTCAACCCCAAAACCGGTTGGGGCCGCGAGGGTGAAACCTGGCAATTTAAAGAAGCACTGAGCTTGCTGGGTGGTGAAGACTGGTTTTCGCTGGGCGACAAAGACCTGGCGATCCATGTTGAACGCAGCCGCCGCCTGGCTGAAGGCGAGAGCCTTAGCGAGATCACCGCCCATAATGCGGCGATCCTGGGCATTGCCCCAACGATTGTGCCGATGTCAGATGACAGCGTACCAACGATTGTAGAAACGCCGGACGGCGATATGGACTTCCAACATTATTTTGTGCGCGACCGGTGTGAACCTGTCGTCACCGGCATTCGATTTGCGGGTGCTGCGGACGCGAGCCCGAGCCCCGTCTTTGCCGCGGCATTGGAAGATGACAACATCTCGGCCATTATCATCTGTCCGTCGAACCCGTTTTTGAGTGTCGATCCGATATTGTCACTGCCCGGCGTGGGAGCCGGGCTGCGCGCGCATAAAGCGCCGGTGGTTGCGGTGTCGCCGATTGTTGGTGGTATTGCCATCAAAGGGCCAACGGCCAAGATGATGGCAGAGTTGGGTATGGATGTGTCGGCCCTTGGTGTTGCCCAGCACTATGGTGACCTGTTGGACGGCTTTATCATTGATGAAACTGACCGGGCCTCGGCTAGCGAGGTTGCCGCCACAGGTGTGGCCATCGACATCGCCCAGACCATCATGAAAACAAAGGGCGACCGCACCGATCTGGCACAGGTCGCCCTCAATTTTTGCGAAAAACTCGCGTCCTAGGACTGTTAGCTATTCGTCGACAGGGCGTGTAGCCAGGGCCATTTTAGCGCCATCATAACCGATCCGTTTGCCGGGGGTGAATTCCAGCACCACGCGGCTTGGTGAATCCAGATAATCAACAAAGCGGTCGATATATTCCTGGCCGGCTTCTTTCCATAGCTGGGTGGCAAAGGCGCGATAGAACCAGTCTTTTGTCTCGCGATCATCGACACCATGGACGATGGTTTCACCTTTATAAGTCACGGTTTTGCCGGGGCCCATATCGGTGCCGGTGCTGGTAACGCAGACGCAGGACCGCGGGTCACGACGCACGGCGGGAACGCGTTTGCGGAACTCTGCACAAGTCATCCAAAATTTGCCTTCATGAAACAGAAAGCTTTGGATCACACCGACGGGCTCTCCGGCTTTGGTCGTCCACATATAGACAAGCTCGCGCTGCTTTTGCAGCAACTCGGTTTCCATGGGGTCGTCCAGTGTGTACTGGGCGACGTTTTCATAGTCTTCAGCATATTCGTCAGCCATAATTCTCTTCCTGTGTTGGGAACCTTCATGCGTGAAGGGTTGCCCTGAGCCTAGGCAATTGTCTTGGCCCAATCAAGGCGTCGGGGGCTTTACTTGTCTGACATAGCCCGCTAGACCGGTGACAAATGAAATTGGGGCAAATGGAAGTTAGATGACTGAGCTGATCGACGTATTTCGGGGCAACGCAAACACATGGGAATGTGATGAAAATGGCCATCTTAATGTGCGTCACTATTCCTCCAAGGTGAATGAAGGCCTGGCCGTCCTGGCCCATCGGATCGGGCTGGGGCGCGATGCGCTGGCGGCCCTTGGCGCCCGCCTTGTCATGAAGGACCAGCACATTCGCTATTTGCGGGAATTCCATCCCGGTGCTGCGGTCCTGGGCCGCGCCGGTGTGTTGTCGGTGGAAGGCGCGCGCCTTCGTCTTTATTGCGAGTTGGTTAATTTTCACACGGACGGTGTCAGTGCGACCTATAATTCGGTGCTGGAACTGCAAGATGCCAGTACAGGCGCACTCGTTGCATTGCCTGCAGAAATTGCCTCTGTTGCCGGTGATTTGATCGTTAAGTTGCCCAAGCACGCGCAGCCGCGCAGTATTGATATTGATGCGCCAAGTGTGGCTGCTGTTAACCCGCCCAAGCTGGACGAAACCGAAGCCATGGGGATGACAGAGATTGGTATCGGCCAGGTTGGTGTCCGTGATTGCGACCAGGATGGCTTCATGCGCAGCGACATGTATATGGGCCGAATTTCCGATGCGATTGTGCATTTTTCGCGCAAGATGCGGCCCGTCGATACGGGCAAGGAACGTAGCCTGTCCAAATATGGCGGTGCCGTACTGGAATATAGGCTGCACTATCATGGCGAGCTGCGCATCGGCGACCTGATCTCCGTACGGTCGGCCCTCAAGCATGTTGGTGAAAAGGCCAATACCCTGGCCCATTGGATCTATAACGCGACGACGGGCGATCTGGTGTGCTCTTCCGAGGCAGTGGCCATCACCCTCGACCTGAAGGAACGCAAGGTTGTCTCGATGCCCGAGGATCGCCGTAAACATCTGGAAACATTGGTGGTGCCCGGCGTGGGGGCGTAGCCACCACTGCCCAACTGACAATGCGTGGGGGCGTAGCCACCACTGCCCAACTGACAATGCGTGGGGGCGTAGCCACCACTGCCCAACTGACAATGCGTGGGGGCCTAAGCCTTACCATCCATCTTAAAAAAACCGGTTCGTCTCGAGTGGAGCGAAGCGTTGTATCGAGAGACCTGACAGTGGCCCGCATCTCGATACAATTTCTCCCTTCGGTCGAAATCACTCAATACGAACGGGGAGTAGTCGGGAGAACTGTCCTTACCACCCATTCCGATGAATGACGTCTTCGACCGGTTTGCGGGCGAGGGGTCCGAAATTGACCTTGTCAGTGTCTGGGTAACCCAGCGGGATAAACGCGGCAATATGCACATCCTCTGGGATGTTCAACAAGTCACGTAATTGTGGCTCGCACATGCCGTGGAAGGTGGTAAAGCAACTGCCAATGCCCTGGGCGCGCGCTGCCAGCAATATGTTCTGCGCCGCTGGATAGAGCGCCGACCAAACCATCATTTCGTTGGGCGCAGCAACCGGATAGACCGCGCGGCCACACACCAGAATAATCGCGGGTACATCGGCCAGGGTTGATGCCAGGTTTAAAGCACCTCCCAGCATGCGGGATTCCACCGGCTCCATGTTGTCGGCACCGCCCACGGCGTCTTCCATCCCCTTGACCACACTACCGATGACGGCAGCAATAGACTCGGACAGAGCTGATTTGATGGCGGTATCGGTGATGATCACAAAGTCCCAACCCTGGGAATTCCCCGGATTAGGCGCACGCGTGGCCGAATGGATCAGACCATCCAGGACTTCATCAGAAATCGGGTCTTTGGTGAAATACCGGATCGCCCGGCACGAGTTCATGGCTTCGATGACATCCATCGCATTATCCCCGTTCAATTTGGCAGTGTTTAGCTGTCGTAGCCTGGGTTGGTGCGGTCCAGCAGGCGCAACAGCGCAAACCATGCTTGTCCGTCACGACCCTGGTCAAAGGAGGCACTGGCCTGGTTTGCCGTAAATTCTGGCACGCCCTGGTTTGGCAGGTTCAGATTGTCGTGACCGGCAGACAGGGCCTTGACCTGGGCGGTGCAGGCACGTTCCAGATAGTACATGCGCAGGAAGGCGTCAGAGCAGTTCTTGCCGACCGTCAGAGTGCCATGGTTGCGCAGAATCATCAGATGTTTGTCACCCATGTCTTCCAGCAGCCGGTCACGTTCTTCCAGGTTCAACGCAACACCTTCATAGTCGTGATAGGCCAGATCGCCCAACATCAGCATGGATGTCTGGGTCAGTGGCAGCAGGCCATGTTTTTGGGCCGACACAGCCATGCCATCGTCGGTGTGCACGTGGATGACGCAATTGGCGTCATCGGAATGTTCATGCATGGCGCTGTGAATGGTAAAGCCCGCGGCATTGACGCCCCAATCGGTGGCGATGATGGCATTGCCTTCAAGGTCAATTTTCACCAGGCTAGACGCGGTGATTTCTTCAAACATCATGCCATAGGGGTTGATCAAAAAGTGATGTTCAGGCCCCGGAACCCGGGCTGAAATATGGGTGTAGATCAGGTCGTCCCAGCCATAATGGGCAATCAGACGATAGGTCGCGGCAAGGGCGACACGAATGTCCCACTCTTCTTCGCTGATGGTATCGCGACTAAAGGGGGGCAGACCGGTCTGCTCGTTCTGTTTCATATTGATAGACGTAGTGCTCACAATCGTCTCCTGCGATGCATAAAATAGGTTGCGCGCATTGTGATGCGCCAGACAGCCCCCGTCAACCTGCACGCTTGACCCGAATAGAGGACTGGTTAATCGTACTAGCGCAAAGAGGGGGAGCTCTATGGCTTACGACATCAAGATTACTGGTGGCCTGATTGTTGATGGCACGGGAACGCC
>Ga0114949_10000859_pt1 | contig 17652 bp, 17 predicted proteins | sample N074metaG_FD_83505 | JGI IMG/M metagenome (GOLD analysis project Ga0114949, IMG submission 83505) | Deep subsurface microbial communities from Kermadec Trench to uncover new lineages of life (NeLLi) - N074 metaG | ecosystem: Environmental > Aquatic > Marine > Ocean trench > Sediment | place...
AAGCACAACGGCATTTGAGCCAGTGGCAGCTACAGCCGATTGCAAATCTGATCGCTGCGGAAGTCTCAGAGAAGTTGGATAGCCCGGTCACATTGGACGTGATGAAACCCCTGCAAGCGTATGATGCTGGTGGCAGAGCAAGGACTGTATCTGCTATTGTTCAGGCGTTGGCGATGGCAAAAGAGGGTGGGGTTGATGCAAATCAGGCGTTGGCGTTGGTAAACTGGGACAGCGAATAGTCCGCTTTCACCACATTTGCGACATTTGCCGATAGCATTTCTAGCCCTCTGAAATGTCCGATCAGCCTTTGTATAACAAAACTGGGGCCGGTAGAATTACTTCACAATAAAAATAAAATCATATTGGCACTTGAGTGCCTCGGAGATCTATATCAAAGCCCTTACTATTATTCTCCTTATAGGTGCAGCAATAGCTGCAGTTATGTTGTGGCGTGCAGTAAATGGTAATGCCACAAAAAGTCGAACGAGAGGAATTGCCAAAACTACAAAGCCCTTTCCGGAACGACGCAATCCATATCGAGCCACGTCGATAATATTTAATGACGGGGCTTGTGATGCAGTTAAAGCTATTGGCGATAAACGTTTCCTTGACGTTGAACGAATCACACCGGCGCTGCCACTGCCTGACTGCGATGCACCCAAGTGCGATTGTCAATATGCGAACCATGAAGACCGACGTGTGTCCGACGAAGATCGGCGGAGCCCGTCGGGGCTAAAATCCCAACTCTACGGAGGAACTGGAGAGCCAAACCGGCGGAAGAGAAAACGCGGGCGTCGGAAAGGCGACTGGGCATGATCGGTGACTCGTTGTAGAACAAAGCGGACATAAAGCTGGTGAACTGGGGGGAGTGATCAGGGTCCGCCGCGACCCTAACGACATATGGCCGATCAACTATGCGGTTGAAATCGCTGGGGGCCGCCTTCGCCTACTTTCGAACGGCGTCTGGTCCTCGCCGTCCGCCGAGGTTTGATTTATCAGCACCCCCTAAGGGGCGTGTTAGGCCGATTTAATACGCCTGTTACGTAATCCCACAATTCCCAGCCCAGCTATCAGTAAGCTCAACGCCAATAGAGCTGAGATTGGTAAAACGGGCACGTTCACGGGTTCTATTTTTAACCTAAACTCGGCAGTATCGAGCAGGGTATCTTCACCGCCGTCGGCAAAACAGTCGGTAAAGCCAAGCAGTGTCTCGCGGGCAGCGGCGCATACGTTTAGGGGCGGGCTCCTATGGTCAAAGTACAACTCAACAAACTGGAAGTTATCGTCACCGTCAGTAATAACCGATCCAAAATCATGCTGGAAAGCCAAAACATGGGCATCCAGAGATCCTGTGGCACCAATGAACCAGACAGCGAATGGGTCGCTTATTAGTGTCTCGGTCAGATCGGTACTACTGCCGTTAAGTTCAGAAAAGGCCGCCGGATCAGGTCTGAACACAACTGTTTGACAGTCCGGAAAGCCTGGCTCGGAAGTGGTTGTACAATTCTTATTCCCTAATGAAGGAAACTGGCTGTCGACTCCTGCGGGAAATTCAAGCTCTCCCAATAGTTCAGCACCGCCCCCTATAAATACTTCGTAGACTGTTTGTGCTTGCGCACAGGTAAAACCGAACAACAGGAATATTGCAATGCCCCAGTTAGATATTCTTTTCACGATACAAATCCCCTAGTTTTTTATTTTTCCATCCACGAGTGCCCAATACAACGCTCAGACATTAGACACAAGTGAATGGAAGCATAACGAAATATCTTCCGTGAAACAACTGGTACAGCCTGTAAAGAAAAACAAGCCCCCCTATTCCCTGTACCAATCTTGTACCAAAGCAGGTAAAATATCCTATAATATCAATTAGTTAACGATATTGCCCAGGCAAACAAACATGACCCTGATGACCCGAGTGTTGGCGAGCAGAGTACTCACAGCGACGGCGTGACTTTGCCGAACAGCGCTCGCACCACTGCCAGGTCAGCCGGCGTATCCACCCCGGCGGGTACCGGCGAGCGCGCCGCGGCGACGTGGATGCGAACACCGTGATACAGGGCGCGCAATTGTTCCAGCTGTTCCAGTTGTTCCAGCGGCGCGGGACTCCAGGTTACGTAGCGATGCAAAAATTTCACCCGGTATGCGTAGATTCCGATGTGCCGCATCCAGTTTTTTGAATCGGGTAAACGTTTCTCGTCAGAAACTTTACTTGTCGCAAATGCTTCCCGCGGCCAGGGTATAGCAGCCCTGCTAAAATACAGGGCTAATCCCTGTTGATCTGTCACGACCTTCACCGCATTGGGATTGAGCAGTTCATCCTCCGATTCGATGGCCTGGCATAAGGTGGCAATATCCGCGACCTCGCTCGACGCCAGGTTCTCTGCCACTTGATCGATGACCGCCGGTGGAATCAGAGGCTCATCGCCCTGCACATTTATCACGATATGCTCGTCCGCCAAGCCCAACTCGGATACAACCTGCTGCAGCCTGTCTGTCCCCGAAGGATGTGCGGCGGAGGTCATACACACTTCCGCGCCAAAGGATTGCGCGCACTGAAATACTCGCTCGTCGTCGGTGGCGACCAGCACCCGTTGGGCCGCGCTCTTATTTGCTTGCTCCCAAACCCGTTGAATCATGGGCTTGCCGGCAATATCCACCAGGGGCTTGCCGGGCAGGCGGGAAGAGTTGTAACGGGCGGGAATAACGACGGTGTAAGACATTACCAGTGGCCTTGTTTAAACTGTGGATTGCGTAGGTTGCGCGGATTGAGCGAGCGTCACCACAGCATCCTTAACCGCAGAGGGTAGCTGAGCGGATATCTTGACATACCACGCATTGTCGCCCGCTAGCCCTCTGCATTTTACCGCGTCCTTTTCCGTCATGATAACTGGCTTGTCCTCAGTACCACTAAAGTCTTCGTAACTGTAGCGGTGGTGATCTGGGAAAACATGAGTATCCAGGGTAAAACCGCAATTTCGCAGTTCATCAAAAAATTGCGCTGGCTGTCCGATCGCGGCGTATGCGTGAACGTCCCTGCCAAGTCTGTCTGGTGATATGGCCACCGTTTCGCTACTTTGCAGATTAACCAGTGCCTGGTAGCGATAAGTTACGCCCACAAGTGGATCATCGCTACCGCGATACAAGGTGTAATCCACTCGCCGCAGGCGCTTTGCCGGCTCGCGCAGCGGCCCCGCGGGCAGGCAAAAACCATTACCCAATCGTCTGTGTTCGTCCAATACAGCAATTTCCATATCCCTGGCCAGGGCGTAATGTTGTAAGCCGTCATCGCTAACAACGATGTCGACGTTGAAGTTTGCCAGCAAATGCTGGACAGCTTGAACACGGTCCGGCGCTACCACACAGGGGCAGGCGGTCCGCTGATATATTAATAGGGGCTCATCTCCGCAATCCGCCGCCGTGCTGGCCGCTGTGACGGCGTGGGGATAGATCCCCGCTGTCGCGCCGTACCCGCGGCTGACCACACCGGGGTTTAAGCCCTGCGCCTGCAGATGTTCAATCAGTGCGATGACAACAGGTGTTTTCCCGGTGCCACCCACAGTAATATTACCTACCACCACAAGGGGCTTGGGCGCGCGCCATGCTCGCCTAACGCCGCTGCGATAGAAGCCGTAGCGAAGCGCTGCGAGCGCGCGAAATAAAAATTCCAGCGGCCGTAAGAAAAGCAACCACCAACTGCCCCGATACCATGCCGTCACCAGAGCAGACTGTACAGTGGCCATTAATCGACGAACTCCTGGTTATACAGCTGGGCATACAGACCGCCCTGCTCCAGCAGCGCCTCATGGGACCCCGTGGCAATAATACGACCCTCGTCCATCACCACAATACGGTCGGCATGTTCCACCGTGGACAGCCTGTGGGCGATCACAATAGTAGTCCGATCACGCATAATATTTTCCAGTGCTCGCTGGATACGATACTCCGATTCATTATCCAGTGCCGACGTTGCTTCATCGAGTATCAACACTGGAGCGTTCTTCAATATTGCCCTGGCGATGGCGATACGCTGGCGTTGGCCGCCGCTCAGGCCCCCGCCGTCATCCCCCAGCACTGTCGCAAAACCCAGGGGAAGGTTCTCGATAAACTCCAAGGCATGGGCCGATTCCGCCGCCTTGCGCACCGCTTCTTCGCTGGCGTCCGCCATATCGCCATAGGCAATGTTATTCATCACGGTGTCGTGAAACAAGGTAATGTCCTGGGAAACAATGGCAAACTGGTTGCGTAAATTACCCAGTTCGTAGTCGACCAGGGAAATGTCATCGAGAGAAATTGTGCCTTTGCTGGGGGTATAAAACCGGGCCAGCAGATTGACCAGTGTTGACTTTCCGCTGCCCGACCGCCCCACAAAGGCGACCGTCTGGCCGGGTAAAATATCGACAGAAATATTGTCCAGCGCTAATTCGTTATTACCGGGATAGGCGAAAGACAGGTCAGTAATGCAGATTTTACCCCTGGCGCGCTCAGTGCGTTGCGTTCCCTCGTCTGTTTCGTCCGCCATATCAAACTGGGCAAAGATATCCTCTGCCGCCGCCAAACCCCGCTGCAACACACTCTGGATACTACTTAGCTGCCGAATAGGCTTACCCAATTGAGCCGCCGCTGTAAGAAAGGCAACTAACAGCCCGGCGGAGAATCCCGCCATGATATCCGGATCCATGGCGAACCAAATAAGCGCCGCCAGGGCAGTTGATAAAATGGTTTGTATCACCGGGGTACTGACCGCATCGGCGAAGGCGAGCTTTAAACTCTGGCTGCGGTTATAGTCGCTAGCTTTGGAAAATAATGCCGCCTGATGGGCCTTGCCGCCATAGATCCGCACTTCCTTGTAAGCGCCAATACTCTCGGAGGAAACCTGGGTCACCTCGCCCATGGAATCCTGGATGCGGCGGCTGTAGCGTCGGAAATGTTTACCGACGATGGTAACGACCAAGCCGATGAGCGGCGCCACCGCAAAAAATACCAGGGTCAAACGCCAGTTTAAATAAAGCATATAGGAGAGCAGGGCAACCACCGTGAGCCCCTCCCTCACGATGATTTTCAGCGCTTTGGTGGCGGCCCCTGTCACCTGCTCGACGTTAAACGTGATTTTTGAAATCAATACACCGCTGCTATGAGTATCGTAATAACTGCTGGGCGCGCGCAGCATCTTATTAAATAATTCACAGCGAATTGCATGCACTAAGTTGCGCGCAATGTGATTCAGAAAATAGGTCCCCACAAAGAAGCCCATCGCTCTGCCAAAAGACAGAATAATCGCGGCCACCGGCACGGCGATACGTGCATACTCCCGCGTTCCCATATCGCCCGGAGGGTGTACATAAAAAGCGGCCCGGGCGACAAACCCCCGCTCCACCGAGTCAGAGTCGTTCAGTGCATCCAACAGAAACTGCATCATATCCGCGAGTAATACGCTGGAAAGGGAATAGATGAGGTAGCCGAAGATACTGAAAGCAAAAATGTACCAGTAGGGAAGGATATAGCGCAGCAGTCGAACGTAGAGCTGCCAATCACTTGCGGATTTGATAGCGCCCTTATCCACCGCGCGCGCTCGGCTCCGCGGGTTGCCTGGTGGCGATACTCAGGTGGACAAAGCCCATTTTTCCGGCGGCGTCCATCGCGCGAACCACCGACTGATGACTGCTCTGTGCATCGGCGGAAATCACCATGGGCCGAGTGGTATCACCGGCGGAAATCTTATAAATGGCGGCTTGCAAGGTTCTTAACTGGGTATCCACCAGCGCCCTGCCGTTTACCCGATAATTGCCCGCTTCATCAATGAGTATTTCGATTTCGTTGTCGGGGGTTTCGCTGACTTCCCCAGTCGCCTCCGGGAGGTCGATGCTAAGCTGGGACGCTTTGGTAAACGTGGTCGAGACCATAAAAAATATCAGCAACAGAAAGACTACGTCGATGAGTGGCGTCAGGTTGACATCAACCTCCACCCGGCGATGAGAACGAAAATTCAAGAACTCTGGACCTGTGCAACTGGCTGCGCTGCCACTGTCGACTCAGCGGCCATTCCCTCACCGTGTACCGCATCCACCAATTTGATCGCCTCCTGTTCCAGGCCCACCACAATGCCATCTATTCGCCCGACAAAATATCGGTGCATCACCAGGGCTGGAATGGCAACGCTCAGGCCGGTAGCGGTGGTGATGAGGGCCTCGGAAATGCCGCCGGCAAGTACACTGGCATTGCCAGTGCCCTGGGCCATGATCTCGGCAAACACCTTGATCATTCCCATGACGGTGCCCAGTAAGCCCAGTAATGGGGTTACCGCGGCAATGGTACCCAGGGTGTTGAGATATCGCTCCAGATCGTGCACAACATGGCTGGCCGCCTCTTGAATGCTCTCTTTCATCACGTCCCGGCCGTGAGCCGCGTTACCCAGGCCGGCGGCCAGTATGCAACCCAGGGGCGAGGACTGTTTCAGCGTGCGCAATCGGTTCGCATCCATGTCCTCCGCCTTCAGTTGCTTCCAGACCGTCGCCAGCAGGTGTGGCGGTGATATTTTGGCCGGGTTGAGGGTGAACAGGCGCTCAGCGCAGATTGCCAGCGCCACCACGGAACAAATCAGAATTGGCACCATAAGCCAACCACCAGCTGTTACCAATTCAAGCACATCAATTTCCTGTTTGCGTGGGTGTATGAGCGCATTATACGCACACCTCCAGCGAGGACAAACATGGCCCTCTCACAGCCAGTAGCGACGATACAATGTCCTGTACTTGTGCACCGACAAAGCCCCCTTGGGGCCAATATGAATTTCCAGCGCGCCATCACCGGCGGTGGAGAAGGTTTCACTACCTAGCTCGAGACTGCGCTGGAGAATTGTTTTGTGAGGATGACCAAACTGATTCAGATAGCCGTGGCTAAATACCAGCTGTCGAGGCTGTACAGTTTTTAACCAGGCGTAGGAAGAGGACGTTAAACTGCCGTGGTGGCCCGCCAACAGCCAATCGCTGCGCACATCACCTCGCCAGTAGGCAACCAGCTCCCGCTCCCGCTGCGCATCAATGTCACCGGCTAGCAGCAGGCGAATACCATTGACGTGTACCTGCAATACACAGGAACTGTTGTTGCTCGAGAGCTCGGTGGTACCTCTACTCGAAGGCTCGGGCGAGAGGAACTGGAACCGTACCCCGGGGGCCCACTGCCACGCCTGCCCTGCCCGGCAGGCCTGTGCACCGGGTCGTACCGGGGATTCCCCACCGGTGATCAGCTGTGTTATAGGCATAGCCCGTACCAGGGTCTGCATTCCCGCACTGTGGTCATTGTCCGTATGACTAACCACCAGGGTGTCCAGCGAGCGAATTCCCTGGGCCCTAAGATAGGGCAGAATAACCCTGTTGGCCATGTTCGACCCCCGTGGATCGCCACCCCCCGTGTCATACACAAGGGTACGCCCTCCGCTCTGGATCACAATGGCCGTGCCCTGCCCCACATCCAGCACGGTGAGCTTGGTATGGGAACCTAGCACCCCTGTGTCTGGGGTTTGGGGGAGGAAAACAGGCATTGCCAACAGGGGTACCAGTAGCTTCAACCGACCCGGCAGGGGCACGATGAGTAGGGCCAAGGCAATCATGGCCAAGATTAGTTCCGCTAGTGAGGGCGTCAGATGGTGATATAGCAGGTCTCCCTGGCTGGCCGCGAGGCTCTGGGCGAGCGGGAGTAATTTTGCCAGCGGCCAACCGGCCAGCGACCACAGGTAGTCATCCAGCGGTATTCCTGTGAGATAGGCCAGCGCCGCCAGTAAAGCCAGCGGCACTACAAAAAGGCCCACCAGCGGAATCAGCAAAAAATTGGCCACTGCCGCTACCTGGCTAACACCGCCGAACCACCAGCCCCCCAGGGGAATCATGGCAAGCGCCATATAGATATGGGTATGCAGTAGGCGCAGGGGCACACGGGCATTGGCCCGCCACATTGCCAACCAGAGCAGGCAGGCCACCGCGCCAAAGGATAGCCAGAATCCACTGCCCACTGCCGCCAGCGGGTTGACTACCTGCACAATGACACAGGCAATGAGGAGATTCTGCCATGGCAAACTGCCTCGGCCGACCAGCGACGCGACAATAAAGCACCCCAGCATACACAGTGCCCGCACCGCTGCCAGGGAAAAGCCGGCCAAGGCCGCGTAACTAAAGGCGCAACTGAAAGCCATAAGACCGGGCAGCAAACCCGCAAGACGAGCGGCCCCCAGCAGCAACACCCCGCGCCCCAGGGTGTTGCCCATCAAATAGCCTGCACCCGCAACCAGGCTGATATGCAGCCCCGAGATAACGAGCAGGTGATTTATGCCATAGAATTGAAACAGCGCCCACAACGTACTGTCGACGCCGCTTTTATCGGCCACGGTAAGGGCTTGCAGTATTCCCCGCACGGGTTCATCCAGGCCAATTTCGTTCAGCCTCCGGCTTATACGCTGGCGAATAACGTGATGGCTTGTGCGCCAGTCGGGTTTCTCCGCGAGAAAAACAGCCCGATTTTTCGCCACACTGCCGGTGCCGTCAATACCCGTTTGGGCATACCATGCCTGCAAGTTGAAGGAGCCGGGATTGGCCAGACCCCAGGGCCGCTTCAACCGCACCCGCAGGCGCCAATGCTCACCCGGACTCAGCAGCAATTCACCATAGTAGGACAGTAACAGCACCCGCGGGCCTTCACAGTGAGTGGGTTCTATCGTATCGGGCCTGAACTCAAAGCGTTGGCGGGTGCCCCCATCGCGGGTTGGCGAAATTCTTGGTAGCGATACAATAACCCCCTCGATCGCCAACGGGATGGACTCACAGCGGGGGTCCAGGCGGCGCTCCAACAGCGAATAGCCATACAGATGACCCAGCCCGATGCCCAGAACGAGCCCGCCACACAGGCAAGCCCCTGGAAAATCGCGCCAAAATGCCCAAGCGGAGACAATGAATAGGGACAATACTGCCCACGGAGGAAGCAAATCGGGTAAAACGCTCACGGCGAAAACCCCCGCAGCCAAACCGATCATCCATGATCGCATTTTGAGAACCCGCCCGTTTCGAGGCATACTGTCGCTATGAACTCAGTCAACCACAAAGATGCTATGTTTCACACATCCAATTAAACCAACGCCAACCACGACTTCGAGATGCCCAAAGAAACACTCAAACAACTATCCCCCAGCCCGGCGCGGCTGCGTGAAATAAAGTCCCTGCGGTTTTTGGGTGAGTGGATATATGAACCCAGCCTCTGGCATATCACCCGCTATACGGCGTCCATGGCGTTTTTCGTCGGGCTGTTTGTCGCGTTTATGCCCCTACCCGGCCAAATGGTACTGGCCGCATTTTTGGCATTCAGATTACGTTGCAACCTGCCGATATCGATCGGTCTGGTCTGGATCACCAACCCCCTGACCATGCCGGCGATTTACTTCCTCAGCTATAAGGTGGGGGCGTTGATTATCGATGTGCCGGTGCAAGCCATTGAGTTCGAGCTGAGTATTGCATGGCTATTTGGCGAATTGCAGGAAATTTGGCGGCCGTTTTTGCTAGGCTGCCTGATATGTGGCTTTTTCTTTGGCGCGCTGGGCTACTTTATCATTAGCTTGCTGTGGCGAATGCGCGTGGCCCGGCGCTGGCGGGAGCGCAAACTCAAGCGCGCCAGGGCAGCACAAAACAGCAATCCTAGTCCTGGTGTAAAACCGTAGCCGGTTGCAAACGCGCCGCCCGCAACGCCGGGTACAGCGCCGCGAGCACACACATGGTAAAGGCGACCACGCCCACCATCAGCACGTCGCGCGCCAGTATATCTACCGGTAGAAACGACACCGGATAGACATCCGTATTGAGAAAATCGATGCTGAACAGTCTCTCAAGGGCCACCACAAAATCGGGCACTGCGCTACTACCCAGTACGCCCAGCGCGCTACCCAGCGCAACGCCCACCAGGCCGATCATCGCGCCTTGTAAGACAAATATTGTTGCTATATTGAGCGGAGAAGCGCCCAGTGTGCGCAAAATGGCAATGTCACTTTGCTTATCAAATACTACCAATACCAGGGACGAAACCACGTTGAAGGCGGCGACAGCAATGATCGAAAAAAGCAATATCGATACCAGATCACGCGACAACTGGATAGCCGAGTATAAATTGCCATGGGTCATCATCCAGTTGGTGGCATAATATCCGGGGGGCAAACTGTTCATCAACTCCCAGGCGATACGCGACACGGCAAAGATATCCGTGGTCGATACCCGCAGGCCTGTCACGCCACCGTTAAGCCCCGCCAACTCGGAGGCTAACGGCAGGTGCACCAGAGCGGCTGACTGGTCCATTTCAGTGCCGGTATCCAGGATAGCTCGTACTGTCACCGTCTCAAAACGGGTCGCCTGAGGAGCGCCGCCAAATCCAACCGAGGGCACGATAAGTGTCAGCTGATCGCCACGTGATACGGCTAATTTGGTCGCCAGCCCGACTCCCAGAATCAGGCCGCGGCTGTCGTTTCTGAACTGCGCCAATTCTGCCGTGCCAATACTTGACAACAATTGGCCCAGCCCCGACTCGCGATCCACATCGATGCCAATTCCGCGCGTCGTTTCAATATTGCCCGCCCGTATAAACAGGGCATCAAACTGAGCAAAGGGTGTCACGGTACGCACTTCCGGATGTCGGCTCAGCACCTCGACGTTGTCCTGCCAATCGTGTATCGGAGTGTAAGAATACACGGTTACGTGTGGCACCAGCCCGAGTATTCGCTCGCGCATCTCCTTGTCGAAACCATTCATAACAGACAGGACGATGATGAGCAGTGCAATAGCGAGAATCAGGCCCGCCATGGACAAAGAAGACAGGAATGTCGACAAATAACCTCTACCGAAGGCGAACGTGTAGCGCGTGGAAAGGCGAACAATTTCACCGGCGTTCAAAACGACATATCCCGCAAGCTGCCTTCGTGCAACTCCAGCACCCTATCCATGTGCTGCGCTATTGCCGGATCGTGGGTGACAACCACGAAAGAGGCGCTATCGCGACGCAGTTCATCAATCAGAGAGAGCAGTTGCTGTGCCGACTGGGGATCCAGGTTGCCCGTGGGTTCATCCATTAAAACGCAGCCCGGGCGTGTCACCAGAGCCCTCGCGATGGCGACCCGCTGGCGCTCACCACCCGATAGCTGACCCGGTCGATGCGACAACCGGTGATCCATACCTACACGCTGCAGCATAGCAGCAGCGTGCTGCCAGGCCTGGGCTCGGGCACAGCCACCTATTAGCAAAGGCATTGCCACATTTTCCTGGGCGTCGAACTCGGGCAGCAAGTGGTGAAACTGATAGACGAATCCCAGCTGGCTATTGCGCAACTGGCATTTTTCTTTCTCCCTGAGCAACGCCATATTTTTCCCGGCCATAAGCACCTTACCCGTACTCGGTGCGTCCAGCCCGCCCAACAAATTTAACAGGGTCGATTTACCCGAACCGGAAGCTCCCACGATGGCAATTTTTTCACCGGCGGCGAGAGTAAAATCAAGCCCCTCTAATACGCTGACCAAATGATCGCCATCCTGGTAAGTCTTGCCCAAATTCACGCATTCAAGCACTGGATTACTCATAGCGAAGCACCTCCGCCGGCGCCACCTGGGAAGCCCGCCAGGCTGGGTACAAAGTGGCTATGAAGCTCAGTAATAACGATGCCGTAATCACGCCAAATACATCAGACCACTTCAGATCCGAGGGCAATTCGCTGATAAAATAAACAGTGGGATCAAACAATTTCACGCCCAACAGGTCCTCCAATAAAACGGTAATGTCGGAAATATTCGTCGCCAGTGCCACGCCGAACAGCGTACCCACTCCAACCCCTACAGCGGCCAGGCCTAATCCATGCGCCATAAACAGCGCCATGATGTCGTTGGCTCGCGCGCCCATCGTGCGCAAAACAGCAATATCGCTACGTTTTTCCGCCACCGACATCACCAGGGTGGAAACAATATTAAAAGCGGCCACCGCCACCACACTCAACAACAGCAAACTTACCATCAATTTTTCCATCTTGATCGCGCGAAAAAGCGATCCTTGGGTTTGACTCCAGTCGGTGGTGGCAAAACCAGCCGGCAGGGTATCAGCCAGCGTCTGCATTATCTGGGGCGCTCTGAACAAATCGACCGTCTTCACCCGCAGTCCATCAACTTCCCCCCTGCTACCCAGCAGGCTCTGCCCCGTGGCCAGCGACACATAGGCCTGATAGGAATCAGGTTGCGCGCCCACTTCAAACAGGCCGGTAACGGTCAGGCGTTTACTGCGAGGAAAAATTCCCAGCGGCGTGACCGTCAGGCGCGGTACCGTCACCTCAATCCGATCACCCAACTGTACGCCAAGGGATCTGGCCAACGCGGCCCCCAAAACCACGTTAAATTTACCTTCTTGTAAAGTGGCCAGCGAACCGGCAGTCATCATATGGGTGATGTTGGATACATTGGATTCCAGCGCGGGCGCTATCGCCGTTAACACCGCACCGCGTAAGACCCTGCCTCCACCGAGAATAACTTTGTCGGTAATATAAGGTGAGACGGCAAGCACGTCCGGTCGACGTTCGATCTGCTGCAGAAGGTCGGGCCAGTCAAGCGCCCCCGCTTGCGTATACTCCACATAACCGTGGGGCACCAGTGATAGAATTCGACCGCGTAGTTCCCCCGAGAAACCATTCATCACCGACAATACAGTAATTAAACTGGTGACGCCCAGGGTCATCCCGAGCATGGAGACCATTGCAATAACGGCTGTAAATCGATTGCGTTTACGACTGAAGCTGTAGCGTAAACCTATGAACAGGGCGTAGTTGGAGAAAAAGGGGGGCGCTGTCAAACTAACTGGCCCACTCTTACTTATTGGCGCGATAGAACAGTGCGGGTGCGGCCTCGCCGCCGGACTGCCTCTCTTCCTCACAGCGCTGTGGGTTTCCGCCGCAGATATCGCATGCGGTATCAATACCCAGTGCGCCCATACCGCCGCAGGAGCCCTTTAGCGGCCCGCGCCCGGCCATCACACCAATTGCCATACCGGCCATCACCAACCCAATAAGCACAAAACTAATAACAAACAACATCACTTTTTCTGCCTCCCGGAGTTCTCAAGATAGCGTTCAAATTGCGGAGTGTAGCGAGTGACATAATTATCCTCTTTACGCTGGATAAAATATACCGCTAATTCCTGTCTCAGCGCCACCTCCATGGCCTCTTCCGGCCCCAGCGCGGTCAGCGCCGTTGCCCAGGCATCCGCCATCATGGCACGGGGATGGATAACGGTAACGGACACCAGATCATGCTGAACCGGGTATCCTGTACGAGCGTCGATGGCATGCGAATAGCGGATATTGTCCACTTCAAAATAGTTGCGATAGTCCCCCGAGGTGGCGACAGCCTCGTTACTGAGCCCAATCGCAGTTGCAACCGAGCCGCTGAAGCCGTCGGGCTTCTCGATGGCGATACGCCAGGCCTCCCCCCGGGCATTGTGCCCCGCCAGACGCATCTCCCCGCCCACTTCCACCAGGAAATTGGCTACGCCCTGCCCCGCCAACCAATCCGCCACGCGGTCTACCGCGTAGCCCTTGGCGATTGAAGAGAAGTCCAGCGACAGTTCGCCCGTCTTGAGCACCGCGTTGTCCGGCGGGTTCAGCTTTAGCTTGGACTGACCAACTCGCTGTAGCAATTGCACAATTGCATCGTGCCCAGGAACCGCATCAACGCCGGCCTTGGGCCCGAAGCCCCACAGGTCGACCACCGGCCCTATGGTCACATCATAGGCACCGCCACTGGCCTCACCTACAAGTAATGCCGCCTGCAACACCGTTAGAAAGCCCGGAGAGATCGCGAACCATTCATTGGGCCGGGCGCGGTTAAATCGGGATATTTCTGAGTCTTCGCGGTAGGTGGACATGCTGGCATTGACGCCCTCCAGCATGCCATCGATCTCACCTTGAAAGTTGTCCGACGAGCGCGCGGACGGTAGGTAGGTTACATGCCAGGTGGTACCCATGGTGTGACCGGATAACGTTACCGGCGTCGGCGCCGCCGGTTCGCATCCCGTCACTAGCCACAGTGAAACGACCAGACAACAAAAAAGCCACCTTCGCAAGTAGCCTTGTTCAGTGGCAAGCCTGTTCATACCCGCTCTATTGCCCCGCTCGTTATCCGCCAAAATCGTCGAGCAGGATATTGTCAGGTTCAACACCCAGTTCGGTCAGCATCTGGATGACCGCCGCATTCATCATGGGTGGCCCGCACATGTAGTACTCACAATCTTCCGGCGCGGGATGATCCTTGAGGTACTGTTCAAACAGCACATTGTGAATAAATCCGGTCAGGCCATCCCAGTTGTCTTCCGGCTGGGGGTCGGATAGCGCGACGTGCCACTCGAAGTTGTCATTTTCCCGGGCCAGCATGTCGTAGTCATCCTGATAGAACATTTCCTTGAAGGACCGGGCGCCGTACCAGAAGGATATTTTACGCTTGCTGCCCAGGCGCTTCAGCTGATCAAAAATATGTGAGCGCATGGGCGCCATGCCTGCACCACCGCCGATAAACACCATTTCGGCCTCGGTATCCTTGGCAAAGAAGTCGCCAAAGGGGCCATACACTTTGACCTTGTCGCCGGGCTTTAAGTTAAACACCCAGGACGACATTATCCCCGGCGAGATGTCCTCACTGCCCGGCGGCGGCGTGGCGATGCGTATATCAAACTTTACTATGCCCTTCTCCTCGGGATAGTTGGCCATGGAGTAGGCGCGAATGACTGTATCGGTTACCACCGATTCATGCTTGAAAAAACCGAAATGCTCCCAGTCACCGCGGTACTGTTCACCGATCTCAAAATCGCTGTACTTGACATGGTGGGGCGGACACTCCAGTTGGACATAGCCCCCCGCGCGAAAATCGACATTTTCACCCTCGGGCAGTTTCAGCATAAGCTCTTTAATAAAGGTGGCGACGTTCTCGTTGGATTCGACCGTACACTCCCACTGCTTGACCCCAAATACCTCTTCCGGGACGACAATGGACATATTCTGCTTCACCGCGGTCTGGCAACTTAAACGCCATCCCTCCGCCGCATCACGACGGGTAAAATGGCCTTCCTCGGTCGGCAACATCGAGCCGCCACCTTCGGTGATAATGCATTTACACTGGGCACAGGTGCCGCCTCCGCCACAGGCAGAAGGCAAAAACAAGTCCGCCTCGGAGAGGGTCTGCAGTAACTTTCCACCCGCTGGCACGGTTAGGCTGCGCTCGCCGTTAATCAATATGGTCACGTCGCCGCTGCTTACCATGCGGGCCCGCGCGAATAAAATAATCAATACCAGCGCCAACATCATCGCTGTGAACATGCCTACGCCGAATACAATTGTCATATCCATATCTATCTAAATCCGCCTGCTAAATATCTATGCCGCCGAAGGACATAAAGCCCAACGACATCAGACCAACCGTAATGAAGGTTATACCAAGCCCCTGCAGGCCATCGGGTATATCACTGTACTTCAGTTTTTCGCGTATACCGGCCAGCGCTACAATGGCGAATGCCCAGCCGAGGCCTGAGCCGACGCCAAAAATCACACTCTCGACGAAATTATAGTCCCGCTCCACCATGAACAGCGCGGCACCCATGATGGCGCAGTTCACCGTGATAAGTGGCAGGAAAACACCCAGGGCGTTATAGAGTGCCGGCACATATTTATCGAGAAACATCTCCATAATCTGCACGATGGCGGCAATGACGCCAATATAGGAAAGCAGTCCGAGAAAACTCAGATCCACATCGGGATAGCCGGCCCAGGCCAAAGCGCCATCGGCCAGTAAATAATGATAGATGAGATTGTTGACCGGCACTGTAATTGCCAGCACCACGATCACGGCGATGCCAAGACCCATGGCCGCCTGGATTTTCTTCGAGATTGCCAAAAAGGTACACATGCCCAGAAAAAAGGCCAGGGCCATGTTCTCGATGAAGATCGAGCGAATAAAAAGACTGAGATAATGTTCCATTTAAACGCCCTCCTCCACAGCGGTATGTTTTGCCAAAGTGAAATCCGGTGCTTCTACCTGATCTTTTTTGGCGCTGCGCAACACCCAGATAAACATGCCAATCAGGAAAAAGGCGCTGGGGGGCAATAGCAACAAGCCATTCGGGTTGTACCATCCACCGTCAGTTACCAGGGGCAACACTTCCATACCGAATAATTTACCGGAGCCAAAAAGCTCCCGAATAAAGGCCACGCTAAACAACACCACGCTGTAGCCCAGGCCATTGCCGATACCGTCTATAAAGCTGGCCACCGGCGGATTTTTCATGGCAAAGGCCTCTGCCCTACCCATTACGATACAGTTGGTAATAATCAAACCGACGAATACCGACAGCTGTTTACTGATGCCATAGGCAAAGGCTTTCAATACCTGGTCCACCACAATGACCAGCGATGCGATGATAATCATCTGCACGATAATTCTGATACTACCGGGTATCTGGTTCCTCACCATGGCGATAAAAAAGCTGGAAAATCCAGTCACCAGGGTGAGCGCGATACACATCACCATGGTCACCTGCAAGGAGGAGGTGACCGCCAGCGCAGAGCAAACACCGAGTGTCTGCAGTGCAATCGGGTTTTCCCGGAACACCGGGGCCAATAATGTTTCTTTTGTTGATGCCATCTCAGGCCTCCCCGGATTTCAAATTACTCAGGAATGCCTGAAAACCATCTTTGCCCAGCCAAAACTGCACGAGATTGCTGACCCCGCGCGAGGTTAGCGTCGCACCCGATAAGCCGTCTACCTGCCACAGCGCCGCTGCACTGGCGGTATCTACGCGGCCCTTGATCAGTTGAATAGCCACTTCATCATCCCGATAAACCTGCTTGCCCGGCCACAATGCCTTCCAGCGGGGGTTATCGACTTCCCCGCCCAGTCCAGGCGTTTCCTTATGATCATAAAACCCGAGTCCGGCGACGGTATTGCCGTCGGCCTGCAGCGCGATAAAGCCGTAGAGCGTGCCCCACAGGCCGTAGCCCCGTATTGGCAAGATCACTTTATCGTATTGGCCCGCTTCCCCTTCAACCATGTACACCAGCGCGTAGTTTTCCCGGCGACCAATTTTGGCGACATCCTGGTCGCTGGACAATTTCTCGGAACGAGCCGGATCTTTGGCCGCTTTGAGTTGCTGGTATTTCGCCGGATCAACGTCTGTACTGAAAGTGCCAGTGCGCAAATCAACTACCCGGGTAGAAATGGCCGCAAATTGCTCTTCGATCGTTTTACTGTCATCCAACATACCCGCTGCCGCGAGGATGTTGCGCTTGCGATCCAGCGCCTTGTTCACTTCCTGCGCCGGTTTCAACAATACCGCGGCGCCAGACACAATGACCGAACAGACGATACAGAGCGCGAAAGCGGCCATCAGTGTTTTGCCTACACCATCATTACTTGACACGGGCCAGCCTCCGTTTGATGTTTGCCTGGACCACGAAATGGTCCATCAGCGGGGCGAATAGATTGGCAAATAATATTGCCAGCATGATGCCTTCAGGAAAAGCCGGATTGGCCACCCGAATCAAGACCGTCATCAGGCCAATGAGTATACCGTACACCCATTTGCCGGTATCGGTCATCGCGGCGGACAC
>Ga0114949_10000860_pt1 | contig 17652 bp, 14 predicted proteins | sample N074metaG_FD_83505 | JGI IMG/M metagenome (GOLD analysis project Ga0114949, IMG submission 83505) | Deep subsurface microbial communities from Kermadec Trench to uncover new lineages of life (NeLLi) - N074 metaG | ecosystem: Environmental > Aquatic > Marine > Ocean trench > Sediment | place...
TACAACGCCGGCGAGTACAAGGTGCAGCGCGGGCTGCGCCGCTCCGGCGCGGATAATTTCTGGAGCCTGGCAAGGACGCGCTATCTGCGTCGCGAGACCAAGAACTTCGTACCGGCCATCCAGGCCGCCATCATCATCTACCGTGACCCGGCGAAGTACGGCTTTGATCCCGACGATCGGGAACCTCCCTGGGACTTCGAGCGCATCGACGTGGACGGACCGGTGGACCTGATGGTCCTGGCTGAGTGCGCCGGCACCGATCTGAGATCGCTGCGCGCCCTCAACCCCGAGTTGCGCCGCAATACGGTGTATCCCGATGGCTCGTCCTACAGTCTGCGCGTTCCCCCGGGGAGGGCACAGGCTACCCTTGCGAGGCTGGCCGAGATCCCCCCGGGGCAGCGGATTCGCCAGGTGGAACACGTGGTGCGCAAGGGAGAGACCCTGTCGCTGCTGGCGTCCAAGTACGGCACCAGCGTGCGCGCCATCCAGACCGCCAACGAGATCCGTGACCCGCGCCGGGTGCGTGCGGGGAGCCGGCTGATCATCCCGCTCACCGACGGCATGTACGCGGCACGCTGGCTCACCTCCACCGAGAAGGACGCTCAGGGCCGCAAGGTCTACACCGTGCGCCGCGGTGACAACCCCTACCGTATTGCCCGGCGGCACAAACTCTCGCTGGACAAGTTGCTGCAGTGGAACGGGATGACCAAGCGATCGGTGATCCACCCCGGCGATCGCCTCTATCTGCAACCGGTGGGCTCCGCAGCGCCTGTGTCAGTCGCTCGCGCCGCGCGGGTCCCCGCGGCCCGTCCTGCGTCGCAGCCCCGTTCGGCCTACGTGGTGCGCCGTGGTGATACGCTCTCGCGCATCGCGTGGCGGCAGGGGGTCAACCTGGAGGACCTGCTGGCCTGGAACGGACTGCACGTGCGTTCGGTGATCCGGCCCGGGGATCGGCTGATGCTGCGCGCCGCCCCCGGATCGCCTGTGCCTTCACTGGAGTCGACGAGGGGGCCGGGGGACAGCGAGTATGTGGTGCGCCGCGGGGACACCCTCTACGACATCGCCCGGGACCAGGGCGTGCCCGTGGACGTCCTTCTGGCGGCCAACGGCCTGCACAGACGGTCGGTGATCCACCCCGGCCAGCGCCTGACGCTGGCGGTGGAGAGGTCCCAGGTGCCGGCGGCGGAGGGGGCGAGCCCCAGCGTCTACGTGGTGAAGAGGGGAGATACGCTCTACGACATCTCCCGGGCGCACGCGGTCTCGGTGACCGAGTTGTGCCGCTGGAACGGCATTTCCCGGCGTGCGGTCCTTCATCCGGGCGATCGCCTCACTCTGTTCTCACGCTGAGGCGGCCCACGGCGAGGGGCAGAGCGGGTTTGCATCGGATGGTTCGCGCCCCGGGTCCCTCTCCCACCCCGCGGTTTGAACCGCATCCTCCTGTTTGCTAGGATCTCTCCTCCGTCCACCAGACTGCTGTGCCGCGACCATCGGGGAGTTTCATGGACAAGGAACGGAGATATTTTGTTCTCCGCCGATTACACTCCCTCTCCGGGATCTGCCCGGTGGGGGCATTTGTGCTCGAGCACTTCTACACCAACTCCTACTCCGTCAAGGGGGCGGAGATGTTCAACGAAAAGGTGGCAGCCCTCAACGATCTCCCTTACCTGTACCTCCTGGAGATCGGGTTGATCGGGATTCCCATCCTGTTTCATGCCGTGCTGGGCGTTGTGATCACGTTCGAGGGGAGCGCAAAGCTGCGAGCCTATCCCACGGCCAGGAACTGGTTCTATGTCCTGCAGCGGGTCACCGGGATGTTTCTGGTGGTGTTCATCGCGGTCCATGTGACGCTCACGCGCTTCAGTGGAACCCCACCGGACCGGCTGTTCGAGCACATGGCCTCCTATCTCAGCAACCCGCTGATGTTCGCCTTCTACGCGCTGGGTGTGCTGTCGGTATCGTTCCACTTCGGCAACGGCGTGTGGGGATTCCTGGTGACCTGGGGAGTCCTCACCAGCCCGCGTTCACAACGCATCATGACCTGGGCCAGCATGAGTATCGTGGCCACCCTCAGCTTCGTCGGGATCAACTCGCTGCTTGGTTTTCTGGACCTGTCCCTGGGGTTCCTGCAGCGGTAGCACCGCGCATTCGAGAGGTCAAGCAATGGATTCTTCGCAGCCACGGGTGATCATCATCGGAGGAGGCCTGGCGGGCCTCATGGCGGCCATCCGTGTGGCGGAGATGGGCGTCCCGGTGGACCTGTTCTCCCTGGTGCCCGTGAAACGATCGCACTCGGTCTGCGCCCAGGGCGGGATCAACGCTGCGGTGAACGTCAAGGGAGAAGGGGACTCTCCGGACATCCATTTCTACGACACGGTCAAGGGAGGCGATTTCCTGGCACATCAGCCGCCCTGCAAGGCGATGGCCCACGATGCGCCGGCCATCATCAACATGCTGGACCGGATGGGAGTGATGTTCAACCGGACCCCCGAGGGGCACCTGGACTTCCGGCGCTTCGGCGGCACGCTCTACCACCGCACGGCCTATGCCGGGGCCACCACGGGACAGCAGCTCATCTACGCTCTGGACGAACAGGTGCGCCGTCACGAGGATGCCGGCCGTATCAAGAAGTACGAGTTCTGCGAGTTCCTGGGCCTCGTGCAGCACGATGGCCGCTGCGCCGGCATCGTGGCGGTGGACCTCTACACCATGGAGGTGCGCACCTACGCCGCCGATGCGGTGATGCTGGCGGTGGGCGGCCCCGGCATGGTCTACGGGCGCAGTACCAACTCCACCGCCAACACCGGCTCCGCCGCCGCCTCGGCGTATTGCGAGGGCGTGCACTACGCCAACGGCGAGTTCATCCAGGTGCATCCCACCGCCATCCCGGGCACCGACAAGCTGCGCCTCATGTCCGAGTCGGCGCGCGGCGAGGGGGGCCGCATCTGGGTGCCCCGGACCCAGGGCGATACCCGCGAGGGCGCCGAGATTCCCGAGGCCGAGCGCTGGTATTTCCTGGAGGAAAAGTATCCGCGCTACGGCAATCTGGTGCCCCGGGATATCGGCGCACGGGAACTCTACGAGGTGTGCGTGAATCAGGGCATGGGCATCGGCGGCGAGCTCATGGTGTATCTCGACGTCTCGCACCTGCCCCGGGAGGAGCTGGACCTCAAGCTGGGAGGGATCCTGGAGATCTACGAGACCTTCGTGGGTGAGGACCCCAGGGACGTGCCCATGAAGATCTACCCGGCGGTGCATTATTCCATGGGCGGGCTCTGGTGCGATTACGAGCGCACCGCCGACGGCATGCTGGACCTCGACAGCCCACGCAATCACTGCACCAACATTCCCGGGCTCTACGCCATCGGCGAGTGCGAGTACCAGTATCATGGGGCCAACCGCCTGGGGGCCAATGCGTTGCTGAGCTGCATCTTCTCGGGGCGCGTGGGCGGGCCGGCGGCGGTCCGCCACGTCCAGGGTCTGGAGCAGCGTTCCATCCCCGCGTCGGCCTACGACGATGCTCGTCGGCGCTGGGGGTCGCGTATGGGAGAGATCCTGAAGATGAACGGCAGCGAGAACCCCTACCGGCTGCACCAGGAGCTCGGCGATGTGATGACCCGCAACGTGACCATCGTGCGTGAGAACCGCAAGCTGGAGGAGGCGGATCAGAAGATCCAGGAACTCATGCAGCGCTGGCGCAACATCGACGTTCTGGACAGCGGCGGTTGGGCCAACCAGCCGGCGTTGTTCGTCAACCAGCTATGGAACATGTTCGAGCTGGCGAGGGTCATCACGGTGGGCGCGCTGCGCCGCGATGAGTCGCGAGGAGCGCACTACAAGCCTGAGTTCCCGCAGCGCAACGATGAAGAGTGGCTCAAGACCACCATTGCCAGCTGGACGGAGCAGGGGCCTGAGCTGTCCTACGAGCCGGTGGACACATCACTGGTCAAGCCGGTGGCGCGACACTACGACTGAGGACCCGGGGCATGAAGGAACGAGAGATCCGAGTGAAGATCCGCCGGCAGGACAAGCCGGGGGATGCCCGTCGCTGGGAGGAGTTCTCCATCCCGTATCAGAAGAACCTCAATGTGATCTCTTGCCTGATGGAGATTCGCTGCAATCCGGTGACCAGGCAGGGGCGCTCCACCACACCTCCCGCCTGGGAGCAGAACTGTCTGGAGAACGTCTGTGGCTCCTGCAGCATGCTCATCAACGGGCGGCCGATGCAGGCGTGCGCGGCGCTGGTGGATCGGCTGGCGCAGCCCATCGTCCTGCAGCCGCTCACCAAGTTCCCGCTGGTGCGGGATCTCATCGTGGATCGCCAGCGCATGTTCGATCTGCTGCGCAAGGTGCACGCATGGATCCCCATTGACGGCACCCACGATCTCGGACCCGGACCGGAGATCTCGGAGTCGGAGCGTGCGCAATCCTACACATTCTCGCAATGCATGACCTGCGGCTGCTGCATGGAGGCGTGCCCGCAGTTCGGGCCCGGCAAGGATTTCGTCGGGCCGGCGCCGCTGGCGCAGATCCGGCTGTTCAACGCCCATCCCACCGGCCGCATGAACCGACGCGAGCGCCTGTTGCCGGTGATGGGAAGGGGCGGGGTGACCGACTGCGGCAACGCCCAGAACTGCGTCACTGCTTGTCCCAAGGACATCCCACTGCTGGATGCCATCTCTGAAGTCAACAGACAGGTGAGCGTACAATGGTTTCAAGATCTGTTCAGACCGTAGCGATCCTACTGCTCGGGTTCGTTCCGACCGTCCAGGGTCAGCCCGCCCAGGAGCCGGCGGCCCGGGCACCCACCGATCTGGAACGCATGCTGCAGCACACCTACCTGGACCAGAGCTTCCTGTTGCGTGCAGACGTGAAGATGAAGCAAATCACCTCGCGCCGCGTGCTCAGCAGCACGGTTGCCAGCAGTCCGACGCTGGATCTCTTGCGTCCCATCACCGTGGCCACAAACGGCGGTGTGTTCTACCTGTCTGACTACACCCGCAAGGAGCGCCTGGCCAGCGATGTGCATACGGCGCTGGGTAGCCCGGACATCCTGCCCTCCGGGGACCCGCAGGGGGGGTTCGTACAGACGGCCGACGTGGTGGAGATCTTCGCCGAGCCGAAGGTACTGATTCGCGCTGGCGACCTGGCCCGGATCACGGGGGTCCTGGAGATACCCGGTGCGATCCAGGTGAATCTGGAGGGCTTCGGCGGGGGCGTGGTGCCGGTGCTGGTGCGCACCGGGACCGAGATACACCGCCCCGCAGCGGAACGGGCCGCCGGCTTCACCGCGGCCCTGGGGCAGCTGGTGTTCCTGGTTCCGGACGACCCCGAGGAATGGATGCAGCCCAGCTGGCCGGAGATGCTACGCACGGCCATCCGCGAACACAGGGTGGTGGAGGAGATGACCCACGAGCAGGTTCTGCTGGCGTGGGGCACGCCGCTCTACGTTACGGGCGATGAGGAGGTCGGCACGCAGGTCTGGACCTACCAGCGCGGCGCCACGCTGAGGCAGCAGCTCCGCAACCGCACACGGGTCTATTTTGCCGGCAGCGCGGTGGTGGAGGTCGAGGTAGATCGGTAACCTGAACAGGGGCGCCTATTCATGGTTCTTCCAGACGATCTCCGGGAAGGGTTTTTCCTCCGCTACGGGGTCCGGCTCCACCGTGATATGGATATCCTCGCCCTCCAGCCTGACCGGATAGCGTCGCACCTTCGCCCACTCCACGTTGATGCACTTCCCGGTGTCGAGGTCGAATTGCCAGCCGTGCCAGGTGCAGGTGACGGTGCGCCCCTCGAGTTCGCCGCAGCTCAGGTCCGCCCGCATATGCGGGCAGGCGTCATCGATGGCCACGAAATCGCCCTGCAGGTTGAACAGGGCGATCTGGCGATCCTCCACACGGATGGTTCGCCCCTGGCCGGGCGCTACATCTCCCGTACGTGCGATCTTGAATTCCGGCATGACAAGCTCCTCGACCTGGCGCGGGATACCCCGCAGCAAGTGATTATAGCCCCCGGGGCCGTCGGTTGCAGTACCATGGCTGCATGAACGCCGCCGCATTGACCCGCCGGATCCGTGAGCGAGCGTTGACTCTGGGATTCACCAGCGTCGGCGTGGCGCCGGCGCAGGCCTCGCCCAACGCGGAGTTCCTGATGCGGTGGCTCGCCGACGGAAATCACGGCGAGATGGGGTATATGGCGCGGGGCCCGGCCCGCCGTGCGGACCCGCGTTCGGTTCTGCCCTCGGCCCGTTCGGTGCTGTGTGTCAGCCTGGACTACTACCCGTGGAGCACACCGCGGGAGAACGCCGACCCGGACGGCATGCTGGACCGCGTCTCGGTCTACGCGCGCAACGACGATTACCACGAAGTCATGGCTCCCATGCTGCGCAAGCTGCTGGAGTTCGTCCACGCGGAGTCCGGCAAGGCCGTGGATGGACGCGCGTATGTGGATACCGGTCCACTGCTGGAGCGCGAGCTGGCAGCGGCGGCCGGGCTGGGCTGGGTGGGCAAGAACACGCAGCTCCTGGATCGCAGGGGCTCGTGGTTCTTCCTGGGTGAGATCCTCCTGGAAGCGGAACTGGTGCCCGACTCGCCGGTGCCCGACCGTTGCGGTTCCTGCACCGCCTGCATCGATGCCTGCCCCACCGACGCCCTGGCTGATGGCTACGTGCTGGACTCCAGGCGCTGCATCTCCTACCTGAACATCGAGCTGCGCCGTGCCATCCCGGACGAGTGGCGCGCGCCCATGGGGGAGCACCTGTTCGGCTGCGATATCTGTCAGGACGTGTGCCCGTGGAACCGTAAGGCACAGTCGCCGGCCCGTCCGGAGTTCGAGCCCCGCCCGGCGCTGGAGTCCGTCACCCTGGCCCAGCTTCTGGGGTTCTCGGCCGAGGAGTTCTCCAGCCGTTTTCGCGGCAGCCCCATGACGCGGGCCCGACGACGCGGCATGGCCCGCAACGCGGCGGTGGTTCTGGGCAACCAGGGTGACCGTGCGGCGGTTACCCCGCTGGCACAGTCGCTACGCCAGGATCCGGAGCCGCTGGTGCGCTCGCATGCCGCGTGGGCGCTGGGCCGCCTGGGCGGAGCCAAGGCCCGTGGGGAACTGGAACGAGCCTGCCGGGCCGATGTGGACCCCGAGGTGCAACGGGAGGCAGCGGCAGCGCTGGAGCGGCAGGGGGAAACCTAGAGGGGCCAGAAGATCGGGATGAGGAAAGTCGCCACCAGCCAAAGGGTGATGTTGAGGGGAAGTCCGACCCGCAAGAAATCCTTGAAGGAATAGCCACCGGGCCCGTACACGAAGGTATTGGTCTGATAGCCGATGGGTGTGGAGAAGGAGGCAGAGGCGCCGAACAGCACCGCGATGAGGAAGGCGCGAGGGTTCACCGCCAGTGCGCTGGCGGTGGACAGGGCGATGGGGACCATCATGGCCGCCGCGGCGTTGTTGCTGACGATTTCGGTCAGCAGGTTGGTCAGCAGGTAGAAGCCGGAGAGGACGACGATGGGCCCGGCCCAGCCGGTGAGATCCAGGATGCGCGTGGCCAGAAATTCGGCTGCGCCGCTCTTCTCCATGGCCATCCCCAGAGACAGCGTCCCGGCGATGAGCACCAGGATCGACTTGTCCACGGATCGATAAGCCTGCCGGGCCGAGATGCAGCCCGTGATCACCATGAGGACCGCGCCGGCCAGCGCCAGCACCATGATGGGCTGGAGCTTCAGGGCCGCCAGCACCACCACGGCCCCCGTGACGGACAGGGCGACCCACGCCTTGCGCTGATTCACCACCACATCCCGGATCTCCTCGAGGACGATGAAGTCGGGATAGTTGGCCAGCCGGCTCAGAGGTCCCTCCTCGCCCAGGATGAGCAGCACGTCTCCCACGCGCAGCCGGATCTGGCTGAGCTGCTTGCGCAGGTGCGCCCCGTGCCGCTGGATGGCGAGCACCTGGACGCCGTAGCGCTCCGGCACGCGCACCTCCTCCAGGGTCGATCCCAGCAGTGCGGAGTTGGGGTTGATCACCAGCTCCGCCAGTGCCATCTCGCGCTGGTTGGCGGTGGGCTCGGGCGGTCCCGTCACCCCCGGCGCCAGGGTCACCTTGGGGGAGCGCAGCAGCGACATGATGGGATTGACCTCGCCCTTGATCAGGAAGGCATCACCCTCCTGCACCTTCAGGTCATGGAACGTAGGCCAGAAGATCACCTCGCCACGGATGAGCTGAAACACCTGCACTTCCTCACCGAAGCTCGCCACCACCTCCGCCACATCGCTTCCCAGCAGCGGGGAGTCCGCCGGGACGGCGACCTCCGTCAGGAACTCCTTGACACGCCCCGTTGTGTACGTGGTCACGGTTCCGTGAGCGGGCAGGAAGCGGTGGCCGATGAAGTAGATATAGGTGATGCCGACGACGACGAAGACCAGCCCCAGACGGGTGAACTCGAACATTCCCAGGGCAGGAAAGCCGTGCTCCTCGGCCATGGAGTTGATCAGCAAGTTGGTGGAGCTGCCGATGAGCGTGCAGGTGCCGCCGAGGATGGCCCCGTACGACAGGGGAATGAGGACCTTGGAGGGCAGGATGTTGGACTGATTGGCCAGCGACAGGACCAGCGGAAGGAAGATCACCACCACGGGCGTGTTGTTGATGAATGCGGACATCACTGCCACGGTCACCATCAGGAGAACGGTGAATCGAAGCTGTTTGCCCTGGGAGTAGTCCATCACCTTCTGGGCCAGGGCACTGAGGGCGCCTGTGCGCAGCAGGCCGGCGCTGAGGACGAACATGGCGGCGATGGTGATCACCGCAGGGTTGGCGAAGCCGCGGACCGCCTCGTCGGGGCTCAGGATCCCCAGGCCGATGAGGCTGAGCAGGATCAGCAGGGCCACCACGTCGACGCTGAAGACCTCCGACGCGAAGAGTATCAGGGCGGCTGCGAGGATCCCCAGAACGATGTACATCTCCATACCGTCGACTCCTCGAACCCGCGAGCGGTGGCAGGACCGGCAACCCGCGTCACTCTAGCCTGGAAATTCCCCCCGGGGAAGGCCCGGCCCCTGAGGCTCGCACCCCCCCCGGACGAAGCCGGCTCTCAGTCACGCTGGAAAGCGCGATGACCTCCCACCCAGGTCTCCAGCACCACCGTCGCCGGGATCTCCGCCGTGGGTACTGCCAGCGGATCGCGGTCCAGGACGATGAAGTCGGCAAACTTGCCGGCGGTCAGCGATCCCAGGTCGGATTCCTGGAAAGCCGCGTAGGCAGCGTCACGGGTGAAGCCGCGGATGGCCTCTCGCGGTGTGAGCGCTTCCTCGGGGCTCCAGCCGCCCTCCGGAACCCCGTCCAGCCCCGTTCGGGTCACCGCTGCGTAGATTCCCAGGAACGGATTGGCCGATTCCACCGGGAAGTCGGAGCCCAGAGGAAGATGCTCTACTCCGGAGCGCAACAGGCTGCGCCAGATGTAGCCTCCCCGGGAGCGTTCCGCGCCCAGGCGCGCCGGCACCCACGGCATATCCGAGGTACAGTGCGTGGGCTGCATGGAAGGGATGACGCCAAGCGAGGCGAAGCGGTGCTGATCGTCCGGCGACAGGATCTGCGCGTGTTCGATCCGCGGCCGGTAGTCCGCGGAGGGGGCATCTGCCAGGGCACGCTCGTACACATCCAGGACGATGCGATTGCCGCGGTCCCCGATGGCGTGCACTGCCATCTGGAAGCCTGCCTCCATGGCGCGCCGGGTGATGGCCTCGAGCTTCTCCTCGGAGGTCAGCAGCAGTCCGCGATGTCCCACCCGGTCGCTGTAGCCCTCGAGCAGGGCCGCGCCGCGCGATCCCAGGGCTCCATCCATGTACACCTTGAAGGTCCGCAGGGTGAACCGGCCGCCCCGGTCCAGTTCCGGTTCACGTCGGAACCAATCATCCACTGTCCATTCGCTATCGCCCAGCATGGCGTAGACGCGCAACCCCAGCTCTCCGTCATCCACCATCTGTCGGTAGATATCCCAGTCGTCGTAGTTGATGCCGGCGTCATGCACGCCGGTGAGGCCGAGGGCGAGGCAGTGGTCCACTGCCAGGCGTATGGTGTTCCGTTTCTCCTGAGAAGAATCGGGCACCGCCGACTCCATCAACGTCTTGGCATTGTCGATGAGCACCCCGGTGGCCCGCCCGCTGCTGTCCCGGAGGATCTCTCCGCCGGCTGGGTCCGGGGTGGCGTCATCGATCCCGGCTGCCTCAAGAGCGAGATGGTTCGCCAGCACGGCGTGTCCGTCCACACGGGTGAGCAGAATGGGGTGCTCGGAAGACAGGGCGTCCAGACCGGCGCGGTCCGGGAATTCCTTGGCCGTCCAGTCGTTCTGGTCCCACCCTCGGCCGTGGATCCACTCACCGGCGGGGGTGCGCGACACCGTTTCGCTGGTCCGCTGCAGCACCTCCGCGAACGATCGTGTTCCCACCAGGTCCAGACGTTGCAGCGACAGGCCGAGGTTGTGGAGGTGGCCATGGGCATCGATGAGGCCCGGCAGGACCGTGCGTCCCTCCAGATCCATCACCTTCGTGACGCCGGGGCAGAAGTGCCGGTCCTGGAGGGCGGCGTCCTCACCCACGGCGAGAATCCGATCGCCCTGCACCGCCAGCGCCGAGGCGTGGGGCAGGTTCTCGTCCACAGTATGAATGTTGCCGTGGACCAGCAGGAGGTCGGCGCAGTGCGTCTTCGGCGCAGGTGAGGTGCATCCCATGGCGGCTCCCAGGATCAGGAGGGCCAGAGTGCGGTGGTCAGCGAGGGCTGTCATCGGTGTCCTCCCGGTATTCATATCCCGGGCAGTTCGCCGCGGGAACTGGAATGCTACCCTGGAGACCATGGATACGGAAAGGGGAGCCACGGTTTTTGAGATCGGCCCTGCCCAGGCTGGGCTGCGTCTGGATAGCTTCCTGTGCGCCCGGATCCCGCGTCTGAGCCGGGTGCAGATCCAGCGGGCCATCGGCCACCGGGTGCGTCTGCAGCGTGAGCCGCGCCCCAAGCCGTCCACCAGGCTTCGCGCCGGCGATCGCGTCATCGTGGGTTTCCCGGCACTTCACGAGGATCCTGAGCGGCTGGCCAGGATCCATCTCCCGGTGCTGCACGAGGATGGATGGCTCCTGGCCGTGGACAAGCCCGCCGGGCTGGTGGTGCACCCGACGATGGGGGACTACCGGGCCAGCGTGGTGATCCATCTGCGCGAACGTCATCCGGCGGGCAAAGCGCTGACGCTGGCCCACCGTCTGGATCGGGACACCAGCGGCGTCCTGTTGCTGGCGAAGAGTCCGGGTGCCGCCCGGGTGCTACACCAGGGCTTTCTGGCGGCGACGGTACGAAAGCGCTATCTGGCGCTGGTATCTCCGCCCCTGAGAAGGCCGGGTGGAGTCCTGGATGGCCCTCTGGGGCCAGACCCGCAGGAAGCGCGACGCTGTCGGCGGCGCGTGGTGCCGGGCGGCGTCGCGGCACGGACCCGCTTCCGGGTGCTCCGCCAGTTCCCGGACTGCAGCCTGGTCGAGCTCTGGCCCCTCACCGGGCGCCAGCACCAGATCCGCGTCCATCTCCAGGCCGAGGGCTCCCCGGTGGTGGGCGACAGCCTGTACGGCGGCATTCCGGCGCCTCGTCATCTCCTGCACGCTGCCGAGCTGCAACTACCGCACCCGGAGAGTGAGCAGCCACTGCGCATTCGTTCTCCGCTGCCTGCCGACATGAGGGCCTTCCTGGCCGGCCGCACGGGGCTGCGAGGCCAGGTGGCTGCCGGCTCCTGACCGGCATCCCTGCTGCCATTGCTTCCAGGCCCGATCCTCCCGGAATGCGCAGATCAGCCCCCTCGGGCACATTGACTGCTGAGACCTCACGGTCTTGCGGCCCGAATGTGTCCCCACGGTTGACAACTCACCATTTGAAAGTACGATTTATCATGCAATCGCTTCGTTGCTAACTCAATGGATTCTCAAGACATCGGGTCCAGAAACTCATGCGACACCCCAGCCTGCGTCCGCTGATACTCGGGGGCCTTCTCTGGGCAGTCTCCACGGGAGCCGCCCTGGCCGTCATTCGTACCGTGGACGATGAGCCTGGAGCCGATTTCACCAGCGTCCAGGCCGCCATCACCGCATCCAGCAATGGCGATGTGGTGATGGTGAGTTGCGGGACTTATTTCGAGAATATCGTCATGAAGGACGGTGTGGATGTTCTCGGCGCCGGTGCCGGATGCACCACGCTGGACGGCACCTCCAGCGGGACGGTGGTGACCTTCAACGCAGTGGGGGCCGAGCTGTCGGGCTTCACCATCCAGAACGGGCTCAGTTCCAGGGGCGGCGGCATTCTCGTCTCGGGAAGTAGTCAGCCCACTATCTCGCGCAATATCATCCGCAATAACAGAGCGGTGCTGAACATGGCGGGCTACTTCGGCTACGGGGGAGGGATCCACGTATATAAGGCGGCTCCGATCATCAGCAATTGCCTTCTGGTCGGAAACCACGCAGAAGGGACCGGAGGAGGGTTGGACATGTACAGCAGTGACCCGGTGGTGGTGAACAACACCATCGTCGGGAACGAGACCATCCATCCCGGAGCACCGTTGGGTTACGGTGGCGGTGTCTACTTGCTGGGCTCCGAGCCGACGATGACATCGAATATCATTCACGATAACCTCTCCGAGGGCGGCGGCGGGGGTGTGGACGTCGTGGACTCCGTGTACACGATGACCTACAACGACCTGTACCAGAATACGCCGGTGAACTGGGCCTGTTCCGATAGCGGTGGCCCGTGCCCGAACCCCGGATTCCCTCCGCCTCCCGGAAACGTGTCCGTGGATCCTCTGTTCAGGGGAACCGGGTCGAACGCCTTGCGCTACTGTCCGCGAAGCAACTCACCAGCCAAGGACGCCGGCCCGGTGACGCCGCCGAGCGACCCACTGGACTTTTTCGGGCGCCCGCGCGTCCAGGATGGTGACTTCGACGGGACGGCCATCGTGGACCTCGGCTATTGCGAGACGGATGAGGTCAGCACCCTCCTGGTTCACGGCAGCGGTCTGATCACCTGGGACCCGAGCGTCAATGGGTCCGCGATGTACAATCTGTACCGGGGGGATCTCAACGTGCTTCTGGCCTCCTGTGCCATCGATTGCGTATACACCCAGAACCTGGGTGTCGTCACGGAGGCGCGCCGGTTCTGCGATGTGGTGTCGCCGAGCTTCATGGACACGGACGTTCCTTTGCTCGCCGGCGAGGGCTATTTTTACCTTGTGACGGGGGAAGACGTCCTGGAGGGAGGGCTCGGTTGGATGGGAAGTGTGCCGCGCGACAACGACAACCCCTGCCCCTGATCGGCGGCGATCGCTAGCGCGTGCCCAGCGTCTGCAGTACTTCGGCCAGGCGCTCGCGGCTCCTCGGCGACAGATCCTCCTCTTCCAGGGCCCGTAGTGCTTTGCGCCCGTCGACCGGATCGCCTCGGCCAAGGATGGCCAGGGCCTGGGTAACGGCCTGCGGATCATTTCCCTTCGATAGGCGCGCGAACAGATCCACGAGAACCTGGGCTGCGGGTCTGCGCAGCTTCTTCTTTGCCCCTGGCTCCAGCGCTGCTTGCAGGGGCACGACGGCGTCGACGCCCATGGCCAGCAGCGCCAGACGCGCTTCCCGGGGCACTCCGGCGCTGGTGTCCTTGCCTTGCGTCAGGGCGGCTACCAGGGCCTGGACCGCTACCGGGTCGCGATTCAGCAGGGTCGCGCGGATGGCAACGATGCGCCGTCGCTCCGGGCCGCGGCCGATCTCCGCGGCGAGGTATTGACCCAGGGTCTGACCCCCGAAGTGCCCACGGCGGACACGGACCTTGAAGTTCCCGGGCCGCAGCAGCCGAACCTCGATGCGACGCTCCTTGCCTGGAGTAACTTTTGATATGGAGTAGAATCCCAGGACGTACTGGGCACGCAGTTGTTCGCCGATGCGGACGAAGATCTCCTCCATGGGCAGCGACGAGGCGATATAGTGCATGCCACCGGTGCGTCTGGCGATCCCCGCCAGGCTCTGTTGTTGGGCGCGGAAGTTCGGGGGCCGGACCTGTGGTTGCAGGAGCACCGCATGCAACTCCACTTCGCCGCGCCGCAGGTATTCATCGGTGTCCACGGCGGTGAGCGTGCTGCCGAAGTCGATACCGTCGGTGAGGACCACCAGCGCCCGTCGACGAGTCTCCTCGCGGCCCAGGAGCAGCAAGCCTCCTCTGGACAGGGCATCGTACAACCGTGTGACGCCACCCCAGTCCTGGAAGTTGGCCGTGGCGGTCTCGATCTCCTGCGGCGTGGAGCCGGGAGGCGCCAGGGGGAAACTGCTGTTGTTGAACGCCTCCACGGTGGCTCGGTCACCCTCGCGCAGCGTTTCAGCGAACAGGCGGGTGGACTGGCTCAGTTTCTCCCAGAAGGGCTGTGTGGACTGGCTTGCATCGAGGAGTAGCTCCGCGGCGAGCGGGCGGTCGTCCGGTGCGAACACATCGATGATCTGCTCGTCATCATCCTCGAGGACGAGTATTTCTTCCACCCGGACATCGGTCAGGGGACGGTCTTGCTCGTTCAGGAAGGTCACGCTGACCAGGACGAAGTCCGGAGCCCGCCCGGTCACCGAGACGAAAGTGACGGGGCCCAGGACCGGGATGGAGAGCAGGTCATAGGCCCGCCCGCCGTCCGAACCTTCCGCGGTGACGCGGATGAGGTGGTCGCGCAGCGGATTGATGCGATCCCAGAAGGCCTCGAACGGAGGTTCCCTGTCGATGGAGATGGGGCTGCCGTCCACCAGGAACGTGACCTGTCGCACCTGGATCCCCGCAGGCACGTTCACCGTAACGCTGAGAAGTACCCGTCCGCTGAGCAGGTCGCCCTTGTCGGGCTGCGCGATCTCCACCGTGAGGCCGGAGCTCGAGGCGGTGCCGGCGCGGGCGCCGGACGCCAGGAGCAGGCCGGCAGCACAGACCAGCGCCGCAGGCATGGAGCGCATCAGCTTGCCTCCTGTTCCAGCGTCGAGAGCAATCGGGCCAGGCCGGCTCGGGTTTCGGAGAGGAGATCTTGCTCGAGAAGATTCTGTAGAGTCCGGCGGCCGTTGCGGCGATCTCCGTGGCCGAGTAACAAGAGGGCTTCCTCCAGCGCTTCCTGATGTCCGCGTCGGTCCAGAACCACGAACACATCCGCCAGGACCTGGGCGAGACGCCCGGCGTTCTTCTCGTCCGACTGCGACAGCGCATCGCGTAGCTGGGGAACGGCTACCGCGCCAAGATGAAGCAGCGCCCGCCGGGCCTCCAGGGCCAGACCCCCAAGAACGTCGTCTCCTTCGGAGAGATTCCCTATGAGCGCCTGGACTATCTCGGGCTCCTGATGCAGGACGGCGGCCTGCGTGGCCGCCATGCGCCGAGCCTCGGGCCCTGCGCTCATCTGTTCGGCCAGGAAGACGCCCAGTGGCTGGCCTCCGTAGTGCCGGTGCCGGTAGCGTACCCGATGGGTTCCGGATCGACGCAACTGCACCTCGATTACGCGCTGCTTTCCCGCCGGCTTGCGGGAGTACGAGGTGTAACCTAGAAGGTACTGCGCCCGGAGCCGTTCACCGATACGAAGAAACATCTCCTCCAGAGGATAGTCCGAGTACTTCAGCTGGTCGCCGCCGGTGCCCTGCACCAGCCTTTCAAGGGCGCGGTGAGCCTGTCTGACGTGGGAATACCGCCTCAACGTGCCCAAGGCGCTCTGGTTTTCGGGAAACCAGACGGCCGCATGAACCTGCACGTCGGTCCGGATAAGGTATTCCGTGGCGTCACTGATGTTCAGCGCGCTGCCGAAGTCGTCGGCGTCGGTGAGCAAGACCAGCGCACGTCTACCTTCGTGTTCCTGGCCAACGGTCATCAGGGCAGATCGGGAGAGGACGTCATAGAGGAGGGTGCCGCCTCCCCAGTCATGAAACCGAGAGGTGGCCGTCTCGATGTCGGATGCCGGAGACCCCAGGGGAGCGAGCTCGTAGCTCCTGTCATTGAAGGCTTCCACGCCGGCACGGTCTCCCGGGCGCAGGGTCTCGGCGAACAGCCTTGTGGAGCGCGACAGGGCGGTCCAGTACGGTTGTGTGGAGGCGCTGGCATCCAGGAGCAACTGGACCGACAGGGGTCGATCATCAGGCCTGAAAAGGTCCACGGCCTGCTTGCGGCCGTCCTCGTAGACCCGGATCTCCTCGGGCTGGACATCCGTGATGGGTTCGCCGCGCGAGTCCAGGAACAGCACTCCCAGGAGTACGCGATCGGGTTCATCGCCCAGCACGGTGGCACGCGTTACCAACCCGAGGACCGGAATGGACCGCAGGTCATAGGCCCGGGTGCCGTCGGAGAACCGGGCGGTGGCGCGAATCAGGTGATCGCGCAACGGATCGATCTTCTCCCACACGACTTGGTAGGGAGGCTCCGTGAGGTCGCCGAGCAGCCTCCCATCTACGCGGAAGCTCACCGTCTCCACCTCTGCTCCGGGCGGCGCCTGGACCACTGCGTGCAGCGTGACCCGTCCTTCCAGAAGATCTCCGCGGGATGGCTCCGGGATGTGGATGGATGGGGACGCATCCTGGCCCAGTGCGGCAAGCGCCACGAAGAGAGTCAGGGGTGTCAGAAGAATACCGGCAGGTCTCATGCTCGGAACCTCGAAGGAGGAGCAGGTCCTCTTGAGGTTCCATCAGCGCAAATGATTTGTCAACTTCTAGAACAACCGGCGCTGGCTATCCACGGGGCGGTGCGGTCGCACTTCATCATTCCCGAGCAAATGGATGACCTCCCAGCCCCGTTCCGCCAGGCAATCGGCGATGTGCCGGCGATGGCAGTCTGCAGGGTCGCGCTCGGCACACAGGACGGCTGTGGTGGAAGCGCGCGCGAGCTGCTCCAGCATCTCCAGGCCGCGCTGGAACACGTCGGTGAGCAGATGGCTCTCGTACGGTTCCACGCGATAGCCGCCCAGCGCATCACCCAGGTGGTGATAGAGGATCCCTTTCTGCAGCAGGGCGGCGCCCAGTTCATCACGGTTGAACTGCGGGTAACGTCGGCTGGCGGGATATCGACGAACGTCCACCACGGCGCGAACACCGGCTTCGTGCAGCAGGTGCACCAGCACGCCCTGGGTGCGATTGGAGTGACCCACCGTGAAAACACGCTGGGCACCGTCCTTGTGGGGCCCGTACGGCTGCATGGCAACTCCCGTGCCCTCTCCACACAAGATTATACTAGAAGAGGCAGAACTGCTCCCCTGGATGGGCGTAGTAATAAGGAACGCCTGTCCCGAGGATGGGCTGTGGCCCGTAGTTCGCTTGCCCCGGAGCTTCGTCAATATCCATGGCACCATCCACATCATCCAGGGGCCGGGGACGCCCACGTGGGGATCGCTTCGTGTTCGCACGGCTGCGCTACGCCTCGGGTGACTGGGACTACAACCCGAAGGTGGCGTCCAACGTCCTCGACTCCCTCATGCGTTACACCACCATCCCGGTGGAGGAGCGCGAGGTGGTGGTGGATCTCACCGACGATGCGCTGTTCGACTTTCCGTTCCTGTTCATGACCGGTCATCAACCTGTCCGCCTACGCCCGGACGTTCGAGAAGGAGATGGCGGTCATCTTCCAGGGAGATGAGGCCCTGGCCAGGCTTCCCAACAGCCATGA
>Ga0114949_10000861_pt1 | contig 17645 bp, 14 predicted proteins | sample N074metaG_FD_83505 | JGI IMG/M metagenome (GOLD analysis project Ga0114949, IMG submission 83505) | Deep subsurface microbial communities from Kermadec Trench to uncover new lineages of life (NeLLi) - N074 metaG | ecosystem: Environmental > Aquatic > Marine > Ocean trench > Sediment | place...
AAGCGCTGCGGAGACGTTCGTGTCGCTGGACCCCGACGCGGCGCTGGCTTGGCTCAACTCGACCGAAGCATCCGGCGCGGGCGACGAGTTTCGACGCTACATCGGCCGACATGGACATCGCGCTGTCCGGGAGCTCGAGCTGCGACAAAAAGGATGGGCGGTCGATCCCGCGCCGCTGATCGCGTCGCTGCAATCCGGTCTTCGCGCGCGGCTCCAACACGGTGCCCCGCGTCGACCGGAGCCCCGCCACGAAACTTCACACCCCTTCATTCGCAAGCTGCTACCGCTCGCGCACGCCGCGATCCGCGCCCGCGAGCATACGAAGTCCGGCTTGGTTGCGGTCACGACCGCGTTCAAGCACGCGTACCGCGCGCTCGGGTCCTGCATGGCGGAGGAAGGCCTTCTGCCCGACGAGGACGCCGTCTTCTTTCTCACGCATCAGGAGCTCGGGGAGCTCGTTCAGGGTCGAGGTGAGCTTGCAGGCCTCGCGGTATCGCGCCGCCGCGTCGTCGACTACCAAATGCCACTTCGCTTTCCGCAAATCTTCAGCAAACGACCAGAGCCCATCCGCCTCGAACCGATCCAAGGCGAACATGGAACACTCATCGGCAAACCGGTCAGTCGCGGCGCTGTCACCGGCCGCGCACGGGTGGTGGAAACCCTCGAGGAGGCCGCTGCACTCGAGGCCGGCGAGATCCTGATTGCGCCCATCACCGATGTGGGATGGACGCCGTACTTCAACTTGATCGCTGGGCTCGCTACCGACGTCGGTAGTGCGGTGTCACACGGCGCAGTCGTCGCTCGCGAATACGGCCTTCCCGCGGTGGTGGACCTCCGGGTCGCAACCTCACGCTTTCAAACCGGTGACCTGGTCACGCTCGATGGGGACCGTGGGACACTGACGCTGGCCTAGGCGCCGCTCACGTCTCGGGGCTCTTGACTTCCAGGAGCAATATGCGATCGGCAAGGCCCTGAGGAACTACCATGGTCGCCACGATCGGACTTACCGGGTTACGCCCAGACCCGGCCCGCGTGTCTCGGATCGCGTCTCCACCGTATGACGTGATCAAGCGGGGCACCCCGCTCGAGAAGCTGCTCAATGAGGAGCGGAGCTCGTTGTTTCACATCATTCTAGGAGACGACCCTGGAGCTGCACGGGACCGAATGGTCGCGGACGGGTCGCTCGTCGAGGACAACGAGCCCGGCTACTACGTGTACGAGCAAACGTGGCCCGAGGGCCGGCGAACGGGCGTGTTCGTGGCGGCGGAAGTGTCGCCGTACGACGCCAAGCAGATCATCCGACACGAGAAGACCTTCGACTCGAAGGTCAAGGGCCGCATGGCGATGCGCCGCGCGACGGGTCTCCACATCGGACCGGTGTTCGTTCTGACGAGAGCCTCCATCGCACCGGCGTTGGAAGAGGCGAAACGCGAAGCAGACCCGGTTTACGACTTCACCAGTGCGTTTGGTGGTTTCAGCGAGCTCGAAGGCATTCAGAACAAGGTTTGGCGGGTGCCTGAGGAGAGCGAGACCGGGCGCGCGCTTCAAGCCGCACTCGGTACCGAGCCTCTCTACATTGCCGACGGGCACCACCGCTATCACGCGAGCTTGCTCAACGAGCAAACCCACTTCCTCTGTTACGTCACGGAGGAGGCCGTCATCCAGGCATACAACCGAGTGGTCAACGGGGTTCACCCCTTCTCCGAGATCGTCGGTGATTTGCCTCTCGAGCCGGTCGATTCCTTCCGTACACCTCCGAAGCACAGCTTCTGCATCTACACCAAGGAAGGCTGTTTCGAGCTCGAGGCGGAGCACGTACCCGACGATGTGGTGGGGCGGCTGGACTGCGCGATTCTAGAGCGCGAGCTGTATCCAAAGCTCGGACTGACGCACGACATGATCATCGATCCGAATCACTTCGACTACTATTCGGAATCCGCGCTCGACGAAATGAAAGCCGCCGTCGACCGAGGTGACTACGACATCGCGATTGCTCTGCACCCGGTGAGCCTCGATGAGCTCATGACCGTCGCCGACGCGGGGCTCGAGGACCCTGAGATCGTGATGCCCGAAAAGAGCACCTTCTTTCAGCCCAAGATTCTCTCCGGGCTTTTTCTCTACCGTTACGCAAAAAAATGAGCGCCCTGCCGCAGTACGGGAAGCATCTTCATCCACGGGAAACGATGCGCGCAATCGTCATCGACCAGTACGGTGGCCCGGAGATGCTTCATTCGGCAACGGTCCCACGTCCGGTGCCGACCCGCGGGCAAGTGCTGGTACGGACTCGGTTCGTCGGAGTGAACCCGAAGGACGTCGTCGTGCGCAAGGGGAAGTTCCAGATCGCGACGGGCAAGAAATTCCCCCTCATCGTCGGTCACGACATCGCGGGCGAGGTGGTGGAAGCTGGGCTTGGTGCTGATTTCTCTGAAGGTGACCTCGTCTACGGGATGATCAACGACTTCGCGGGGCGCGCCTACGCGGAGTACGCCGCCGTGAATTGTCAGCAGCTCGGGAAGGCACCGTCTTCGATAGAGCTCCGCGTGGCAGCTGCCGTGCCGCTCGCTTCCCAAACGGCGCTGCAAGCGCTCCGCGATGACGCACACGTGAAACCAGGGCAGCAGGTGTTGATCAACGGTGCCTCCGGTGGCGTCGGCGTCTTCGCGGTACAGATCGCCAAGATCCTGGGGGCACAGGTCACCGCGGTTTGCAGCCAGCCAAACGTGGATCTCGTGACCGAGCTCGGTGCGGACCGGGTGATCGATTACAATCAAACGGAGCTCGTCGGCGTAAGCGAACGCTTCGACACGATCTTCGACGTCTTCGGCAACTACCGGTTCGACAAGCTCAAGCATCTCCTCGCGCGTCGCGGCACGTATGTGCACACCATCCCTAGCGCGCGCATCTTCAAGGACGTCGCGCGAACGTTGGTTCGCCGCCAACGCGCCAAGCTCGTCATCGTGAAGTCGCGACGCGACCAGCTCGACTGGATCCGTCAGCAAATCGACGCGGGCACCATGAGAGTGGTCGTCGACCGCTCTTTCGCTCTCGATGACGCCGCTGAGGCCCATCGATACATGGAGACCAAGCGGGCGAGGGGAAAGGTGGTCTTGGAAGTCGGCTGAGATCGGGTACCATCCGGCCCATGAAGCTTCTTAGCCTTGTAATTGCATTAAGCTGTTTCCTCGTCGGGTGCACCAGCAGCGAAGGCGAAGATCTAGAAAAGCGGATCGACGAGCTCATCGAGCAGATGACCCTCGAAGAGAAGGTCATACAGATGGCCGGCGACGGCGGGATCTTCTTTCCGGAAGGGGAGACTGCGTGGAATGTGCCGGGCCTCGAGCGTCTCGGCATCCCGCCCTTCCGAATGGCGGACGGCCCGAGAGGCGTCACCACGATCAGGGGCGCAACGACGTTTCCCGTCGGCGTGGCCCGAGGGGCAACGTGGGAACCGGAGGTGGAGCGACGGGTCGGCGCGGCGATGGGACGCGAGCTGAGGTCCTTCGGTGGAAACGTTCTACTCGCTCCGACCATCAACATCCTTCGCCATCCCAGGTGGGGTCGTGCTCAGGAGAGCTACGGTGAGGATGTCCATCACATGTCGCGAATGGGCGTCGATTTCGTGCGGGGCGTGCAGGAGTACGTGCTCGCGAATCCGAAACACTACGCAGCGAACAGCATCGAGAACACGCGGTTCGAGGTCGATGTCACGATGAACGAGCGAACACTGCGAGAGATCTACCTCCCGCATTTCCGGGCCGCGGTGCTAGAAGGTGGGGCCGCGTCGGTGATGAGCGCTTACAACTCCGTCAACGGGCAGTTTTGTGGCGAGAACGAACACCTTCTGAAGCAGATCCTGAAAACCGAATGGGGGTTCGACGGGTTCGTGCTTTCTGACTGGATCTTCGGGACGCACTCGACGCTCGGGTCGGCGCTGAACGGCCTCGATCTCGAGATGCCGATCGCATCGGTCTACGGCAACCAGCTGCTGGCGGCGGTGAATCGGGGAGACGTCCCGGAGTCTGTCATCGACGATGCGGTTCGGCGGATGGTTCGCAAGAAGCTCCAATACAACCTCGACCAGCCAAGCGATATCGATGAGAGTGTCCTTGGAAGCGACGAGCACCTGGCGCTTGCCCGGGAGGCCGCCGTGAAGGGCTCCGTGCTGCTCAAGAACGAGTCAGGCGCTCTGCCGGTGGATCCCAGCGGGGTCGCGCGAATTGCCGTGGTGGGCCTCCTGGCGGACATGGAGAATACGGGAGATAACGGGAGTAGCGATACAAACCCCGCTTTCGTGGTGACGGCGCTGCAGGGGATCGAGGAAGCGGTGGGCGATGCGGTCACGGTAGACCACATCGGGAAGGATATTCTCGCGGCCGAAGACATCGCGACCATCGAAGCCGCTGACGTGGTGATCGTCGTCACGGGACTGACCGCTGAAGACGAGGGCGAAGGACTCATCGCCGCCGGCGACCGCGCCGACCTCAGCCTCTCCGACGAACGTGTGAAGCTCATTCAAGACGCGGCCGACGCCAACGAGCGCACCATCGTGGTCCTCGAGGGGGGTAGTGCGATCACGACCGGAGACTGGCTTTCCAACGTCGAGGCGCTCCTCATGGTTTGGTACCCGGGCCAAATGGGCGGTCATGCGATCGCGGACCTTCTCTTCGGCGACGCCAATCCATCAGGCAAGCTGCCAGTGACCTTTCCGACAGGTCTCGATCAACTGCCCCCGTTCGAAAACGAGCCGCCTCCTGGCAACGAGCAGCCCAAGGTCACGTACGACTACTTCCACGGCTACCGGTACCTCGACCGAAACGACTCGACGCCTGAGTTCCCGTTCGGTTTTGGGCTCAGCTACACGACGTTCTCCGTCGACAATCTTCGTGCCAGCCAGGCCGAGGCGACGGCCGACGACATCGTGCGGTTCAGCGTCGACGTCACGAACACCGGTTCGACGACAGGCGCGGAGGTCGTTCAACTCTACGTGACCTACCCCGGCTCAGCGGTGGAGCGCTCCGATCGGGAGCTCAAAGGCTTTGCCAAGGTCGTGTTGGAACCGGGCGCCACGCAGACGGTCGAGATTGCGGTCCCAGTGAACGACCTGGCGTACTACGACGTTGCAGAAGCCGCATGGGGACTCGAACACGAGATTCTCGTGGGCACGTCGTCGCGGGATCTTCCACTCGCCACCGTGCTCACGGTGCGCGCCGAGCGGCCCGTATCGATGTATTGAAGGAGAGTGGATGCGCAAGTGGTTTTGGGTACATGCGACGCTTGCCATGATGCTCGTCGGCTCGGCCGACACTTCGTTTGCGGATGATGGGTTCAGGAGCGTCGACTTTCCCACGGCAGGGGGCATCCAAGGTCGAGCCGACGTCTATGCGACCAAGAACGAGTCCGCGACCCTGATCCTGCTCTTTCATCAGGCCGGCTGGAGCCGTGGGGAGTATCGGGAGATCGCGCCCAAGCTCGTCAAGGCCGGGTACCGGGTGATGGCGATCGACCAGCGTTCCGGCGGGGTGGTCAACGGCGTTCAGAACAAAACCCACTACCGCGCCGCCAGGATGGGCTTGGCTCGAAGTTACTTAGATGCGTACGTGGACATGACGGCCGCGCTGACCTACGCGCGCAAGGAGCTCAAAGCGGCGCACATCGTCGTCTGGGGAAGCTCCTATTCGGCGTCGTTGGTCTTTCGCCTGGCAGCCGAGCATCCAGAAAACGTCGTCGGTGTCATGGCTTTCTCCCCAGGCGAATACTTCAAGAAAGAGGGCGCGGACTACATCGAGGCCTTCGCCAGACGCGTGAAGCAGCCCGTCTTCGTCACCTCGTCCAAGAAGGAGCGGGAAGTGGTGAAGCCGATCTTCGACGCTGCCCCGGCAAGGAAGAAGATCCTCTTCACGCCGGCCTCCAAGGGTCAGCACGGATCGCGCGCACTCTGGAACAAGTGGGCGGACCATGATGTCTACTGGGCATCGGTGAACAGGTTCCTCAAAGAGTACGCTCCTGCCGCGCCACCCAAGTAGGCCCGTTGGAAAGGACGTGCGGCTACGCTAAAATGGGCCTGTGAGCGCGACCCCCGGCCATCGTGTCCCGGACGTGGGACGAGCACGTCTTGCCGGACGGGAGCTCGGGGCGGAGATCGACATCGCCGGCCAGTTGCTCCCATACGAACCCCAGCGCTGGCGGCCCGGCGACACGCCGCGTCCGACGCTACAGCTCGACGACGTGTCCGGGATTCCCTTTCTCGTCGATGTCGCTGGGGTCGAGGAGTACCAGCATCGTGGCCGACTTCGTGCAGAGGACAACGACGTATACGTAACCGTCACACCCGAAGCCGCCGGCTATGAACCGTACTGCCGCGACGCACTCCACATGGGTGCGCCTGAACACTTGGTGGCCGATCCGATCGGCCCGCCGATCGCTGTGGCTCGTGCCTGCAGCGCGGGTGCTACACGCACGCGCCTAGTTGCAGTCGCAAGAGATGCAGGCGGCATGACAATTCATCCGTACATGGGCATCGAAGATGTCTGGGAGCTTGCCGCGATGATCAACGTGGACAGCCGCACCCCGGTACGTGTGATCTCGCCGCCGCCACCGGTCACGTGGATCGCAAACGACAAGGCACTGTTCGACGAGCTGGTCGCGCGCGTGCTTGGGCGCGAGGCCCTGGTCGAAACGCGGATTTCGCGAGATGCGGCCGCAATCGAAACCGACCTGCGGATGATGGCGCAGCGGCACAATCGCGTTGGCCTAAAACGGACGAGGTGTGCTTCGGCAATGGGAAACGCCGTGTTCGCATCGCGCGACGTGCATTCGGAGCGCGACGCGGTCGAGATGGTGCAGGAGTTCTTGTGCCGCACCGAGTGGCCGGACGGCGAAGACGTACTAACCGTCGCTTGGCTCGATACCGACCTGTCGCCCTCGACGCAACTCTGGATCCCACCTCTTGGCTCAGGCGAGCCGCGCCTGGATGGCATCTATGAACAGATCTTGAAGGGCGAAAAGAGGGTCTTCGTCGGCAGCCGTCCGTCTACCCTGTGCGATGCGGTGAACCAGGAGCTCGCGACGGGCGCACTGATGGTCGCGGCCGCGCTTCAGGAGCTGGGGTACGTTGGCCGCTGCTCGTTCGACCACTTGGTGACGGGCGATCCCGATGACGAGTTCCAAGTCGTTTTCACCGAATGCAACGGCCGTTGGGGTGGAACGAGCACACCGATGACCCTGCTCGACCGGCTACTACATGGACCCCGCCCGGCCTACCGCGCTCAAGACGTCGTGTTCCCCGAGCTCATCGGAGCAAGCCTGACCGACCTCCTCGAGCTCGTGGGGGATCTAGTGTTCCGCACCGAGAGCGGACAGGGGCGATTCATCTTCTACAACGTCGGTCCCATGCTGGGACATGGAAAATTCGCTGTCATCTCGATCGGCGAGGACCAGGACGACGCGGAGCAAGGCGTGCTGGAGATTCTTCCGAAGCGGCTCGGGCTGTGAATCGCGCTTGCGGCGGCAACGCCTCTCTGCCTATGTTCCGCGAATGAGCGACGGTGGCCCTTCCGAATCGCGGATCCAATTGATTCGTCTGGTTTTCTTCGTCTTTGCCGCATCTTCTTTCGTTCTGGGTGCATGGACGATGGCCGACCCGGTGTCGGCCTGGCGCACGATGGGTGTGGACGTAGGGCCAGACCCTTTCGTGCAGGCCTTGTACGGGGGGGCGATCATGGGCGAAGGCGCAATGTTTGCGCTCGGCGCCGTGTGGCCGATCCGCTACCTCGTGTTCCTCCAGTACCTGGTCATCTACAAGACGCTGGCATGCCTCGCCGGAATCGTGGTGCTTCTGCGGATGGAGTCGGCGCCGATCGGAGGCTGGCTCGTGATCGGCGGATGGGCATTCGCGGGTTTGGTCTCGGCCGCAGTCTTCCCTTGGGGACAGTGGCGAAGCGTGGAGAGTTGGTACGGCGCCGCCGAGTGAACCCGCGGGCGGTTGGTGCTAGGGTCATGATCCAATGTGGGAATGGCTGCGTGACGTCTACACCGAGCCGCTCTTCTGGTTGTTTCCGGTCGCGGGAACCGTCATCGGCATCGTGGCCTTCCTCGCGTTCGCTTCTACTGCGCGTCCTTACGCTTCTTGATATCGAAGGCGGCTCTTAAGCCCTTTTCGCGGATGACTTTTAGCTTGAGGCCGGTTTCGGTGAGTTTGAAGAAGCGTTCGCCGTATTTGCGGAGCTTCCGCTTGTTGATCTCGAAGCCGAGACCCGGCGTGCGAAATGGCGGCAGCATTCCGTTCCGATTCGGGAGGATCGGGTCGATGATGCCCTCTCGAAATTTGGGAATCCACGAGGGCTCCTCGAGCGGGTACTCGAGCGGGTGGCTGTTCTTGCGGTCCGCCAACGCCATGTTCCAGTTCACGTAGAAGCCGATGCCGTTGGTCCAGGTGTGCGGTGAGTAGGTCCGCCCGTGCTCGTGGCAAGCGTCGATGACTTTTTTCACCTGGGCCATGCCTCCCGCAAAACAGGCATCGGGCTGATAGATGTCGAAGCAGTCCTTCTCGAACATGATCTTGATCTCATCCCAGCCGTGATTGAGCTCGGCACCCGCGATCTTCACTTTCGACGCCTTCTTCAATGCCGCGAGGCCGTCGTAGTCGTGCCAGTCGAGCGGCTCCTCGAGCCATGAGAACCCGTTGTCGTGACACGCGGCAGCAAACTCGGTCGCTCGCTTCAAATCACACGCCGGCACTCGATCGACGATCGATACCAACCAGCCCTGATTCGCGTCCACCCCGAGCACCAAGTCGTCGCCGACCCCTTTGCGCACGATCTCGATCTGGCGAATGTCCTCCCTGAGGTCGGGACTTTTCACGCGAAGCTTGGCCGTGCCATAGCCTCGCTCCATCATCGCAAGCAACTCGTCGACGCGTTGCTCCGGTGGATGGACTTCGCCGGTCGAGAGGTAGACCGGCAGAGGACGGGGCGTTCCACCGAACAGCTCGTAGACAGGCTTGCCTTCGGCCTTGCCCTTGATGTCCCAGCAAGCCGCCTCCAGCCAGAAGTTCCGCCAGCCAAGAAACCCTGCTTGCTTCAGCAAGTCCTGAATACGGTCGATGTCGGTCGGATCGGTTCCGAGAAGGTACGAGCCCAACAGCTCGCCCAGGCCCTGTCGCTCCTTGCCCATCGATTGCCCAGCCGCGTAACCCTCGATGCCGTCGTCGGTGACGAGCTTCGCGAGCGTGAAGCGATTGTGGGTTTGGGGATACCCCGGGATCCAAGACGGCCAGAAGGTCTCACGTAGTGGAACGGAAACGTGAAATAGCTCGATAGACGTGATGCGCATGATCGCGAGTCCGGGAGACTACCAGCGCTTGGCGTCGTAGACGACCCCTGCCGAGAACGGAAACGATGCCAAGCCCAATGACTGACTCCCACCCTCGTCAGCTCCGACGCTCGCTTTGCTCACATTTCGCGCGCCATACCGGATTCGACAACACAATCGGACACGAAAAAATGCGCGCGATTTCCGCGTTCAGAAGGTGCGATCGGCCTTGGCAGCGAAATAGAAATCGCTTTCGGTCAGGCCCTGAATCTTGTGCGTCCAAATCTCGACGGTGCACTTGCCCCAAGCGACGTGCAGATCCGGATGGTGATTCTGGTCTTCGGCGATGTCACCCACACGGTTGGCAAACGCAATCGCATCGACGAAGTTCGAGAAGGTGTACGTCCGCTCGAGGTGGCCGTCCGCGTTGAGAGCCCAGCCATCGTCGATCTCGCCCAACAACTCCTCCGCGCGCGCCTTGTCCATCGGAGGCACGCCACCTTTGCACGGAACACAGGTTTGATCAGCAAGGCTCATGGTGCTCCTCTCAGAGGTACTTGATGCTGAGGTCGATGAGGAGCTGCTTGAACTTGTTGAAGGGCGCCATCATCAACTCGATTCCACTGAACGGCAGCACCTGCTTGAACACGCCACGTGGGTTCGAAAATGCTTCGAAACCGAAGAAACCGTGCCCCTTACCGATGCCGCTGTTGTTCGAGCCTCCAAACGGGAGGTTGTTCTGAAAGAAGTGCACCACGCTGTGGTTGATGCAGGTGCCGCCCGCGCGCGTGTTCTCCATGATGCGATTGATATTGCTCTGGCTCTTGCTGTAGATGTAAAGAGCCAACGGCTTCTCTTTGGAGTTGATCATTGCGATGGGCTCGTCCAACGATTTGAATCCGTACACCGGAAGCACCGGACCGAAGATCTCGTTCACCATGACGTCAGCGTTTGGATCGACGTCAGTCAACACGGTGGGCTCGATGTAATCCTCGCTACCTTCGGTTCGGCCACCGTACACGACGGTCGCGCCCTTCTGCTTGGCATCCTCGATGTAGCCTGACAGTCGCTGGTAGTGACGGTGGTTGACGATTCGCGCGTACGAGTCGGACCGCCGCGCATCGAGACCGTAGAACGATTCAATGTTTTTCCCGAGTTTCTCCAGGAACTCATCCTTTTTGCTCTCGTGGACGAAGAGGTAATCGGGCGAGATGCAAATCTGGCCGTTGTTGGTGAACTTCGCCCACGCAATGCGTCGAGCCGCGGCATCAATGTTGGCCGTTTCGTCGATGATGGTTGGCGATTTTCCGCCGAGCTCGAGAGTGACAGAGGCCAGATGCTTCGACGCCGCTGCCATCACGATCTTGCCGATCGCCGGTGCACCGGTGAAGAAGATGTGATTGAAGGGAAGCGCCAACGCCGCCGTCGAAGTCTCGATGCCGCCTTCGATCACGGCCACTTCGCTCTCGTCGAACACCTCTTCGACGATGCTCTTGATGATCGCGGACGCGTGTGGGGTGTGCTCCGACGGCTTGAGCATGACGCAATTGCCCGCAGCGACAGCGCTGATCACCGGGCCGAAGGTGAGGTTCACTGGGAAGTTCCACGGCGCGATGACCAATACGACGCCCTTGGGCTCGTAGTGGATGTGTGAGCTAGACCCAAACAAGCTGAGCGGGGTCTTCACGCGATGCGGACGCATCCACTTCGACAGATGACTGACCGCGTGTTTGATCTCGCTCGTGATCGGCATGATCTCGGTCAAGTCGACCTCTGCCGGGTGCTTTCGAAAGTCGGCGTAAAGCGCGTCGCGAATCTCTTGCTTGCGCGACATGATCGTTTTCAGGAGCCGCTTCAGCTTCTCCTTGCGCTCGCGCGCAGTGGTCTTGCCTACAGCAAACTGATGAGCCTGCTGGAGCTTGAAGACTCGTTCGATCTCTGCAGTGCTCGCGTCGACCCCAGGCACGATCGTCGATGGTTCATGTGAGCCGTTCGTGTGTGCCTCGTGGCTGACCTGAGCTGTGGACTGGGACATATTCTCAACCTTCGAAAAATACCCGGAAACGAGCATGGGTGGGGTCGGTTCGCCTTGTCAAGCAGCGACCTCCGCGGCGATCTTCTCCGACACTTCCCAGAGCTTGGCAGCCATCTCCTCGTCGCGGCCGCGCGAGCTGGACTTGCCGACGTTGCAGTCGGAAAAATACTTGCCGGCCATGCCTTCAACGCCCGGATGAACGGCGAGATAGCATGTTGTCGCTGCCCCTTCGCCGACGCTCTTGAGAACGAGCGGCGCTCCGATAGCGAGCGCGCCTCTTGCGATCGGATTCATGCTTCGCGCAAGGTTGGTGTGAATCACGCCTGGATGCAGGCTGTTCGCTGTCTTCCCGGTGCCCTGTAGCCGCTTCGCCAAGTGGTTGGCAAATAGCAGGTTCGCTAGCTTGGACTGTCCGTAGTTCGCCCAAGCACTGTACCCGCGCTCACCGCTGAGATTGTCGAACTGGATGCCCTCTTTGGGCGCGCCGTTGTGGGCGTCGCTGCTTACCATCACGACGCGGCCATTCTCGGCAAGGGTATCGAGGAGCGATGTAACCAGGATGAAATGGCCGATGTGGTTGGTGAAGAACTGAAGCTCGTAGCCGAGCTTCTGGTTGAGTGTGGGCAACGCCATGATGCCCGCGTTGCAAATGATCGCGTCCAGCGGCCGTCCGAGGGCAATGACCCGCTCGGCACACGCCTGCACGGAGGCAGGATCGGAAAGCTCGCACGCGACGGCGGTCGTCTCCCCACCCGCCTCATCGCAGGCGGCCTGTGCCTTTTCCACGGTGCGGGCCGCAGCGATGACATGCGCGCCCCGCTTCGTGAGAACCCGGAGCGTCTCCTTGCCGATGCCAGAGTTACAGCCGGTCAACACAATCGTGTGCCCGCTCAAATCGAGCCCCTCAGTCACGGACTCCGCAGTGCTTCCGTAGCCGAAGCCACTCGGACCTTTGCCTTTGAACATCGACAGCAGAGACATGGCGTCCAACCTCCCTAAAAGTGGGGACTCGTCGTTTCTAGGGCTTGTTGTGGGTCTGTACAGGCGTTGACGTCATCTGGCTCGATTGTCACTAGTTGAGCTTGTCACACGTCATATTGCTGTTGCGAGGTACGGGCGAGATCGCGGTGTAGCCATTGAAGAAGGCTTCGATGTCGTTGGGTGGGTCCTCGACCGTGGATTCGCAGTCTTGGGCTCCACTAGGGAGGAGCCAGTCGTTGGGATTCTCCGTGGCAAGCGGCACTTCCAGAGCGCCGCGGATCTCGCCGGCGTCACAACTGGGAATGTTGATGCTGGTGATGTTCTCCACGGAGACTTCACCGGCCAGCAGCGCTGCGCGGTTGGCTTCCAGCCAAGCGAGCACTTCGACAACCCCTGACGGGAAATCGACTGTCTCGGCGGCCCCTTGAGAGGAAGCCAAGGCCGGAACGTCTCCGCATGCTGCCGTTTTGGCTGCGCCCACGGTGCCCGAAATCTGAGACAGCAGTCCGAGCCCACCGCCACCGATCTGCACGTTGCCGACGTTCTGCCCCTGGTTGATGCCGGAGAGGACAACGTGTGGCGGTGCATCAGGGTACAGATTCGCGAGCGCATAGATGACGGAGTCCGCTGGGAAGCCATCTACAGCTGTCGCGGGATAGCCGCTTGCCGTCGTCGTCATCGTGACCTGAAGAGCTGGCGGTGTCTGCGTTGTCATGTCCCCGCTGCTGCTCTGATTCGTCAATGGCGCACAGACGATGAGCTCATTGTTTGGGTCGTCCTTCAACGCTTCGACGACCGCGTCGAGACCCGGCGCATCCACGCCATCATCGTTGGTGACGAGGATGCGGAGGACGCCCCCGCCAGAGCCACTAGAGCCCCCGGATCCGCCCGAGCCAGCAGTGCCACCAGATCCCCCGCCGCCACCGGACTCGCTTTCGCAACCAAGCAGCGCGATGGTCAGGCCGAGAGTAAGAAGGAGCACCACTTGGAATCGATTGGTTCGAATCATGGACGCGATACTAGAAACAAGGTCCGAAACACGCAATAGGGACCAGGTGCGCAGATGTATGTAAGTCGCAGATAAACGTACGGCCCTACCGCCCTTGTCTACTCGTACCGGACTGTGACCCTTCTCTGCGTGTGATGTGGGGCACTTTCCCACATAAATTGCGGTGAAAGAGCTCACAAGGGCATTGCAATTCGTCGGGTACGATTATACTAACTTCCACTCTTACATGATTAGACTACCAGTAAAATTAAAGTTGGCTGCATGCTTGATCGCACTCGCAGCCTTTGGTTGTAACGACGGCTCCGGCGAAGGAAGCCCCGCTCTTTCGGCGCGCTTCGAGATCCAATCGTCGGACATCGCCCGCGTCGAATGGGAAGTGAGCGGAGGTGGCCTCACCATCCCGATCACCGGCATCGCGGAGGTCCTCGGTGGGGCAGACCCAACCGTCGCGCTGACGATCATGGATCTGCCGGTGGCAACCGGGTACGTGCTCGTGGTGAACGCGTACAACGCGGCCGACTCCAACATCTGCCGAGGGTCGGCGCTCTTCGACATCGCCGAAGGCGTGACCACGAGCGTCTCTCTCCAGGTGACCTGCTCGATTTCTTCCACCCTGCCCTCGGGCGAGGTCGGCATCGATGTCACGTTCCAGGACAACATCTGTCCCGTGATTCAGCAGCTCAACGTCGTGCCCCAGACCATTGCAGTCGGCCAGACGGCTCTGGTCAGCGTGAACGCAATCGACCCGGAAGGCGCCACGCTTTTGTACACCTGGTCCTCCGTGGCGGGAACTTTCGCGAACGCCTCGCTGGCAGCAACGACGTATCAGTGTACTCAAGCAGTCGTCCACAACATCGGCATCGCAGTCGGCGACGGCGACTCGTTCTGCGACCAGACGAGGCAGCTAGCCGTCGCATGTGTTCCGGATGTCTGCGTGGGGCCACCAGTTGTGAGCTGCGATGACGCCAACCAGTGCACCGACGACGGGACCTGTGATCCGGTCAGCGGCTGCCCTGGGAGCACCCCTTCGCTCTCGGGCTCGGCTTGCGACTTCGCCGCACCCGGTGATGGTCTGTGCGATGGCTCGGGCGCATGTGTCGAATGCTTGGCACCGACGGACTGCACCGATGACGGCAACGAATGCACCACACCGGCTACCTGCCCGGCGAACCTCTGCGTCGTGGCCAACGAGCCCGCGAGCACCCCATGCACTGGCGGTGTTTGCGACGGCGCCGGTGCTTGCGTTGGATGTGCAGTCGACGGGGACTGCTCGGACGATGCCAACGAGTGCACCGCACCGGTGACCTGCAACGCCGGCACCTGCGTCATCACGAACGAGCCCGCGAGCACCCCATGCACTGGCGGCGTCTGCAATGGCAGTGGCTTGTGTGTCGAGTGCGTTGCGCCGGGCGACTGCACCGACGACGGCAACGACTGCACCACGGGCCCGTCCTGCACGGCGGGATCCTGTGATATTCCGACCAACCTCGGCTCCGGCACCACCTGCTCGGGCGGCATCTGCGACGGTGCGGGCGCTTGCGTCGGATGTGTGACGGCTGGCGACTGCCCCGACGACGGCAACCAATGTACTGCGGCTCCGTCCTGCACGCTCAACGTCTGCGATGCTCAAGGCCCGCTTCCGAACACCACACCATGCGACAATGGCGGCGGACCGGCCTCCGGTCTGTGTGACGGAGCAGGCGTCTGTATCTAAGACCCTGAGCTGAGCCCACCTTTTGGTGGGACCACGCTGGACCCCTGAAGGCGGGCCCCAATCGGGGGGCCCGTCGCCCGTCTTCCCTGCATCCCATTCCTGCGTTTGAAGCCTGCACAATCACGGGCTTGCGGGGAGACGCCGATGGTCGGAAGATCAGCGCATGGCTGAGCCAATCATCGATGCGTGGATCCAACACCCCACCGGGCCGTTCCTCAGTCACGACATGTTCGCATCCCTGCGGCGTTGGATGAAGCTCGAGGTCATCCCTGAGGAGATCCCGATCGAGCTCACGCTGGCTGCGCTGGATGGCGCAGGCGTGACCAAGGCGCTGACCTCCGCCTGGTGGGGCCCCGACGGGCCACTCCTTTCGAACGACGAAGTCGCCAGCACCGTGAAGGCAGCGCCCGATCGGTTCGTCGGCATCGGTTCCGTGAACCTCCATCGCCCTATGGAAGCGGTCCGGGAGCTTCGACGCTGCGTGAAGGAGCTCGGCTTCGTCGGCGTACGCCAACTGCCATGGCTTTGGGGACTTCCGCCAAACGACCGTCGCTACTACCCGATCTACGTCGAGTGCGTCGAGCTCGAGATCCCGTTTTGCCTGCAGGTCGGACACGCAGGTCCACTGCGACCTAGTGACCCCGGACGCCCCATTCCCTATCTGGACGAGGTCGCCTGTGAGTTTCCGGAATTGCGCATCGTGGGCGGGCACATCGGATACCCCTGGACGGAGGAAATGATCTCACTCGCGACGAAGTACGAGAACGTCTACATCGACACGTCCGCCTACACGCCAGAGCGCTACCCGGAAACGCTGGTCCGTTTCATGAAGGGCGCCGGCCGGCACAAAGTCTTGTTTGGCAGTAACTTCCCCATGATCCAACCTGCGAAGTGCATGGGACAGCTCGAGGCGCTCGGCCTGTCAGACGAGGTGCGAAGGCTGTTCCTCTACGAGAACGCCAAAAAGGTGTTCCGCCTCGATAGCTAGCGGAAAGCGCGCGATTAGCTGGTCGTTGCCCGGCGGCCCAGGGCACGGTAGAACCCTTACGGATTCATGAATCAAAAAGCAACACTGGAATACGACGGCAAGACCTACGAGATGCCGATCGTCGAGGGTTCGTATGCCGAACGCGCAATCGACATTCGCAGCATGCGAAAAGACACGGGTCTCATCACCCTCGACTCCGGTTACATGAACACCGGCGCGACAACGAGCCAGATCACCTACATCAGCGGCGAAGAGGGGATCCTGCTTTACCGTGGATACCCGATCGAGCAATTGGCCGAAAAGTCGTCCTTCGTCGAGACGAGCTACTTGCTCATTTACGGTGAGTTGCCCACGAGCACACAGCTCGACGAGTTTTCGAATCTCCTCACCTACCACAGCATGTTGCACGAAGACATGCGTCATTTATTCGATGGGTTCCCTTCGAACGCGCATCCGATGGCCGTCCTTTCCTCCATGGTAAGCGCACTTTCTGCGTATTACCCGGACAGCATCGAGCCTGACTCACACAACAAGCAGCACATCGCGCGATTGCTTTCCAAGCTTCGGACGATTGCGGCGTTCAGCTTCCAGAAGAGACAGGGCCGGCCGGTCGCCTATCCGAAGAACGATCTCGACTACTGCGGAAACTTCCTGCACATGATGTTTTCGCACCCTGCAGAGCCCACCTATCGGCCCGACCCAGAGCTCGTGAAGGCGCTCAACGTCCTGCTGATCCTCCACGCGGATCACGAACAGAACTGCTCGACATCCACAGTCCGCTTGGTCGGCTCGAGCCAGGCGAACCTATACGCCGCAATTAGCGCCGGCATTTCCGCGCTGTGGGGCCCGCTACATGGCGGGGCCAACCAGGCGGTCATCGCCATGCTCGAAGAGATCCGCGACGACGGCGGCAACTCCACCGCATTCATGGAACAGGTGAAGAACCGTGAGCGTCGGCTGATGGGCTTCGGTCACCGCGTCTACAAGAACTTCGATCCGCGTGCGATGATTCTCAAGAAGTACGCAGACCATCTGTTGGCCCATCTCAAGATCGAAGACGGCCTCTTCGACATCGCGCGGCAGCTCGAAGAGGTCGCGCTCTCCGACGAGTACTTCATCGAGCGAAAGCTCTACCCGAACGTCGACTTCTACAGCGGCATCATCTACCGCGCGATGGGCATCCCGACTGAGATGTTCACCGTGCTCTTCGCCCTGGGCCGAATCCCCGGTTGGATCGCCCATTGGAAAGAGATGATGGAAGACCCGGACGTGCGCATCGGCCGACCGCGCCAAATTTACGTGGGAGCCACCAAGCGCGACTACATGCCGAGAGAATCGCGCCGGCCACCCCCCCCTAGCCCTCGCTCTGGCACTGGCGCCCAGTAAGCGGGCGCTTGCAAGCACTCCCAATCTCCGGTTGTAGCCGTATACTTAGGTTACAACCCCCGGGGGAGGTGGCTATGCGGGCACTTCTCTTCGATCTCGACGGTGTGCTTTATCAGAGCGATCGCGTCATCGATGGCGCGGTCGAAACACTGCAGTGGTGTGACAACCGCGACATCCCGCATCTGTTCGTGACCAACACGAGCTCAAAGCCGCGACGCGCTCT
>Ga0114949_10000863_pt1 | contig 17628 bp, 17 predicted proteins | sample N074metaG_FD_83505 | JGI IMG/M metagenome (GOLD analysis project Ga0114949, IMG submission 83505) | Deep subsurface microbial communities from Kermadec Trench to uncover new lineages of life (NeLLi) - N074 metaG | ecosystem: Environmental > Aquatic > Marine > Ocean trench > Sediment | place...
AGCAGACAACAAATGGCTTCCAGTCTTGCTGGCTTGAATCATTCGATGATGGCCATGCAGGCTGCGAAACGAATGCGAAATTCAAAACAAAAACGCAAGACCGGGCGCGTTGTCTGCCATCATCTACGAATGATGTTAAAGGCCGATGAACCCGTCAGCATCAGTTCGGCTTCATCCATGCCAGCTTTGCCGGAATCTCTGTTACAGAAAACCGTCAAGGGCGCTGACAAACAACAGTTCACGCTTGGCTTGTAAAACGGCATTTTATTCGGCTTTTCAATATTGTGATTGTCATTGAAAGCTGAAAGCTGAATTTGAATTTAAAAGCGCCCGAATCATCAATTAGCGGGTTAATTCGACCAGATAGAGATTTCACCCATCCATGGATACTTATCGGCGGATTGCGCAAGCTTCAGCCTGAGGTCCTCTTTGTTTTCGTCCATTCCTGTGGTGCGATCTTCTACATCTGCACGGCTGCCAAGAAAAAGCTCGATATTGATGACATTGTTGAGGTAGTGCAATGTCATTTTGTCTATTTCTTCTGCACCCAGTAGACCCTGCCATGCTTCGAGCAGCGCTTTTCGAACTTCCTTTCTTAATGGCGGCATGCGGTTTGGAATTCCCTCTGCATCGTCTTCCGCATCAATGTGCACCGTTATGTCGCTGATCTCCCGAAATTTTCTTTTTAGCTGTTGACTCACCCAGTCTCCGATGTGGTGCCCTTCGGATACGCTGATGGTCGGGTCGACCTGCAGATGAATATCAAGAATAACTGCCGATCCCATCCGTCGAGTCCTTATACTGTGGACGCCCCAGACACCATCGGCGAGTTCAGTGGCGTCCTGAATATCGGCAACATAGGTCTCAGAAAGTGCGGTATCGACTAATTCCTCAACGCTTTCCCGGGCTAACTTCCAGCCAATAAGGGCGATCATGAACGCGACACCGATGGCAGCAACCATTTCCAGCCAGGCCACGCCGAGCATTGCGCCGCTAACCCCGATTAACACGATAACCGAAGAGACGGCATCGCTTCGGTGGTGCCAGGCATTGGCAATGAGTAGATTCGATTTCAATTTATCACCAAGTTGCCGGGTAATGCGATAGAGCCATTCCTTTGCGGCAATCGATACGATTGCGGCAAGGATTGCGGGCCAGGTGGGAATCAAGATGGATCCGATTTCAGTCAGGCGAAGCACGCTGTCGTAGACCAGGATAGCGGCAACCACAATAAGTATGATGCCGAGAATCAGTGCACCGAAGGTTTCAAACCGGGCGTGACCGTAGGGGTGGTCTTCATCAGGTTCTTCCGCGCCAATTCGATTGAGCGCCCAGACCATCACGTCTGTTGCAAGATCTGAGAATGAATGAATGCCGTCTGCTATTAACGCATGCGAATTAGCGAACCACCCGACTATTATTTTCAGGAGCCCAAGAGCGAGATCAACGATTGCGCTCAGAATGAGTAGACGCTGTGTTTTTTCTTTTGCTTCTGCACTGGCTGAACTGGTGACAATGTGAACTTGTTCTGACATTGCTATCCTTTAGGTAGATCGCCAAGATAGCAAAATCCAGATCATTATTCAGGTAGCATTTGGGTCGGTTCTTTTAGTCGTATTTCGTGTTCGTGAGAGGGTTAGAGCAGATTTTATGGATCACATTGATACGTGCGTCATCGGTGCCGGGGTTGTAGGGCTTGCAGTGAGCCGGGTGCTCGCTGGGCTTAATTCTGATCTCCTGGTTCTGGACACTGAAACCAATTATGGGCAGGGTGTAAGCAGCCGTAATAGTGAAGTGATTCATGCTGGAATTTATTACCCTGCCGACTCCCTCAAGGCGTCACTCTGTGTTCGTGGGAAACAACTCTTATACGAGTATTGTGAGTCACACCATGTTGCTTTTAATCGCTGCGGAAAGCTAATTGTCGCAACCCAACGTGGGGAAGAACCTGTATTGGAAGAAGTTCTCGCGAAAGCTGAAAAAAATGGTGTGGATGACATTCAGCATTGGTCTGCCAGGAAAATAGCTGATGAGGAACCCCAGGTGGAAGCGACCTGCGGGCTTTTCTCTCCTTCAACAGGTATTGTCAGTGCTCATGAGTTGATGACAGCCTATCTCGCGGATATAGAAGATGCTGGTGGTAGTTTTGCAGGTGGTACTCATGTGCTGTCAGTTGGAATCGAGAAAGATAAATTTATAATATACTGCCGAGTAGGCGGAGAGCAGTATGAGTTTAGTTGCAGGGTGCTCGTCAATAGTGGCGGGTTGGGCGCGCAGCAACTGGCAAGTTCAATGGATGGAATGGACACAGGAGTTATACCGCCGCTGCATTATTGTCGTGGTAACTATTTCACATTGGCGGCGGGTAATCCTTTCAAGCACCTGATTTATCCAGTGCCTGAAAGATCCGGAGCCGGACTCGGAGTCCATGCCACTATTGATCTGGGTGGCCAGGTAAAATTCGGGCCGGATATTGAATATATTGATTTCATTGATTACTCGGTATCCCTGGATAGACTCCCGCAATATTATGCAGCGATCCGGCGCTATTATCCGGGTCTAAAAGACGGCGAGCTGAATCCGGGTTATGCGGGAATCAGGCCCAAGTTACAGGGGCCAGGTGAATTACCGACTGATTTTGTTGTTCAAAGTGTGAAGGATCACGGGATTCCAGGGTTAATTCAACTCTTTGGTATTGAGTCTCCTGGTTTGACTTCATCTATGGCTATAGCAGAATATGTTGCGGAATTATTTGGCAGCGACTATGGATAGCAACTATGAATAGCAAGAACTGATAAAACACTCCCTTGACCTTCTTGCTGGTTCAAGGATCAATATGATGTGGAACGCCATTAAAACTGAAACGAATGCATAGCCATACCGAACAGAGCCACGCTGGTCATGATCACAATCATGAACACAAGGTGTCCCTGGAAAATATTAACCTGAGCTTTATCGTGGCTGTTTCTGCCAACCTGCTATTTACTGTAATCGAAGCTGTTTATGCCAGCATTACGAACTCTGCTAGCCTGTTGGGAGATGCAGGACACAACCTGTCGGACGTGCTTGGTCTGCTGTTAGCCTGGGGGGCGACCTACCTTGCCAGCAGGAAAGCCACTGACTTATATAGTTATGGTTATCGTCGCACGACGATTCTGGCTGCCATCATTAATTCTGTCGTCCTGGTTTTTGCAGCGCTCTACATTGCCTATGAATCCATAGAGAAATTACTAAATCCAGCACCGATTGCAGAAATAGTGATGATGATCGTCGCCGGAATCGGAATTGTTGTAAATGCAGGTACGGCGCTTCTCTTCGTGAAGGGGCGAAAAAATGATCTCAACCTGCGAGGCGCTTTTTTACATCTCGCTTATGATGCGCTGATATCTGCAGGCGTCGTGCTGGCAGCTATCGTTATTTATTATACCGGCTGGTTGTGGATTGATCCTGTGATGGGTTTACTCATTGTAATCGTGATTGTCGGCGGCACCTGGGGACTGTTACGAGATTCAGTAAACCTGATTCTGGATGCTGTGCCCCAGGGTATTGATCGCAGGGCGGTTCATGACTATCTGCAGCAGATTGCCGGTGTGAGCCAGGTCCATGACCTGCATATATGGGCAATGAGTACTTTTGAGAATTGCCTGACTGCGCACCTTGTTATGCCGCAGAATACACTGTGGGATTCAGAGGATAGTTATGCGGCTATTGGCGCTTCACTGAAGGAAAAGTTTAATATCCACCATGTCACGCTTCAGGTAGAGAAGGACCTTGAGTGTTCCAATCAGGATTGCGACTGAATCCTCTCTTAGCTGAATTTTTTTCCAGGAGAATAGATGCCAACACTACAGGAATTTATTGACGATTCGATCACGAACGCACCGGCTGCAGCGATAGAGCTGAGTGAGCCGGTACCACTTGATGAATTACCAACCCCGGCGCTAATTATTGATCTTGATGTTTTTGATAAAAATCTCACCAGGATGCAGCAATATGTCCAGGAAAATGCAATGGGACTTCGGAGCCACACCAAGATGCACAAGTGCCCGATCATCGCCCATAAACAAATTGCAGCCGGTGCGCTCGGCGTCTGCGCGGCGAAGGTGAGTGAAGCCGAAATAATGCGTGCCAACGGCATCATGAACGTTCTGATTACCTCTCCTGTGGTGACGCCGGAGAAGATTCGACGGGTAATTAACCTGGCTGCCCAGGCGCCGGGTTTACAGATAGTCATTGATGATATCGGCGTCGCTAACCTATTCGATGAGGCCGCTCGCAATGTTGCCATCGAGCTGGGCGTTTTGATTGATCTTGATCCGGCCATGGGAAGGACGGGCATAGAGACGGGTGAGCCAGCGCTTGAGCTCGGCAAGCACATTAAAAATGATTGCAATAACCTGCGTTTCGATGGTCTTCAGATGTACGCTGGTCATTGCATGCACATTGAAGGATTTGATAAGCGAAAGGAAAAATATCGGCAAGTCCTGCAGTCTGGTTCAGAAACGAAAGCAATGTTCGAAGATAATGGCATTGAAGTGCCCGTTTTTTCCGGCGGTGGAACAGGCACGTTTAATATCGAACCCGGCGTTGGTCTATTGACTGATCTACAAGCCGGGTCTTATGTGTTCATGGACATTGAATACAGGGATATCGGCGGTCAGGGCAGTGAGCACTTTATCGATTTTGAACCTTCACTTTTTGTCCTGGTGACGGCGATCAGCAAACCACAGCAACGCCTGATTACTGTTGATGCTGGGTTCAAGTCGTTTGCTTCCGATAAAATGTCCCCTGAATTCCGGGATGTTGAGGGAGTTACCTTTCACTTCGGCGGTGATGAACATGGCATTATTCAGTTAACCAATCCATCCCGTGAACTCAATCTGGGAGACAAACTGCCGATGCTGACACCGCATTGTGATCCGACTGTTAATCTTCATGATTATTACTTTCCGGTTCGTGACGGCGTGGTATCCGAACTGTGGCCTATCACCGCAAGGGGACGGTCGCAGTAAATGGAACGAGTGCCTTATTTTGAAGATTTCACCGTTGGCGATGAGTTCAGCGATGTACCCTCTGTTACACTGACAGAGGGATATGCCTCCCTGCATCAGGCCTTGTTTGCAGATCGCACCAGGATGCCCCTGGATCAGGAATTGTGCCGCAAGGTTACCGGTAGAAACTCCCTGGTCGCCAATGCCTCAATGGTGTGTAACTTCGCCATCGGGCAAAGTACCATCCCTTCACAGCGGGTCATGGGCAACCTTTTCTACCGCGGCCTGCATTTTCAACGCCCCGTGTTTCTGGGTGATACGTTGACAACTTCCACGCGAGTCGTTGCCCTTCGCCAGAACAAAATCAAAGAGGGGCGGGCTGCCTCCGGTATGGTGGCGCTTGAAATGCATGTCACCAACCAGGTAAACGAAACGGTTCTCTTGTTCTGGCGCTGCCCCATGATCCCCTGCAAGGATCCGTTGGCAGATACCGGAAAAAATGACAATTTTGATTTGATGCCGGAAGATATTTCGGATGAAAGCCTGATCTCCAGTATTCCTGATTGGGATTTTGATTTCATCAGGAAATTCTTACCTGGTGATCATTTTTCGGACTATCATCCCGGGAACAAATTTGAGGTAGAGGCCGGTGATACTGTGACCCTTGCTCCCGAGCTTGTTCGCATGACGCTCAATATGGCAATGACTCACACTGATGCTTCCCGCAGTGTTTATGGCAAAAGGTTAGTCTATGGCGGGCACACGATATCCATGGCAGCGGCACAGATAAGCCGGGTTTTGCCTAACCTCATCACCGTCCTGGGCTGGTACAAGTGTGGTCATACTGCCCCGGTTTTTGAGCTCGACATCCTTAATTCAGTCGTGGTTATCGAAGATGTTGTGCCTGCTGATTCGGCCGGCCTGGTGAAACTTCATGTGGAAGTATTCGCTACTCGCGGACCCGAAGCCCCCGATCCAGGTGAAAACATCAAGGTGCTGGATTGGCACCTGGTAGGATTGCTGGCATGATCGATAAGGCAAATCCAATCCGAACCGAACCCGACTAGAAGAGAGATGACACTTGGCTGGAATACTGGAAGGAATGTGTATCGTAGAAGGCAGTGCGTTTGTGGCAGCGCCGCTTGGCGGCATGACACTGGCTCAACTGGGTGCAGATGTAATACGTTTTGATCCCATTGGAGGCGGGCTGGACTACCGTCGCTGGCCAGTGACGGAGCAGGGAAACAGTCTTTTCTGGGCAGGTATGAACAAGGGTAAACGCTCGATCCAGGTCGACATCAGGAAGCGCCAGGGAAAAGAACTGCTAACTGCTTTGATCAGCCGCAAGGGTGTGGATCGGGGCATATTCCTGACAAATTTTCCAGAGCGGGGCTGGTTGGCCTACGAAGCACTCAAAGAGAAACGAAATGACCTGGTGTACATTAATGTACTTGGCGACAGGAAAGGCGGCTCTGCACTCGACTACACTGTGAACTGTGCCGTTGGTTTTGCCAATGCCAATGGTAGGCTCGAAAACGATGATCCAGCAAACTATCTACTTCCTGCCTGGGACAATATAGCTGGCCAGATGGCCGCGGTTGCCCTGTTGGCGGCTGAAAGGCATCGAAGGCTAAAGGGTGAGGGGCAACTGGTAAAAATTGCTTTGAAAGACGTTGCCCTCGCAACAACCGGACATCTCGGCAATATTGCCGAGGTATCAATTAACCGCCATGAAAGGGAGAGGGTGGGTAACTATCTTTACGGTGCTTTTGGTCGGGATTTCCTGACCAGGGACAATGAACGGGTCATGATCGTTGGATTAACGCCCAGGCAATGGAAGGGAATAAAAGCGTCCATGAAAATTGAGCAGGCTATTGCTGAACTGGAAACGCGACTGGGCGTTGATCTTGACGAGGAGGGGGAACGATATCGTGCCAGGGAAGCGATAGCGCAACTGATTGAACCCTGGTTTGCGCAACTAAAATATAGTGAGATCGTGCCAGTATTTGATGAACATGGGGTATGTTATGGTCCCTACAGGAGCTTCAAACAAATGGTAGATAGTGATGATGACTGCTCACTTGATAATCCACTTTTTACGATGGTCGATCAACCGGGTATTGGACAGTACCTGATGCCTTCGTCGCCCATCAGATTTGCGCAGATCGAAAACCTCAGCGCCGCTCCGGCGCCACTTCTGGGTGAACATACCGACCAGATTCTCGCGGAGGATTTAGGTCTTTCCGATAGTGAGATTGGCTTGTTACACGATAATCAAATCGTTGCTTGATCCATGCTTGCTACAACTGGGGTCGGACGTTGAATTTCAGTGCCACGTCATCAATCAAAAGTAGCTGGAATGCGTTGATTTCATTAGGGATTTCTAAATCCTGATATTTTATATTCACTGAACATTTTCTATTATATGTTAAAGTAGCCGAATTATTTTAGCAGGAGTGACAGGTTAGTGTTTGAATTGGTTCAAGCCGGTGGTTGGCTTATGATCCCGATTGTCCTCTGTTCAATTATCGCTGCCTCAATTTGTGTCGAGCGTTTTTGGACCTTACGAACGGACCAGATTGCGCCAAAGAATCTTCTTTCCCAGGTCTGGAACTGGATCAGACATAGCGAGATGGACGCGCAACGATTACGTGAATTGCGCATTAATTCACCCCTGGGCCAGATACTTGCCGCCGGGATCAGCAACCACCGTCTTGGTCGCGAACTGATGAAAGAAAGCATCGAGGAAGTCGCGAATCATGTGGTTCACGAATTAGAGCGGTACTTGAATACGCTCGGAACGGTCGCGGCTATTTCACCATTGTTGGGCTTGCTTGGTACTGTCATTGGTATGATCAAAGTATTTACTGCCATTAAGCTTGAAGGAACCGGTAATGCAGCAGTCCTTGCGGGTGGTATTTCTGAAGCGCTAATCACGACTGCGGCGGGATTAACAGTCGCAATTCCAAGCCTGTTTTTTTATCGGTATTTTCAGCGAAAGGTTGATGAACTGGTGATCAATATGGAACAGGAAGCGCTAAAATTGGTTGAAGTTTTGAATATTGATATTTCGGACCGGGGAACTGAATCAGGGAATTCAGAGACCAGCGAGGTTAATAACGGGTGAGATTTACCAGGCGAGTCAGGCCGGAAGTGGAAGTCAATCTTACGCCCCTGATTGATGTTGTATTTCTACTGTTAATTTTTTTTATGGTATCCACGACTTTTACTAAAGAATCTCGTCTTTACATAGATCTGCCGGAATCCAGCGGTGATCCGGCTAGAGCTCTGGCTAACCAAATTGAAGTTTCGATTACCAGATCAGGTGATTTTGCCATTAATGAAGTTGCATTACTAAACAATGATATTGAAACAATAAAAACAGGCATCCAGAAAGTGAGTGGCGGTGACAATACTATTCCGATGATAATTACTGCCGATGGCGCGACCCCTCATCAAGCCGTGATCACAGCGATGGATGCGGCCGGACAGCTTGGATTTGTTCACTTAAGTATTACAACTAAAAATGCGTTGCCGGACGAACGATGAACGATGGATAGCAACATACTAACAAGATGAACGAAGCTACCACCAAGAAAACCTCAGACGTTAAGATCTATGGGCGCTTGCTGTCCTATGTGCTTCCCTATTCGGCCGCATTCCTGATCAGTATTCTCGGTTTCCTTGTCTACGCATCTTCCAATGCCGGTTTCATTGGACTCATTAGTTATATTGTTGATTCCCTGCAGGGCAATGATCCTCTTTCCGGATCACAATACAGTTCAATTCGAGAAATATTTGGAGAGGGGGAGTCACTGAATAGAACCATTATCCCCGTGGCAATTATGGTTATAGTGGTATTTCGTGGTATCGGTACATTCGTCGGTAACTATTTTATCAGTCATGTTTCTACCAATCTGATTCACAATTTGCGCTGTGAGTTGTTCGATCAATTACTAAAGTTGCCAAGCAGTTTTTATGACAAGTCTGCGATGGGCCATCTTGTTGCCAAGGTTACTTTTCATGTCACCCAGGTGGCCGGTGCCGCGACCAGTGCTGTAAAGGTCATCATCAGGGAAGGGTTTACAGTTATCGGGTATCTGGCGGTCCTAATATTCCTGAACTGGAAACTGACACTGATATTTTTTGCTGTCGCGCCGCTTATTGCACTACTGGTTACCTTCGCAGGCAAGAGATTTCGCAGGATCAGTGAGCGGATTCAGGATTCGATGGGTGATGTGACTCATGTCGCCGCGGAGGCGATTCAAGGTTACAGGGTAGTGCGAATGTTCGGCGGCACCGAGTATGAACGCGACCGGTTTTCTAAGGTGAGTAACGATAACAGGCTTCAGTCTATGAAAATGGTTATTACCTCATCTATTTCGACCCCTGTTATCCAGTTGCTCGTTGCATCTGCTCTGGCCGGTCTGGTCTGGCTGGTCCTCGATCCTCGCCTGCTTGCAGATATGAGTCCGGGCAACGTCGTTGCATTTATCACCACGGGAGGGTTGTTAGCCAAGCCCATCCGCCAGCTATCCGAGGTTAATGTCACTGTGCAAAAAGGCCTTGCTGCAGCAGAGGATATCTTTGGACTGTTTGATGAGGAACGCGAGAAAGATCTCGGAACGGAAGAGCTGTCAAATGTCGATGGCCGAATCGAGTTCAAAAACGTATCGTTTTCATATGATCGGAGCCAGGCTGTCGTATTGAAAAGTATTAGTTTTGTAGCAAGCCCTGGTGAGACGATAGCACTTGTGGGGCGGTCCGGCAGTGGTAAGAGCACACTAGCAAGCCTGATCCCTCGATTTTATTCACCGACAGGCGGAACGATATTACTCGATGGCAAGGCGATAGAATCACTTGCATTAGACAATTTACGGCAACACATTTCCATCGTTACCCAGCAAGTAACGCTTTTCAACGATACGATTCGTCGAAATATTGCCTACGGTGCCCTTGGTGAAGTCAGCGATGATGAAATAGTTGATGCCGCTAAAAAGGCGTTTTCCTGGAAGTTTATTTCCGAATTTCCCGATGGCCTGGATACGGTTGTTGGAGACGATGGTGTACTGCTATCAGGTGGCCAGAGACAGAGGCTCGCCATCGCCAGGGCATTCCTCAAGGATTCACCAGTCCTTATATTGGATGAAGCAACTTCAGCCCTGGATACAGAGTCAGAGGGATTTATCCAGACTGCGCTGGAAGCCGTCGCTAAAGGCAGGACGACATTTATCATCGCTCATCGATTGTCGACCATAGAAAACGCTGACAGGATACTGGTGATTGATGACGGCTGTATTGTAGAGCAGGGTACCCACGCTGAATTGCTGGAACGCAACAGCTATTATGCAAATTTCTATAGTCAAAACGAGAAGAATGGAACCAGGCCCCTGATCCCCGCCAGGGGTGATTCTGCTGAGCTGTTGGCGGTACCTCAAATGGCCGATGACAGGCATTGGTTCCTGGAGGATTTCCATCCACTACAAAAAGCATGGTATTCAAACTCGAGTTGGTTGAATTTGCTGAGACCACTCGGATATATCTACAACCAGATCGGTAAAATGCGACGTAAACGTATTAAGCTTGGTAACAAGGCCTGGAAAGCAGATGTACCTGTGGTTGTGGTTGGTAACATTAATGTCGGTGGTACCGGTAAATCTCCTATCGTTATCAGTCTTGCCGGGGCACTGTGCAGCAGAGGACTCAAGCCAGGTATTGTTTCCAGGGGTTATGGCGGTTCACACGCAACCTATCCTCTTGTGGTTGATGCACAATCAGACCCACAGGTTGCCGGGGATGAGCCGGTCATGATCGCTCGACGGACCGGTTGCCCAGTTATTGTTGATCCCAACAGGGTACGCGCGGTTAAGGAATTACTGAAGAATGAAGATTGCGATCTGGTCATAAGTGACGATGGTTTGCAGCATTACTACCTTGCAAGAGATGTCGAAATCGCCGTTATCGATGGTAAAAAGGGTTTGGGCAATAAGATGTGTATGCCAGCCGGGCCACTGCGGGAGTCACCCGAACGACTGAAAGAAGTTGATTTTGTCGTCGTTAACGGAAGTGAACAGATTAATTTGCCGGTGTCTTACTGTAATATGTACCTGGCCCCGCAAAAAATTATTAACCTGGAGTCAGGAGAATCATTCGCAACAGATTCAGGTAAACCTGGTCCTCTGGTACACGCCGTCGCTGGGATCGGTAACCCGCAAAGATTTTTCGAAACCTTACGAAGCCTTGGCCTCAATATTATCGAACACCCTTTCCCCGATCACCATGCATACAAATTATCGGAGTTGGTATTCGGAGATTCCTTACCAGTGATGATGACGGAAAAAGATGCGATTAAATGCAGACTTTTGAATCCTGGTTTAATTCACCAGGACTTTTGGTATCTGGAGGTTGATGCAGAACTGCCTCCGGGATTTATAACTTCAGTAATCAAAAAGGCAGGGATAAACACGACTCCCTTGCCAGCGATTACCAACGATTCAGTTAAGGTGTAATTTATGGCGCTTGATAAAAAATTGCTGAGTATTCTTGTTTGTCCAATATGTAAGGGTAAGCTTGAGTACGACAGGGAAGGGGGGGAACTCATTTGTCGAGCGGATGGGCTTGCTTATCCGATTCGTGATGATATTCCTGTGATGCTGGAGTCCGAGGCAAGGTCTCTGAACTCCAACGAGTAACACGATTGATGACTATATAGGTAACCCTTGGGTAAAACACGATGATGAACTTTTCTGTCATCATTCCAGCACGATTCCACTCGCAACGATTAGCTGGGAAACCCTTGATCGATATCAAGGGAAAACCGATGATCCAGTGGGTCTATGAGCAGGCGTGCCAGAGCCAGGCGGGGCAGGTGGTCGTCGCGACAGATGATCAGAGGATCCTGGCAGCAGTGGAAGCTTTCGGCGGTGAAGTATGTATGACATCAAAAGATCATCCATCTGGCACCGACAGGCTCCAGGAGGTCTGTTCAATTCTGTCCCTGTCAGATGATCAGGTGGTCGTGAATGTGCAGGGGGATGAGCCATTGATGCCGCCTGGTGTTATAAATCAGGTGGCGAGAAATCTTATCGAGACGGGCTCAGATATGGCGACTTTGAGTGAAGAAATTGATTGTGCAGCGGACCTCATTGATCCCAATATTGTCAAGGTGGTGACGAATCAGAAGTCCATGGCGATGTACTTTTCCCGGGCTGCCATTCCTTATCCCAGGGACGAGTTTGCTGCCCAGGAAAAATCCTTGCCGGTGTTTATAAACTGTCAGCGCCACCTCGGAATCTATGCTTACAGAGTTGCCTTGCTCAATAGGTATGTTCAGTGGCAACCCACAGCATTAGAGAAAACTGAAAAGTTGGAGCAATTGAGAGCTTTGTGGCATGGTGTTGATATCCATGTTGCACAAGCGATAGAGAATATTCCACCAGGTATCGATACTGAAAAAGATCTGCAACGAACTCTGGCAATGCTGAATGAACAAACCCGTTGAATGGTCATTGAAATGGTAGGCTTTAATGCTTAAGTACAAGCTGGTAGTCAAAGAAGATTGCGCGACTTGCCAGTTGGCTATTCCTGTTTTCAGGCAACTTTCGCTTGAGTGTAAGTTGGATATCTATTCACAGGATAATCCTGAATTTCCCCCGGAACTTGACGTGATTGATGACCTGGCGTTGGAAAAGTCATGGGCGCTTAATATTGAAACGGTACCCACGATTATTAAATATGACGATGGCCAGGAAATTGGCAGAGCCTATGGTTGGGATCGAACCGAATGGGAAGATTTAACCGGTTGTTCCTTTCCTGCCGAATTGCCTGATTTCAGGCCAGGATGTGGTTCGAAGACCATGGATCCGGGCATGCCCGAGAAATTGGCGGTCAAATTTGATCTGGGTAATCTACGGGCGAGACAGGTTCAGGTTGCCGATGAAGAAGACGATATTGAAGCGTGCTTCGACCGTGGTTGGTCCGATGGATTGCCGGTCGTACCCCCGACGGGGATCAGGGTCGTGCGGATGTTAACCGGTACCCATCGTGATCCTCAGGAGGTCGTCGGGGATGTTCCACCGGACTATGCAGAGTGCACGATTGAGAAGATTGCAATTAACGCCGTTTTAGCAGGTTGCAAGCCAGAATATCTGCCGGTAGTCATTACCGCTGTGGAAGCAGCCCTGCAAGATGAATTTTGTATGCATGGTTTATTGGCCACAACCTATTTTTCAGGGCCGATGGTGCTCGTCAATGGACCCATCTCCCGGGCTATCGGCATGAACAGCAAAGGGAATGCACTTGGGCAGGGTAATAGGGCAAATGCGACGATAGGGCGAGCCCTGCAACTTGTTATCCGCAATGTCGGGGGTGGCAGGCCGGGTGGTGTTGACCGAGCGGTGTTTGGTAATCCCGGTAAATATACCTATTGTTTCGCCGAAGATGAGATGAATTCCTGTTGGGATTCACTGGCAGTTGAAAAAGGATTCAGTGCGCAGCAGTCCACGGTGACCTTATTCGCGGCAGATGGGATGCAGGGTATTGTCGATCAAAAGTCGAGGGAACCTGAATCCCTCGCGCGGACTTTTGCTGCCGGATTGAGGGTCGTTTCGCATCCGAAAATGGTGATGGCAGCGGATGCTTTTCTGGTTGTCTCCCCGGAACACGAACGGGTATTCAGGCAGGCAAACTGGTCGAAACAACAATTAAAAGACAGATTGAATGAGTTATTGCTGATACCGGGAGAAGAGCTGGTAGTAGGAGCCGGTGGCATTGCAGAGGGAGTTCCCCAGAAACTCAAGGATATGCCACTTCCCAAATTCAGGGATGGCGGCCTTAACATAGTCCGGGCGGGTGGTAGTGCCGGATTATTCTCTGCCATAATCGGCGGCTGGGGTGCCACAGGTAAAATGGGCAGTATTCCGGTCACGCGCGAAATAGTAGTGTAACCCCAGATCAATAGATATTAAGGAGGGCGTCATGAGTACCACATTTATGGATCCAACTTCGGAGTTATCCCCTGAAACCAGGGAGCCCCTAAAGAGGCCTTCTTCGCTGGAAGGCCTGACGGTTGGTTTGTTAGATATTTCAAAAGCACGCGGTGATGTCTTTATAGACAGAATTGAAGACCTGCTGGGTCAACGGGGAATTAAAACCCGGCGATATAAAAAACCGACCTTTACGCGCATTGCTCCAGTTGAACTTAAGCAACAGATAGCGACTGAGTGTGACGTCGTCGTGGAATCCTTAGCCGACTGAGGATCCTGTACGTCGTGCAGTTTGCATGACATTATGGATCTTGATCGAAGGGGTATTCCCGGTGGTTTCGTTGCATCGGAAGAATTTGTGGAAGCAGCCAGTGCCCAGGCTAAATCGTTAGGTTTTGACCCGCATAAAGTATTTGTTCCCCATCCGATCCAGGACAGGACAGATGAAGAAATGCAGCTCCTGGCCGAGCAAGCTTTTGAGGACGTTCTTGGGTTGATCCTCGAACGTTAACCTCGTGCCCACAAGGGGTTTAAGCGGCAATCTGGTATTTACTGCGAAAAGTAGTGACTTTATTTAGACGTTCATCGCTTTTGAAGTTGGTAAGTTGTTGCCTAACTTCGATATACTTCGGTTACTTCAATTCAAGGTATCCTTTGTGAAAAAACTTTTTGTTATTCTGTGGGTACTAATCTGCTCACCGCTTTATGCGCAATCATTTGCGATAACCGAAAAGCCGACGAAGTTGAAGTTTCCCGGTAAATTTGTCTGGTTAGATTTACTCACCACAGATATTCATAGCGCAGCAAAGTTTTACGAATCCGTATTTGGTTGGAAAGCGAGTAGCATCGATGAAAACTACATATTGCTCTCCAACAACGGTAGGCGCATCGCTGGCATCGTGAAAAACCGTTTCCAGCTTGAAGACAACGAAAGCAATCAGTGGATTAGCTTTGTCTCAATTGTGGATATTAAAAAGGCACATTTAAAGCTGGTTGAAGCAGGTGCGCAAGCGATTGCCGGACCAATGCCCATCGATGGCCGCGGTAATATTGGTGTTTATGTTGCACCGGATTCTGCAGTGTTCGGCATCATCAATTCTTCCAGCGGTGATCCGGAAGATAAAGGGGCGGGATTGAATGACTGGGTTTGGAACGAACTCTGGTCCACTAACACAGGCGCTGCGGCAGAATTCTATAAAACCCTTGGCTATGATGTGGTTGATAACTGGAACTCAGACAATGGCCAGGATCTGCTGTTGGCCACGGGTGAAATAGCCAGGGCAGGGCTGGTTGAAGCGCACAAATCACAGACGAAGTCTATCTGGCTCGCCTACATTTTGGTTTCGAATGTCGATTCCATTATTGCTCGATCTGAAGAAGCGGGTGGGAAAACACATATACTAGAGGGGGATGCTAACAACGTCGGAAAGATAGCGCTGGTTAGTGACCCTACCGGAGGCATGGTTGCTGTTTTTGAATTATCAGGGAAGGCGGGAGGACAGGACAGTGAGTAGGATTGTTCGAGTGATTGTAACCATGTTCTTACTTGGTGTGAATTTGTCGGCATGTGAATCTACAACCACTTCGGTTAGTGGATCTTATGGCGTGCGCTATGGCCACGGCTATGGGTATGCATACCCTGGATATTATCCCAACGGCAGATTTGGCCCGCCTGTTGGCTATGGGCCCACGTCGGGAAGTCAGCAAACTGATTTACAGCCACTGATCACGCGGTCTCTGCCCGAAGAGAAGCGATGATCGTTCCCCATCCGATGCTTTAGAGATCAGATGAGGAGAGCCAAGACTGGCTGAAAAAGTATCCAGGAAACCCTTTAAAAATTAGGCCTCGTAACTTGAACGACTAGCGCATTAGCGTGGCGCCATGCGGATACCGCTGTCAAGGCGGATTACCTCACCATTGATGTAACCACAGTTAACGATGTATGCCGCTGTCTGTGCAAACTCAGAGGGATCGCCCAATCGCTTCGGAAACTGGGTCATCTCAATGAGAGGTTCACGAACCTGAGGCGGGGCGAACTTCATCATTGGTGTCTCAAATATCCCCGGTGCAATGGTGACTATCCTGATGCCTATGCGGCTCAGGTCGCGTGCTATCGGCAATGTCATGCCCGCAACGCCGCCTTTACTGGCGCTATAAGCTGCCTGGCCTATCTGTCCATCATAAGCTGCTACAGATGCCACATTCACGATAACGCCACGTTCACCATCGCCTGTCACTGGCTCATTATTTTGCATGGCTTGCGCACACAGGCGTAGGCAATTAAAGGTTCCAATCAGGTTAACCCTAACGACAAATTCAAAGGTTTTGAGCGGCATCGGACCGTCTTTGCCCAGTGTTCTGGCTGCGGCACCGATTCCTGCGCTGTTTATGTTGATATGTAATGCACCGAATGTTTCCACCGTTTTTTGTATCGCTGACTTTACTGCATCCTCATCAGCAACATCACCGGCAGCATAACTGGCATTTTCACCCAGTTCACCGGAGGCTTTTTCGGCATTCTCTTCATTCAAATCAAACACCATTACTTTACTTCCGGCGGCAATAAAATTTTCTGCAGTTGCTCGCCCCAATCCCGACGCGCCACCGGTGATGAAGGCGACTTTTTCTTGTAAATCCATGAACTGTACCTGGTAGTGATTAATTTAAGAATGCCAAGTATATTTGATGAGTATAATTCACTGCAAATCAGGTGAGAATTTCTATTGCTGCTCCAGGAAAATTACAGTCTTCGAAAACACAATACACTCGGACTCGACGTTCGAGCGCGTTATCTTGTCGCTGCCAGGAATAAAAACCAGTTGGCCGAGGCCATCGCTTTTGCCCGTGAAAAAAGCATCAAAGTTCTGCTGCTTGGCGGAGGAAGTAATATTGTTTTTACCGGAGATTTTGATGGTCTGGTCCTGATGCCGGATATCAGGGGAGTCGATGTTAGTGCAGTTGATGTAAAGAGCGCTCATCCAGGCGTTCGGCAGGTAGTGATTGGGGCAGGTGAAAACTGGCATGGATTGGTTCGGCGAACTCTGGAAATGGGATTTAGCGGGCTGGAGAACTTATCAATGATCCCCGGACTTAGCGGCGCAGCACCCATCCAGAATATTGGTGCATACGGTCAGGAGTTGGAGAAGGTTTTTATACAACTTGAAGCAATAGACACTAACACCGGCGAGGAATTGATATTTGATCACGCCGGTTGTGAATTCGGTTACAGGCAGAGTATTTTCAAAACGACTTTGAGAGACAGGTTCGTAATAATGAGAATCACGTTGGCACTATCAACTGAATTTAGTCCGATACTCGGCTATAGGGATCTTGATGAAGAACTCGACAGTCGAAACATCACTGCACCGAGTGCTGTTCATGTAAGCGATGCTGTGATGGCGATCAGAAGCCGTAAGCTTCCCGATCCAGCGGTGCTTGGAAATGTCGGTAGTTTCTTCAAGAATCCTAATGTGTCCCTGGCACAGTTTGAACACATTAAAAAGACGCATTCGAGTGTACCCTCACGACCACAGGATGATTCCCATTTCAAAATACCCGCGGCCTGGTTGATCGAAGAAGCGGGTTTGAAGGGTGTTTCAGTTGGAGATGCCATGGTCTCCGAGCAACATGCACTCGTGATCGTGAATCAGGG
>Ga0114949_10000865_pt1 | contig 17628 bp, 16 predicted proteins | sample N074metaG_FD_83505 | JGI IMG/M metagenome (GOLD analysis project Ga0114949, IMG submission 83505) | Deep subsurface microbial communities from Kermadec Trench to uncover new lineages of life (NeLLi) - N074 metaG | ecosystem: Environmental > Aquatic > Marine > Ocean trench > Sediment | place...
CCTGTGAAATCAGCGATTAACTGTAGTACAGCACGCACTTCAATATCCTGGAAATTCAGAGACAGACGTTCTCCTGTAAAGCCAACCTGTTCTTTTCTTGCTTCTAGTTCACGTTTGTCTAAAGGTCGGACTTCAAGAATGAATGTGTTACCTGATTGATAAGCCAGATGATCATATTCTTGTGTAGTCGTGGATATCTGCATCCGGGTTCCATTTTTGTTGCCTTTTGTGTCAATCTCCTTGACCGGTGTTGCAAAATCAACCACATCAAGCTTTCTATCCAATTCGCTGGGAAGTTCTGCACCAATAAAATCCAGTACAATTTTACCCCCGACCTGATTCATATCTACGCTGATCGAAGGATCAGACAGGGTGATGATAACTCTACCTTCACCATCATCACCTCTTCTAAAATCTATACCTTCAATAGTGGAGCTTGTGCCGCCATAAGCTCCTCTTGATCCGGCAACACTTGTGATACCGCCTGATACATCACCACCAAGCGTTACCGTGACAGTGCTCCCTTGCACATCAATTTCATAGGGAACTGACCTGACCAGGTTAAGTACAACACGTGTTCTACCAGCTGCTTCAACTACAGAGACGCTGTGAGCCACGCCAACATCTATTGACTGGTTCTTAGTAACAGCACCAAGGGTCGTATTCGGAAAGTCTAATGCTATTCTTGCTGGATTATCGATGGTAAAACTCAACGGTTCACCCTGCATGGGCTCCGATAGCTCAATTTGCAATTGCACTCTCTCGCCTGGCAAGACGGAATAACTGATATCGTCTAGAGTCGCCGCCTGCGACACTACAAAAAAACCCATGAAACCAAAAATAGATACGATATGACCGAGTTGCTTAGTCATTGCCTTTATACCCCTAATATTGCCATTAATTTTATTCAAATAATCCGCAGTCATCATCATGCCACCTCTAATTCTATTCATTCTTGTTCATCCAGCGCGATTGCTGCCTGACGCTCTTCCCAGCGTCCCTGACTATTCCTGATGATCTCCCTGATTTCTATCCTGTCTTCAAACACATTCAATACTTTGCCGGTATTACGTCCCATATAATTGCCAACCTTGATTCTGTGAACTACACCACCTGGATCTTTGATAATTCCCCACTGGTTGTCCTCATTTTCCATGATTCCAACCATGCGCAGACTATCGAGTTCGAATTGCTCTAATTCTTCCTTATTACGGTGTCTTATCTCATCTTCCATTTCTTTAGTTAAACCACTATCCTCTTCTTCGATTAACTCTTCTTCATCCTTCTGGTAAAAAAGTCTGAACGGATCACGTGCATCCTGATCTGCAGATTGATAGGCATAAGCTTCATAAGGTTTAATCTCAGGCAAAGGCTCAATTCTGCCACCAGGCCTCGCCAATGTCTCCGTTACGTACTGATCCAGATCACTAACATCAGTCGAAACACATCCACCAAGACTCAGGAGTGCGCATACGAGGCTTGCTGTCCAAATGGCTTTCAAACGAAATAAAATCATTTATTCCTCCTCTTCCAGCGCACGATATGTTTTAGCTGTTGCATTCATTACCAGCGTACCTTCACTTCTAGCACCTCTTTTGGATTTACCGCCCCTCTTCACAATAGTGATATCGTGTGTCGTCACAATCCTCGGTAGTGCCGCTATCCCGCTGACAAATTCACCAAATTGATGGTAACTACCAACAACCCGAAGCGTAATGGGTAGCTCGGAATAGAACTCGCCAGGTTTTTCCTTGCCCGGTTTAAAAAGTTCAAACTCTAGTCCCGCAGCAAGACCTGTCTGTGAAATATCAACAATAAGGCCTGCAACTTCTGTTTGATCCGGCAACTGTCTGATCATGTCGCCAAAAGACTGTTTCATCTCTGCCAATTGTACTTTCAGGGCCTTTAAGTTGGCCGTTTTCTTTTGCTTGACCTCGAAGCTGCTTTTCAGAGTGACCTCTTCTTTTTCAACTTTCTCAAGCGCTTGCAATTGTGGCTGTATATCATAATGCCAGGTTGCAAAGCCAACTGCCGCACATACCACAGCAATCACGACTATCCTGACTGGTAGTGGCCAGGCACCAATATTTTGCGGGTCAAGATTACTGAGTTCTTCCAGGTTCATGCGTCATCCTCCTCATCCTCACCGGAAGCCTTGGGGATCACCTGATCAAAACGCATGGTGAAATTGCTTACCCTCTGTCCCTTATCATCTTTTGCCTGAATCACATCAAGCTTTGGATCCCCCAGCCAATCTGAATCTTGCAGTTTCCTCATGAAGGACGAGACTCTGGCATTAGATTGCGCAACACCACTAATCACAATTGCCTTGCCCTTCTGTTTCACAGATACCAGGCTGACACCCTCAGGCAAACTGGTCACCAGTTCGTCGAATAAGCGAACAATCAGTGGGCGGTTGCCTTGTAATTGTTCAATAGCTTCAATACGTGCTTTTAATCTTTCTTTTTCTTTTTCGAGCTGTTTAATTTCTTCAATCTTCTTGTCGAGTTTGGTTATCTCAACATTTAAAAATTGATTACGCGAATCCTGATAGTCAATACGCAGAGTATTGTAAAAGTGGTATGCACCCCAAACACAAAGTGTTATCACAACAAATGCACCAATCGTGGAATAGAACTGCTGCTGAAGTTCCTTACGTAGCGCTTCTCTCCACGGCAGCAGATTAATTTTGGCCATTAGTCAAAACTCCTCAATGCTAATCCACATGAGACCATCAAAGAGGGTGCATCATTACTCAACGCCTGGGCAGCCACCTTTGATGATAGAGACATATTCGCAAACGGGTTTGCGATAATTGTAGGTATACCAACTGATGCTTCAACAATTGTTGCAATACCAGCAATGGAAGCACAACCCCCCGCAAGTATCAGGTGATCAATCTGTGTAATTGAGCTGGATGAAAAAAAGAATTGTTGTGCACGGCTTATCTGTTGAGCCATAGACTCCTTGAATGGCTCCAGTACTTCTGGCTCGTAATTATCAGGTAAGCCGCCCTGTTTTTTTGCCAGGCCTGCTTCTTCGTATGAGAGTCCATAACGACGCTGAATATCCTCTGTTAACTGAGCCCCACCAAATGCTTGCTCTCTTGAATAGACTATTTTTAAATTCTCCAGGACACTGAAGGTCGTCACTGCAGAACCTACATCAGCTACGGCGATGACCTGATCTTCTCCACCACCAAATAAATCCTGCGCCATCATTGCGACTGTATTTTCCAGAGCGAAGGCTTCAACATCAACAATCTTTGCCTCCAGGCCACCAACTTCGAGTGCAGCGATTCGCAAATCAACATTCTCACTCCTTGATGCTGCAAGCAGCACATCCACCTGACCCTCAGCTCCGTCAGTCGGGCCTAGAACTTCAAAATCCATACTGACTTCTTCAAGTGGAAAAGGAATGTACTGATCTGCCTCAAGTTGAATCTGGCTTTCCATGTCATCATCGGAAAGGTCAGCGGGCATGGTAATAATTTTAGTAATCACTGCTGAACCAGAAACTGCCGCCGCTCCATCTTTAGTACGAGAGCCTGATTTTTTAACTGCTCTGCTGATTGCTTCTCCGACCGCATCGGCGTCTGCAATATTTTTTTCTACAACAGAATTTGCAGGAAGTGGCTCAACAGAGTAACTTTCAATACGATACCTGTCACCGCTCTTACTCAACTCGAGTAACTTTATTGCGGTCATGGTGATATCGATACCCAGTAGTGGTGTAGACTTTTTCTTAAACGGAAACACGGTTTTTTCCTTTTATTGTCACAGAGTTATATGCCATACATATAAATAACATTAAGTACTTGTGCCAACTATAGCCAACGATAGCTTAAAAAACAAATAGTTTTTCGCATTATTTAAAGTATTACATTAATTAAGTTTTAAACTGAAAAAGCCATATATATAGGAGAATTCTGAGTTAGACTACACAACATGTTGCGATTTGCGTTCAATTTTATCCTGTTTTTCTTCGTGCTTGGGCTAATATTTATTACCGGATTATCCTGGTATTTGCTACCTCAACTACCTGATATAGGCAATTTGCAGGATGTAAAACTACAGGTTCCATTGCGTATTTACAGTCAGGAAGACTCCCTGATTGCAGAGTTTGGTGAGAAAAGACGCAGGCCAATCTCGATCAGCGAAGTGCCCGTACTCACAATACAAGCCTTTCTTGCTGCTGAAGATGATCGCTTCTATCAACACCCCGGGGTTGACTGGCAAGGCATCGTGCGCGCAGTCGTACACCTGATTAAAACTGGTGATAAAACGCAAGGCGGAAGTACCATCACCATGCAGGTTGCCAGGAATTTTTTTCTTAGTCGTGAAAAAACTTACCTGAGAAAACTAAATGAAATTTTTCTGGCGCTCAAGATTGAACGGGAATTATCGAAAGACAAGATACTGGAACTGTATCTTAATAAGATTTATCTAGGCCATCGTTCCTATGGCATTTCCGCTGCCTCACAAACATATTATGGCGTCGAGATAGATGAGCTTACCCTGGCCCAGGTGGCCATGCTTGCATCCTTACCAAAAGCACCTTCATCAACAAACCCTATAAGCAACCCTGCTCGGGCAAAAATCAGACGAAATTATGTTTTGCAGCGTATGCTCGAGGAAAATTTTCTATCAGAAGAAGATTTTCAAACAGCCATTAACTCACCCATCACCGCGAGCCTGCATAATCCTTTCATAGAAGTGGAAGCCCCTTACGTCGCTGAAATGATTCGCAAACAACTGATTGAACAATATGGTAACAGTATTTATATAAGCGGCCTGGTGGTAACAACAACAATCAAGGATGAAAACCAGACCGCGGCAAACCATGCACTGCGAAAAGCACTGTCCGAATATGATGAGCGTCATGGCTACCGTGGTCCTGAGCATCATTATGATTTAAAGACTGAGGATAACGAAACAGAATGGCAACGCCTGCTCGAAAGCTTTCCTTCCATCGGCAGCCTGTATCCAGCCCTTGTCGTCCAGGTCAATGAAAAATCCATCACCAGCTATCTATCAGGTATTGGGCTAATTGATGTTGAGTGGTCAGGATTAGCATGGGCTCGCGCTTACCTAAGTGAGAATCGAAGGGGCGCAAAACCGAAGTCTGTATCTGAGTTTCTGAAAACAGGCGACGTTATCAGACTCAGCGAAGACAGCGAAGGTAACTGGAAACTTGCCCAGATACCCGAGGTAGAAGGTGGCTTCGTCTCAATGGATCCAAATGATGGCTCAACTTTGGCACTGGTTGGAGGGTTCGACTACCAGCGCAGTAAATTTAACCGTGTGACACAAGCCTTCAGGCAGCCAGGGTCAGGATTTAAGCCTTTCATTTATTCCGCGGGCCTGGCTGCAGGAAATACCGCTGCCACTCTGATCAATGATGCGCCGGTCGTATTTGAGGATCCTGGTGTTGAAGATATATGGCGACCAGAAAATTACAGTCATAAAAGTTATGGCCCCACCCGACTACGTGAAGGACTAACACATTCTCGCAATCTGGTGTCGATCAGATTACTACATGCTATTGGCATTCCTTTCGCCATGGAACACATCAAAAAATTTGGTTTCAACATCGAAAAGTTACCCAAAAATTTATCGCTCGCACTCGGCAGTGCCACCTTATCGCCCTGGCAAATGGCAAACGCATATTGTGTTTTCGCCAATGGTGGATATAAAGTTGAACCCTACCTCATAGAAACCATATCAACCGGTGATGGTGAAATTCTCTATCAAGCCGAGCCGGTATCTGTGTGCCGGGTATGCCTTGGACAGGAAGATGATCCTGTAGATAATTTACCAGGCAACGATTCACCAGATGAAGAACTTCAATCAGAGGAGTATCCCATTCAGCCCACCAATAAATCAATCTATGCAAAACGCGTTGTTGATGAGCGCAATATATGGATTATGAATTCAATCACCCGAGACGTAATCAAGCATGGTACCGGCCGCAGAGCCTTAGTCCTAAATCGTCAGGACATATCAGGTAAAACAGGCACAACAAATGATCAAAGAGATGCCTGGTTCTTTGGATTTAATGCGAATATTGTTGGCATCGCCTGGGTAGGCTTTGACAAGTTTCAACCATTGGGTAGCAGGGAGACCGGTGCACGTGCTGCGTTGCCCATCTGGGTCGAGTATATGAAGACCGTACTGGAAGGCACGCCCGAATATATCCTGCCTGAGCCCCCTGGACTCGTTTATGCCCGTATCAATAAGGCCACAGGGAAATTGGCTCAGCCCAACGACCCTGACGCCATGTTCGAAATCTTCCGCACAGAACATGCTCCAACCACCTTAAACGATGAAACCCAGATTCCAGTGTTTGACAGCGAATCAACAAATTCTGGAGATTCAGGAATTATCGATCTCTTTTAAGATTGGATCCCATTTTAAGATTAGAAATAGTGTCATGCAAAAAACTGTCACCAGGACACGGCAGGCTATCACCGAATTAGCCGCACAATATATCGCTGAATATAGTTTGATTAGCTACCATACCGCAAAGCGTAAGGCCGCTGATCAGCTAGGTTTCAAGCAGAAGGGCCTGCCGACGAATATCGAAATTGAACGCGCGGTGATCTCTTATCAAAAGCTGTTTCAAAATTCATTCCAGCCTGAGGAATTATTTAAACTGAGAACTACAGCTGTTGATGTCATGAGATTGTTCGAACATTTTGACCCCCGCCTGGTAGGTTCTGTACTCGCAGGAACAGCAGGACCCCAATCTGAGATTATTGTTCACCTTTTCTCGGATAATCCAGAAGCCATCAGCGCCCGGCTAATGGAAAATAACATTCCCTACAAAAATAGTGAGCGAAGAATACGAATAGCGGATAAGACCACTGTAACATTTCCTGCATATTGTTTTCTAGCTGGAGACCTGTTCGTCGTCCTGGTCCTGTTTCCTGAAAAATACCTTAAACAGGCGCCTATTTGTCCCATTGAGGAAAAACCAATGAAACGCGCAAATATCAAAAAGGCACAATCACTAATACAGGAAAGTTGATAAGTCGTTACTACACATTTTGCCGCACATGAGTGATGATCAATGACTATGCTTATCCTTCGCGTCGCACTTAATTCACCCCTGCGTAACCTGTTTGACTATCTTCCTCCTGATAATTATGCCCCCAGGCAATTTGCACCTGGGCAAAGACTGCAAGTCCCCTTTGGTAAAAGTGGTGTGCGCATTGGTATCATTATTTCCCTGGCAGACACGACCCAGGTACCAAAACATAAACTGTAAAAAGCCTTGGCACTGTTAGATGAAACACCATTATTGCCGGCAAGGCATCTTAAGCTGATTGAATGGGCCAGCCATTATTACCACCACCCTATTGGCGATGTAGTATTTACTTCTATCCCCTCTTTACTGCGCAAAGGCAAAGCCGCAATAATTAAACAGGAGGTCATCTGGCTCCCTACAGAATCGGGTAGAAAACTGAAACCCGAAAATCTTTCTCGCGCAAAAAAACAGCTGTCGATCTTGCAGTTCATAAAACAACATCAGCATGGTGTATCACAAACACGCATCCAGAATGAATTTGAAAATGCACGAAATCCACTAAACGAACTATCAGTAAAAAACCTGATAGAAAAAACAACGCCAGCAACAGAAAAATCTGACGAGACGGTTGCTTGCCAAAAGGATAAAGCATGGATTCTGAAACCAAACAAAGAACAACAAAATGCGATAGACAAGATTATTAGTTGCTCAGCTGCTTACCAAGCATTTCTTCTTAATGGCGTTACCGGTAGTGGTAAAACTGAAGTTTACTTACATCTAATTCGATATATATTAGAGTCAGGGAAACAGGTGCTTGTTTTGATTCCTGAAATCGGGCTCACACCTCAATTCATTGAACGCATCAATGAGAGGTTTGGAGACAGTATCGTTACTCTGCACTCGGGCATATCCGAAGGTGAGCGATTAATTGCCTGGCTAAAAGCACGCAATGGAACAGCATCTGTCGTCCTTGGTACACGCTCTGCTATTTGGACACCGATGCCCAGACTAGGAATGATTATTATTGATGAAGAGCACGATCTTTCCTACAAACAGCAAGATGGCCTACGTTATTCGGCAAGAGATCTGGCTCTGATCCGCGGACAAAGAGAAAAAATTCCTGTGCTGCTCGGTTCTGCAACACCTTCGATGGAATCAATGAAGAACACCAGAGATGGGCGTTATCAGGAACTCCTGTTACCTAAGCGGATCAATAATGCCAAGCTACCTGATATCCAGATTCATGATGTCAAAAATGAGAAAATGTACGGGGCAATATCGCAGTATTTACTGAAAAACATCAAACAATGCCTGCATAACAAGCAACAAATATTATTATTTCTTAATCGTCGTGGCTACGCACCAGTCGTTATGTGTCATGATTGTGGTTATATTTCGCAGTGTCCTCGTTGCACTGTTTATATGACATTTCATAAACACAATAAACGCTTGCACTGCCATCATTGTGGACACAATAAACGTTTGCCAAACACCTGCCCGGATTGTTCAGGAAACCAACTTATCGACGTTGGGCACGGTACAGAACGGCTGGAAGAAACTCTGGCAGAACTGTTGCCCGAAGCAAAAATCTTGAGAATTGACCGAGATAGCACGCGCCGCAAAGGTTCCATGCAAAAAATGCTGAACGATATCCATACAGGTAATGCAGATATTCTTATTGGCACACAAATGTTGGCCAAAGGTCATCATTTTCCTAAGGTCACACTAGTCGGGATTGTTGATGCTGACAGGGGTCTTTTCAGTATCGATTATCGGGCAAGTGAACGCTTGGCGCAGATATTGATGCAGGTCAGTGGCCGCGCAGGTCGCGGTGGTACCCCGGGGACTGTGATTGTCCAAACCCATTATCCTGAACACCCTTTGCTTAATAAATTAGCCCTGCATGATTACACACAGTTCACAGATTTACTGCTTGAAGAACGACAGCAGACACAACTGCCGCCATTTTCCTTTCAGGTATTAATACGTGCAGAATCAAATCAACAGGAAATCGCTATTAAATTCCTGAACATTGCCAAGACAAGATTACAGACCGCGGCACAGGGGAAGCTGGAGATTTATGGCCCCGTTTCAGCACCCATGGAAAAACGGGCAGGACGTTATCGACTTCAGCTCATTATTCAGGCCGGGAATAGACAAACCATAAAAAAGTTTTTAACGCCCTGGATAGAAAGCCTTGATCAGCTTCCCGAGGCACGTAAAGTACGATGGTCTGTGGATGTTGATCCTCAGGACATGATTTGAGCCCAGAATATTGACCTGGGAATGTTAAACTTGAAGAGGCCTTTGCATAAAAAATATTTTTTATCCGAGCAAGGCAGACAGTGTCGAAAAAGCAGATTTACAAGTGCGCAAATAAGCATTTTGAGATGCCTTTTAACGCAGCTATGGTGGAAAAGTCGAATGATGCAAAAGTCTCCTGAAATATTGATTACAGTATATCCTGTACAATGTCACATGAAATTGAACTCAAATCAGAGTGCTATTTCAAAACAGACATGAGTCAGATAAAAAGTTTTCCAAACCAGAGGAATATTGATTATGCATAGTAAGCGTTATCTCTTAATGCTGGTTTTCCTGGCGGGAAATTTTCTGCCTCTGCAAGGCATCGCCCATGAAACAGCCATCAGCACAGAAATTGATTCAGTAGTAGTTGTTCACAATGGCAAGAAAGTCACCATTATGCGCAATCAGGATCCAGAGAATACAGTTGATCCGACCTACGCAAAAACTTCAAGAAAGTGCCCGCCATTTTGTATTCAACCGGCCAAACTCGCTGAAGGTGTGGAGACAATTGGTGAGCTGGAAATACTGGATTACCTGGAACGTTCAAGTGACGGAGATCAAACTATTCTTGTGATTGATTCACGCACTCCGGATTGGGTCAAGAATGGCACTATCCCCGGCAGCATTAATCTTCCCTGGACCGAACTAAAGCAAGGTGCAGGTGCAGATCCTTTCACTATAGCCGAGATTCTGGAAAAACGGTTTGGCGTACAATTAATAGAAGGTCTGTGGGATTTTTCTTCTGCAAAAACATTGGTGCTTTTTTGTAATGGCATGTGGTGTGGTCAATCCCCATCCAATATAAAAACATTGCTGAAATTTGGCTACCCGGCACACAAGTTAAAATGGTACCGGGGAGGCATGCAAAACTGGCACAATCTTGGTCTGACCGTCGTCAAATAAACAAATCAAGGATCAAAAATCTATCTGATTTATATTAAATCATCTTCTACTGTTCAGGCGCTCACGTTACAATGCGCGATTTTCCACAGGCCTAAACATCAGGAGTGAACGTTTGAAACAAGAACTACAGCAACTCCTGATGGAGGCTATTTCAATCGTTCAGGAGAAGATGGGTGTTTCATTCTCCGCCATTGATGATATTCAGATAGAAAGAACCCGTGATCCATCTCATGGGGATTTCGCCTGTAACATCGCCATGGTGCTTGCCAGGCAGGCGAAAACGAGCCCAAGGCAACTGGCTGCTACACTGCTTGAATATTTACCCGAATCGGAAATTATCGAGCGCGTCGAAATTGCGGGACCGGGTTTCATTAATTTTTTTCTCAACAAACAATCTCGCCTGAGTGTTATTACTAACATCCTGCAAGCAGCCGAAGCTTATGGGCGATCAGAGTTTGGATCTGGAAAATCGATACTGGTTGAATTCGTTTCAGCTAATCCCACTGGCCCCCTGCATGTGGGTCACGGACGTGGAGCTGCTTATGGTGCTGCGGTTTCCGATTTACTTGAGGCTATCGGCTATAAAGTAGACAGAGAGTATTACGTCAATGATGCCGGACGACAGATGGATATCCTGACCATCAGTATCTGGCTCCGCTATCTTGAGCGATGTGAAATAAAAATTGATTTCCCTGAGAATGCTTACCAGGGAGATTACATCCGAAACATTGCTGACAAGCTGTTAAGCGAAAAACAGCAGTCTCTCAGTTCTGATATGGATTTCCCCGACACAAGGGATGATCCAGAAACACATATAGACCAGTTGATTGCCTTTGCCAAAACAACACTTGGTAGTGAAAATTATCAGGGCATCCTGAATTTGGGTCTGGATGAAATACTTGCTGAGATACGTGAAGACCTGGCTGACTTTGGTGTCGTCTTCGACCGTTGGTTCTATGAGCACTCACTATCAAACGATGATCAAATCCAAAAAAGTATTGCCAGACTTAAAGAAAACGATTATGTGTATGAAGAAAATGGTGCCCTGTGGTTTCGCTCAACCGCATTCGGTGATGAAAAAGATCGGGTCATCATCCGTGAGAATGGGCAAGCAACTTATTTTGCATCGGACATTGCATATCATCTGGAAAAATTCTCGCGAGGTTATGACAAGGCCATTAATATCTGGGGAGCAGATCATCATGGCTATATCGCCAGGGTCAAGGCAGCACTTTCTGCGCTTGATAAAAACCCTGATGCCCTTGAAATTTTATTGGTTCAGTTTGCAACGCTATACCGAGGCGCTGAGAAACTACCTATGTCTACCCGCTCAGGTCAGTTCGTTACTTTGAAAGAATTACGCAATGAAGTGGGAAAAGATGCCACGCGTTTCTTCTACATCATGCGTAAGAGTGAACAACATCTTGATTTTGATCTGGAACTGGCAAAATCAAAATCTAATGAAAATCCTGTCTATTATATTCAGTACGCGCATGCCAGGATCTGTAGCGTACTGAAACAAGTGAAGGAGAAAGGATTTACCTATGATGCGGAGATCGGAAGTAACAATCTACAAACCTTGACCGAGCCATCAGAAAAAAAATTAATCACGGCATTATCCCGTTATCCGGAAATTATACATTCTGCCGCGACAGAATATGAACCTCATCAAATAGCTTACTACCTTAGAGATCTCGCAAACGAATTTCATAGCTATTACAATTCATGTCAGTTCATCGTCGATTCTAATGAATTAAGAAATGCACGTCTCAATCTTATCTGTGCCAGTAAACAAGTCATTTGCAATGGACTTGGAATTTTAGGCGTATCCGCACCGGAAGAAATGTAAACATGCCTAAAGATTATAAAAACCTCAAACCAAAGACAAAGGCCAGGTCTGGTAATAATAAACAGCTAAAATCTTTTCTTGCTGGCCTGACAGTCGGACTCTGTGTAGCGATCATTGTTTTTTTCTATCCGCATGACCTCGGACAACAAACAGGAATAGTGCAGCCAGAAGTTACCATAGAAACCCCTGGATCAGATATAGATTTGTCAAATGACACCCCGCCACCGATATTTGATTTCTATGAAATTCTCCCCAACATGGAAGTCAACGTTTCCGAATGGGAAGCTGAAGAAGACAAAAATATTGAAGAAGAAGTTGAACCAGGCAATAAAAAATCTGGAATATATCTCCTGCAAGTCGGTTCTTTCAAACAATACGATGCCGCCGACGAAGTAAAGGCGAAACTGGCACTGATGGGAATATCAGCGGATATACAACGTGTCGTAATCAATGGTAAGGATATCAGACACAGAGTAAGAGTAGGCCCTTATGGAGATCAAGAAAAGCTCTCTATGGTGCGCCAACAACTCACTGAAAATAATATGAGTTATATATTGTTAAACCTCAGGAGTGAGTAATATGTTCGATCACACCCCAAGAGAATGGAGCGGGTGAACGGGATCGAACCGTCATCATCAGCTTGGGAAGCTGATGTTCTACCATTGAACTACACCCGCAAATGATAAACTAGAATCAATCTACCTTAATAAGGTATCAGAAAAACTCACTTGACGCAGTGTGCTCTCTATCATATTTTGGTGTAATATCCATCCTATATATCAAATCAAGTGTATTTTAATAGTAGGCAATTCCTTGATTTTAATAATATAATAATGCGCTTAAATATTCATTATTAACCACAGCCCGAAGGGGATTCGGACAATAGGTTGGCGAGGAGAGAAGGCTAAATTTATGGGGAAGACTAGGCCAGCTGTCATTGGCGTGGACAACAGTCCGTCGATGAAAAAATTGCTCGAAAGAAGCACAGAAAATCTGGATATTGATTTGACTGTGTTTACTGTTGCGGAAGAAGCGTGGTCATACCTGCAATCAAACTCAACGGATCTGGTTATCCTTAGTAATATACTGCCCATCAAGGATGGCCTGACCCTGCTAAAAGAGCTAAGACAGCTGCCGGGGCAGGAACAAACGCAAGTTATCATTATCAGTTCAAAGGATTACGCTCAGGATCGAGTCATCGCTAAAGAACTCGGAGCTCTGGAATTTATACCCAAACCGACACCGATGCAGACAATTACGGATGTTGTAGTAAAATACACTCAAGCAAATTTGAAAAACCAAGATAAATAAACAAAAATAAATAGACAAATGAGTAAATCGCAACTCCGATTCTGGGGTGTTCGTGGGTCATACGCGGCACCTTTTCGCAGTCACCTTGGTGTCGGTGGCAATACTTCCTGTGTGGAAATCAGATCTGGCGACCACTTGCTGATTTGTGATGCTGGCACCGGTATCATCCCGCTTGGGAACGAATTAATGCAGCAGGATAAAATCCGGGAGATGCTCATCATATTGACGCATTACCATTGGGATCATGTTTGTGGCTTACCTTTCTTTGTTCCTGCCTTCATCCCCGACTGGAAGATTGATTTTTTCGGTCCAGGCGATAACCCTCAGTCAATAGAGGAACATATATCTGCACAAATGCAGGCACCTTATTTCCCCGTTGGTACGGAGACCTGGCTTGCGGAAACAAATTATCTCGCACCAAAAGATGATGGTTTTCAGTATGGGCCAATGAAGATTGATTTCTCAAATGTACATCATCCGGGTATTACTTATGGATACAAAATTGAAATCAATAACAAAACTATTGTCTATGCATCAGATAACGAATGTATGTTTATTGAAAAATCGATCAAACATAGATCTGATGAATTCAATGAAGAAGAACATGAACTATTTAAAGAAATGATTCATGAGGAACATCAGTCAGAACTAAACCTTATTCAGGATGCAGATATCCTCATCCATGATGCTCAATATACACCTAGTGATTATGATAAAAAACATGGATGGGGCCATTCCTGCTATATCGATACAATTAATACAGCGATTGATGCCAATGTTAAGGAACTTTACCTGTTCCATCATGATCCAAACTATGACGATGCTGCTATGGAAGCAATACACAAACATTCGAATGAGATCATCAAAGAAAAAGGCGCTTCCCTTATCTGTCACATTGCTAAGGAAGGCATGGTCGTAGATATTTGATTTTTTTAGTATAAGCGGTCCATCAATCAGTTAGTAACCATGCAAATCACCCTCAACGGCGAATCAATTTCGCTTGATAATCAAGTGAATATTGTTCAGTTACTTTCCAGACTGGAAATTTCAGGTCGCCTTGCTGTTGAAGTCAATCAACGAATCATCCCTCGTAGTTTATTTTCTAATTATGAAATAAAGTCGGGTGACAATGTTGAAATCGTTGAAGCCATCGGTGGCGGCTAATGCCAGCTGATAAATACAAACTTGAAGATCCGGTAATTATCGCCGGACAAGCATATACATCAAGGTTACTGCTCGGCACAGGTAAATATAAGGATATGGAAGAAACTCGGCTTTCCATCGAGGCGAGTGGATCACAAATCATTACTGTTGCCATCCGCAGAAGCAATATTGGTCAAAATCCGGACGAACCGAATTTACTGGATGTTATCAGCCCGGAAATATATACCATTTTACCAAATACGGCAGGATGTTATGACGCGGATTCAGCCATACGTACCTGCCAGCTCGCACGGGAATTACTCGACGGTCATAAGCTCGTTAAACTTGAAGTACTAGGTGATGAGAAAACACTATTTCCTGATATACCTGCAACAATCATAGCCGCAGAAGCACTTATAAAGGATAATTTTGATGTCATGGTTTATACCAATGATGATCCTGTTATGGCCAGACGATTTGAGGAAATGGGCTGCGTTGCTGTCATGCCACTAGCCGCACCTATCGGTTCAGGCCTTGGTATTAGAAATCCGTACAATATAAGAGCAATCGTAGAAAATGCCTCTGTCCCCATTATTGTAGACGCTGGAGTTGGCACAGCTTCTGATGCTGCAATTGCCATGGAGCTAGGTTGCGACGGTGTATTAATGAACACGGCCGTTGCCGAAGCCAGTAACCCTGTGTTGATGGCAAGCGCAATGAAGAAAGGCATTGAGTCTGGCCGTGAAGCATTCCTTGCAGGCCGTATGCCGCGCCGCGCCTATGCCAGCGCATCATCTCCTATTGATGGCACATTTTTCTGACTCATCACTATACCCTCAGCAGTAACATTACGTTGTAATAATGCCAGATTCAAACCAGCACCCACCAATACGTAGTTTTGTTTTACGTGACGGCCGCATGACATTAGCACAAAAAAATGTGCTAGAAACATCCTGGCCCAGGCACGGTATTGATTTTAGTAAAGCCCCCTTGGACTTGAACAAAATATTTGGACGTCACGCGCCCAGAATATTGGAAATTGGTACGGGGATGGGGGGCGCAACCGCCCAAATGGCCAAATCTCACAAAGAAAATGACTATCTGGCTGTAGAGGTACACCGTCCTGGTGTCGGTAGTCTCATGCGTCAGATTGAAGAACGTAAGCTTTCGAATATCCGACTTATGTCCCATGACATTATCGATATTTTAAAATATCAGCTACCTGAAAATAGTATTGATTGTGTTTACATATTTTTTCCAGATCCCTGGCCCAAGAAAAAACATTATAAAAGACGTTTGATCAACTCGTCACTTCTCATCTTGATTAAATCTATTCTAAAAAATCACGGTCGCCTGTTTATCGCAACCGATTGGGAAGATTATGCTGAACAGATCATCGAATTAATTAAGCATGAAACAGATGTAATCAATCTCGCTGGTAACAATCAATATGCACCTCGCCCACGATGGCGACCCATGACAAAATTTGAAAAACGAGGTTTAGATAAAGGACATCTTGTATTTGATTTTGCATTGGCTTTTAACTATTAATATCTTGGGCCGCCAGGTGTCTGTCGGATCTGGTCGATCGTCTCCTAGTCAGAAAATAGTTCCCTGAAATCATCGACAGAAAAAAATTCCGTTGATGTTCGTCCTGGTAAGTGACTATCTGGTTTGGCAATGCTCAATAAATGACGAATCCCATATTCTTGCGCAACACGCAACACCGTCAGATTGTCATCTATAAATAGGGATTTCTCCTGTCTGAATTGAACAGTGTTCGAGAGCAATTCCCAGAATTCCCTATGCTCTTTTGGGCTGCCCAATGCATGAGCTGAAATAATCTGATCAAAGTATTTTTTAAGTCCTGTTTTTTCCAGTTTCACATCAAGAATTTTTTCATGTGCATTGGTGACCAGTACAACTTCTTTGCCCATTTCATTCAACTTACATAGTAATTCCTCAGAATAAGGCCTTATTTTTATTAAATGCTCAACATCGTGTTTAAGTCTGAATACATCCAGATCCAGCTCATCAGACCAATAGTCCAGGCAGTACCACGCCAAGGTGCCTTCCATGGCTTTAAATCTTGGGATTAATGCTGCTTTCGCAGTATCAATGTCCATACCTTTTGCTTTGCCCCAACATTCTGGCAGATATTCTTGCCAAAAATAGTTATCAAAGTGGAGATCAAGCAAGGTGCCATCCATATCCAGCATCACCGTTTCAATCTTATTCCAGTTAATCATTTTATTTATTATATCCTGTTGGTATTCTCTACTATGATAAGCAACTAATGTCTCACTTAACACCTGCAAAAATAAAATGGAAATAGACCAAACGCTGATTGAAGAAATTTGTCAGATCGCCAGTAACGCTGCAGATTGCATTCTCGAAATTTATGATACGGATTTTACAGTTGAGAATAAGGAAGATCACTCACCCTTAACTGCAGCTGACATGGCAGCACACAATTCCATCTGTACAGCCCTCACAAAATTAACGCCCGAAATCCCGGTGCTGTCAGAAGAATCTTCTGCATTACCTTACACAGAACGTTGTCTGTGGTCTCGTTACTGGCTGGTTGATCCTCTAGACGGCACACGAGAATTCATCAAACGTAATAACGAATTCACTGTAAATATCGCGCTCATTGAGAATGGTCAATCAATCTTGGGCGTGATCACTGTTCCTGTGACAGGAGTTTGTTACTATGCCGCAGCATCTTTGGGGGCTTTTAAGATCAGTGCTGACGGAATCACAGAATCGATTAAGGTAAAAAAATCTGAGCCCAATAAAATCATCATCGCAGGTAGTCGTTCACATGGTAGCGAAAAACAGCAAGCCTTGATTGATCGACTGGGTGGCGCAGAAATTATTGCCATTGGCAGCTCATTAAAATTTTGTCTGGTTGCAGAAGGTAGGGTAGATATCTACCCAAGGTTCGGCTTAACCTCCGAATGGGACACCGCTGCTGCACAATGTATTGTTGAAGAGGCCGGTGGCTGCGTTGTCGATATGAATTTTAAACCCATTCGCTACAACACCAAAGACTCCCTGCTGAATCCAGAATTTCTGGTGATTGC
>Ga0114949_10000871_pt1 | contig 17555 bp, 16 predicted proteins | sample N074metaG_FD_83505 | JGI IMG/M metagenome (GOLD analysis project Ga0114949, IMG submission 83505) | Deep subsurface microbial communities from Kermadec Trench to uncover new lineages of life (NeLLi) - N074 metaG | ecosystem: Environmental > Aquatic > Marine > Ocean trench > Sediment | place...
CAAAATGGTTGCTATTGGTGACATCGACACCCGAAAACTGACCCGATTGCTGCGCGAGAAGGGCGCCCAATCAGGCTGCATCATGACGGGGGATGTCGATCCCGCTATTTGCGTACAACACGCGAACAAATTCCCGGGCATTGCCGGGATGGACCTGGCCAAGTTTGTAACCACCGGCAAGGCCTACCAGTGGTGTTATGGAACCGTCAGCGAACAACGCGGCCGCATCATGAGCCGCAGGGTCGCGCCTTACCATGTCGTCGCCTACGACTTTGGCATCAAACGCAATATCCTGCGGATCCTGTCCGATCTTGATTGCAGAATGACCGTCGTGCCGGCGACCACGCCGGCTGCCGAGGTGCTCGCGCTGGACCCGGATGGTGTTTTCCTGTCGAACGGGCCGGGTGATCCCGAGCCCTGCGACTACGCCATCACAGCGATACGAGACATCCTCGACACGGCTGTGCCGGTATTTGGCATTTGTCTCGGCCATCAATTGCTTGCACTGGCGGTCGGCGCTACCACCGTGAAAATGAAGTTCGGCCATCATGGCGCGAATCATCCGGTATTGGACGAACGTAGCGGGCGGGTGATGATCACGAGTCAGAACCACGGTTTTGCCGTCGATGCCAATTCACTGCCGGACGATGTCAAGGCCACGCACAAATCGCTGTTCGACGGCTCGTTACAGGGCATCGCGCTGAATGGCCGCCCGGTGTTCAGCTTTCAGGGGCATCCGGAGGCGAGTCCCGGACCACACGACTTATTGCCACTCTTCGAACGCTTTATCCTCGACATGGATGATTTCAAACGTAGTTCGAGCCAGACGACGATTTCACTTTAATAATATCTTTAAAAACAAAATTTAATAGAATTATCTTAATGTCAATCCTCAAGAAAAAAACAAGACTGCCGAAAGCGCATGCCAAAACGCACGGATATTGAGTCGGTCCTGATCATCGGCGCCGGGCCGATCGTCATTGGCCAGGCATGTGAGTTCGACTATTCAGGCGCTCAGGCCTGCAAGGCGCTCAAGGAAGAGGGCTTTCGCGTCATCCTGGTCAATTCGAACCCGGCCACCATCATGACCGATCCGGAAATGGCCGACGCCATTTACATTGAGCCGGTGCAATGGACGGTGCTGGAACGGATTATCGAAAAGGAGCGGCCGGATGCGCTGCTGCCGACAATGGGCGGCCAAACGGGACTCAATTGTGCGCTGGACCTGGTCCGGGAGGGCGTGCTCGAAAAATACGAAGTCGAGATGATCGCGGCGTCACGTGAAGCCATAGATATGGCGGAGGACCGCGAACTGTTTCGGCATGCAATGACCGAAATCGGGGTCGAGGTGCCAAAGGCCGTTATTGCCCATACGTTGACCGAAGCGCTGGCCAAACAGGAGCAAATCGGATACCCGACGATCATCCGGCCATCTTTTACGCTCGGCGGTACCGGTGGAGGGATTGCGTACAACAAGGAGGAGTTCACGAAAATCGTCAAGCACGGTCTCGAAATGTCACCAACCACCGAGGTGTTGCTCGAAGAGTCGGTGATCGGCTGGAAAGAATTCGAGATGGAAGTCGTGCGCGACAAGAATGACAACTGCATCATCGTCTGTTCGATTGAAAATGTTGATGCGATGGGCGTACACACCGGCGACTCGATTACTGTCGCGCCTGCACAGACGCTGACCGATAAGGAATATCAGCACATGCGTGATGTGTCGATTGCTGTGCTGCGCAAGATCGGGGTCGAAACCGGTGGCTCGAACGTACAGTTCGCACTGAATCCCGAGGATGGCCGCCTCCTTATTATTGAAATGAATCCACGGGTATCGCGCTCGTCTGCGCTCGCATCCAAAGCGACGGGATTCCCGATCGCGAAAATCGCCGCGAAACTCGCGGTTGGTTACACCCTGGACGAATTGAAAAACGACATTACCGGCGGTGCTACGCCAGCGTCGTTCGAGCCGACCATCGATTATGTGGTTACGAAGATACCGCGCTTTACGTTCGAAAAATTTCCGGGAGCGAACGATCGCCTGACCACGCAGATGAAATCCGTGGGCGAGGTGATGGCCATTGGCCGGAATTTTCAGGAGTCCCTGCAAAAGGCGCTGCGTGGCCTCGAAACCGGCGTCAATGGTCTGGATGAGCGGATCGGGCCAGTCGTTGAGGAAGCACAAAGAGATCAACTGAGGAACGAATTGCGCTTGCCAGGCCCGGAACGGATTCTCTATGTAGCCGACGCACTCAGAAATGAATTCTCTATATCAGGCGTATCCGCTTTAAGCGGCATTGATCCGTGGTTCGTTACGCAGATTGCGGATTTGGTTGAAGAGGAAAAGGCACTATCAGAAGGGGGCATTGATGCGCTGGACGAGGGTCGACTGCGACAACTGAAACGCAAAGGTTTCTGCGATGCACGTATCGCGAAACTTGTGGGGCAGGACGAGCAGGTCATTCGTCAGCGGCGAATCGACGCGAACATAAGACCTGTATTCAAGCGTGTTGACACCTGTGCGGCGGAATTCGCGACCACGACGGCGTACCTGTATTCCACCTATGACGAGGAATGCGAGGCGCTGCCGACTGATAACAAGAAAATCATGATTCTCGGCGGTGGGCCGAATCGTATTGGCCAGGGAATCGAGTTTGATTATTGCTGTGTTCACGCTGCGCTGGCACTGCGCGAGGCCGGCTACGAGACCATCATGGTCAACTGCAACCCGGAAACCGTCTCAACCGACTACGACACTTCCGACAGGCTCTATTTCGAATCGCTGACGTTCGAAGATGTCATGGAGATCATCGAGAAAGAAAAGCCCGAAGGCGTCATCGTGCAATACGGTGGACAAACGCCATTGAAGCTGGCACGTCAACTCGAGGCTGCGGGAGCTCCCATCATCGGCACGTCCCCGGATTCAATCGACCTTGCCGAGGATCGAGAGCGCTTTCAGAAACTGGTGCAGAGCCTGAAATTATTGCAACCGCCGAATCGCACCGCACGAAACATCGAGCAAGCACTGGAACTGGGCTCGGATGTTGGATATCCACTGATCGTCCGCCCGTCGTACGTGCTCGGTGGCCGCGCCATGGAAATCGTGCATTCGGATGAAGATCTTGCCGCCTACATGGAGGCGGCAATAGGGGTCTCCAACGATAGCCCGGTTTTGCTCGATCGTTTCCTGGATTTGGCGATTGAAGTCGATGTTGATGCAATCTGCGATGGAGAGCGGGTCTTCATCGGCGGAATCATGGAGCACATCGAACAGGCTGGCGTGCATTCCGGTGATTCGGGTTGCTCACTGCCGCCATTCAGCCTGGGCGCCGGGATTCAAAAGGTGCTCATCGAGCAGGTTATTAAACTGGCGAAGGGACTCAAAGTGATCGGCTTGATGAATACGCAGTTCGCGATCCAGAACGATGATGTGTATTTGCTGGAGGTCAATCCGCGCGCATCGAGAACGGTTCCTTTTGTTTCGAAAGCGATCGGCATCCCGCTGGCCAAGATTGCGGCGCGTGTTATGGTCGGCGAGTCGTTGGAAGAGCAAGGATTCGTCGATCAACGCATTCCCGGCTATTACTCAGTGAAGGAATCTGTTTTCCCGTTCATCAAGTTTGCCGGTGCCGACCCGATTTTGGGGCCAGAGATGAAATCAACCGGTGAGGTGATGGGAATCGGCAGATCTTTTGGGGAAGCTTACGCAAAGGCGCAACTCGCGTCCGGTGTTGTGCTGCCGACGGAGGGCACTGCGTTGCTGAGCGTGCGCGATAGTGACAAGGCTGGTGCGGTCAAACTGGCCAACATTCTGGTTGAGCGCGGATTCGAGATCGTTGCCACGCACGGTACTGCGGAATATTTGCGCGAGGCCGGCGTAAAATGTTGGCGAGTGAACAAAGTCAGAGAGGGCAGACCGCATATCGTTGATATGATCAAGAACGGTGAATTCACATTGATCGTCAATACGACCGAAGGTAAGCAAGCCATTCAGGAGTCACGTTCAATCAGGGCGGAGGCAGTCCACAGGAACGTTACGTATTACACAACGCTGGGTGCGGCCGTCGCGACCTGTGCTGCACTGGAGCACCTTGACGATAGTGACGTGAACCGATTGCAGGATCTCCACAAAGAGGTGGCCGCATGACCAAGGTACCTATGACGATTCGTGGCGCTCAGTTGTTGCGCGATGAACTGGTCAAACTGAAATCCGACGATCGCCCCAAGGTGATTCAGGCAATTGCCGAAGCGCGTGCGCATGGGGACCTCAAGGAGAATGCTGAATATCACGCGGCAAAAGATCAGCAGGGGTTTATTGAAAGCAGGATCAAGCAAATCGAGGGCAAGCTGTCGAATACGCAAATCGTCGATGTCACGACCATCGATGCCAAAGGTAAAATTGTCTTTGGTGCAACCGTCGATTTGCTGGACGTGAAGTTGGACAAACAGTCTACCTACAAAATTGTTGGTGAAGACGAGGCGGATATCAGCGAGGGTTTGATTTCGTTTTCGTCGCCAATCGCGAGAGCGATGATCGGCAGGAACGTCGGGGACGAAGTCTGTTTTTCGGCGCCGGGCGGCGACAAACAATACGAGGTGATCGAAGTTCGATATGTGTAGAATTAAGGGGACAGTGACCTTATCTCAAGCTTTGTAAACTGAATTTCTCATCATTTATTGAAGGGAGATAAGGTCACTGTCCCCTTAATTCCTACAGCGGCAGAGGAATCTGCGGTTTCTCATCATTGCGGCGATAAACCAGTGCAACGTTGCCGATACGCGTCACCAACTCTGCTGATCCCCTGTTGCAGAGGTCGGAAATTATACTGTCGCGCGTCTCCTGATCGCCGGCGCGCACGCGCACCTTGATCAATTCGTGGTGCTCTATGGTGGAGCAAAATTCCTTGAGCAAGGCTTCTGTCAGGCCGGCATCACCGACCAGGATGACGGGTTTCAGTTGATGGCCGAGGCCTCGCAGAAACTTTTTTTGAGTTTCGAATAAAATCATGGCCGCGGATTGTATATGAGTAAGTCGAGGAAGGTCTGCCTAAATAGATGTTCAGATGATTGCGTTATTCAGCGGATGAGCAAGCCACGAAAAAGCGGCGGTGCCTGGCGTCAGCGTCAGGAAAAAGACCCGTATGTACAATTGGCCAGGCGCGATGGATGGCGTTCGCGGGCGGTGTACAAACTGCAGCAGATAGTCGAGAAGGAGCCGATTATCAGGCCCGGTATGGTGTGCGTTGACCTCGGCGCAGCGCCTGGCAGCTGGAGCCAGTACATCGTCCGGCGTCTGCACGATAGGGTACGGCTGATTGCGATCGATATATTGCCCATGGACGCGCTGCCAGAGGTAGAATTCATCCAGGGCGACTTTACGGAGGACGAGGTTCTGCGGCTACTGTTGGCAAAGCTTGAGGATATGCCCGCCGACCTTGTAATGAGTGATATGGCGCCCAATATTAGCGGGAACAAAGCGGTCGACCAGCCGAAATCCATATACCTGGCAGAGCTGGCGCTGGACCTGGCTAAAAAAACCCTGAAGCGGCGCGGCAATTTTATCTGCAAGCTGTTCCAGGGGCAGGGCGCGGATGCCTATATAGCCGAGGTCAGGAAGTCGTTCGGGAAGGTCAGGGTGATGAAACCAAAGGCTTCCAGACCGGGTAGTAGTGAGGTTTACTTGGTAGCGAGAAACTATCAACTGTAGTAGTGTCTAACCATTAGACACGGTCTAATAATCGAGTCGAAGTGATGGTCGAATTTTGAATGACTTAACCAAAAATATTCTTGTTTTTATCGTCATAATTGTCGTGCTTCTGTCTGTCGTTCAGGGTCTCAGTGGGGTCAGCGGCCAGCCGCCGGAAAAAAGAGACTATTCTGAATTCCTGGTGCAGATTCGTTCGGGAGAAGTGCAGCGGGTCGAGTTCGACCACGAGCGAATTAACTACGGCAATCGCCAACCGCTTCAGTACTACACGATCAGCCCGGAAACGGATAACAATACGCTGATCGGCATACTCGAGGACAATCGCGTGCGTTTCACGGCGCAGGAGCCGAAGTCACAAAGCCTCATCGGCCAATTGCTGATCAGTTCGTTCCCGATTCTGCTGTTGATTGGCGTGTGGATTTACTTCATGCGGCAGATGCAGGGCGGCGGCGGTGGGCGAGGTGCGATGTCGTTCGGCAAAAGTAAAGCCCGGCTGCTGGGCGAAGACCAGGTGGGCGTATCTTTCTCCGACGTGGCCGGCATTGACGAGGCCAAGGCAGAAGTTGGCGAGATCGTCGATTTCCTGAAAGACCCGAGCAAATACCAGCGTCTGGGCGGCAAGATTCCCAGGGGCGTCCTGATGGTGGGCCCGCCGGGTACCGGCAAGACGCTGCTCGCCAAGGCGATCGCCGGCGAGGCCAAGGTGCCTTTCTTCACCATCTCCGGATCCGATTTCGTCGAAATGTTTGTCGGCGTCGGCGCATCGCGTGTCCGGGACATGTTTGAGCAGGCTAAGAAACAGGCGCCCTGCATCATCTTTATCGACGAGCTCGATGCCGTTGGCAGGCATCGTGGCGCTGGACTTGGTGGCGGCCACGATGAGCGCGAGCAGACCCTGAACCAGATGCTCGTGGAAATGGATGGATTCGCAGACAATGAAGGCGTCATTGTTATTGCCGCGACCAACCGGCCCGATGTACTCGATCCGGCGTTACTGCGACCGGGCCGATTTGACCGCCAGGTCGTCGTTCCACTACCCGATATCCGCGGTCGCGAACTGATTCTCAAAGTGCATATGCGCAAGGTGCCGCTCCACGACGATGTCAAGCCGTCCCTGATAGCACGTGGCACGCCGGGTTTCTCCGGTGCCGATCTGGCCAATCTCGTCAATGAGGCTGCGCTTTTTGCGGCCAGGTTGGATAAGCGCGTCGTGAGTATGGATGAATTCGAGAAAGCCAAAGACAAGATCATGATGGGCGCCGAGCGCCGCTCGATGGTCATGAGCGAAAAGGAAAAGCTGAATACCGCCTATCACGAAGCCGGGCACGCCATTGTTGGCTACTGCGTACCGGATCACGATCCCGTTTATAAAGTAACGATCATGCCACGTGGCAACGCGCTCGGCGTGACGATGTACCTGCCCGAAGAAGATAGATACAGCTTCTCCAAGTCAACGCTGGAAAGTAATATTTCAACATTGTTCGGTGGACGAATTGCCGAGGAAATGACGCTCGGCCCGGACCATGTGACGACGGGCGCATCGAACGACATCGAGCGGGCAACAGAGATCGCCCGCAACATGGTGACCAAATGGGGCTTGTCCGAGAAACTTGGACCGCTTACTTACAGCGAGGACGATGGAGAGGTATTCCTCGGCCGTTCGATTACGCAGCACAAGAACGTCTCTGATCTAACCGCGTTTGCGATCGATGAAGAGATACGCAGGATCATCGACCGCAATTACGAGCGCGCCAGATCGATTCTCCAGGAGCAGGAGGAGAAGCTCCATGCCATGGCCAAAGCGCTGATGAAGTACGAAACCATCAATATTACGCAGGTGAAAGACATCATGGAGGGGCGTGAGCCGAAACCACCTGAGGACTGGAACGATTCGGACGATCCGATGCCGGTCGCGGGTAAGAAGAAAAAGGATTCTGACGCTGTCGGCAAAATCGGTGGTCCCGCCAGCGAACACTAATCATTTTAGAACGATCAATTGATGGAGCTGCGCCTTGGCGACCGGATTCTGACATTCGCGCAATCGCGCGTCATGGGAATCCTGAACGTCACGCCTGACTCGTTTTCCGACGGCGGCCGGTTTCTGTCTGCTGATGCTGCGCTGCAGCAAGCGGCGAGCATGTCGGAACAGGGCGCCGACATTATTGATGTCGGTGGCGAATCCACCCGACCCGGTGCTGAAGAATTGCCAGTGCAACAGGAACTGGACCGAATACTGCCAGTCATTCAGTCGATTACAGCGCGCCTCGATGTCGCGGTCTCCGTGGACACCAGCAAGCCTGAGGTCATGCAAGCTGCAGTCGCGGCAGGGGCAGTGCTGATCAACGATGTCTTTGCACTGCAGCAAGAGGGCGCCATGCAAGCGGCAGCCGGACTGGATGCGGCGATTTGCCTGATGCACATGCAGGGGAGTCCGGCGGCGATGCAGGATCGCCCGGTATACGAGGAGCTGCCCCGTGAAATCATCGAATTTCTTGATGAACGGGTGCGGGCTTGCAGCGATGCGGGAATCGATGACGGCCGGCTAATCGTGGACCCGGGCTTTGGTTTCGGCAAGAATGATCAACATAATATGAAAATACTGGCGAATCTTGGCGAGTTTGGCGCTCTGCGGCTGCCATTGTTGGTAGGCTTATCGCGGAAACGCACACTGGGCAAGCTGACCGGGAAAGAGGCGGATCAGCTGGTTGCGGCCGGTGTGGCCGCGGCGGTGATCGCCGTGTCGAACGGGGCTAACATCGTGCGTACGCATGATGTCGCGCCGACCGTTGACGCTCTCAGGGTTTTCGATGCGGTGCGCGACATCAGGTAATCATTCAATGAGCAAGAAATTCTTTGGGACAGACGGGATACGTGGGTCGGTTGGCGCCGATCCGATGAACGCCGATTTCGCATTGCGGCTCGCAAGCGCCGCCGCCCAGGTGCTGGTGCCTGAAGGTGGCACCGTGTTGATCGGCAAGGACACGCGGCTGTCTGGTTATATGTTCGAGTCTGCCCTGGAGGCGGGATTTGTTGCGGCTGGCGCAGACGTATTGCTGCTGGGCCCGTTGCCGACACCGGGAATCGCAGTTCTGACGCAGGAATTCAATGCCAATCTCGGTGTGGTAATCAGCGCATCGCATAATCCTTATTACGACAATGGCATCAAGTTTTTTGATGGTGCAGGCGCCAAGCTGTCGGATGAGGTTGAAGAGGAAATAGAAAAGGTCCTGAAAAAGCCCGCGATCACCCTGGAATCCGGAAAATTGGGTAGGGCCAAGCGGATCGACTCCGCGCGTAGACGCTACCAGGAATTCTGCGCTGCAACGTTTCCGGATGACCTCGATCTCGAGGGTGTCAAAGTGGTATTCGATGGCGCCAACGGAGCCGGGTACAAGGTCGGGCCACGCACGCTCAATGAGCTGGGTGCCGACGTAATCACCATTGGTTGCTCGCCGAACGGCCGCAACATCAATGACGGATGCGGATCGACCGAACCTGCCTTGTTACAAAAAACCGTGCCGGCGGTCGAAGCCCATGTTGGCATCGCGCTCGATGGCGACGGTGACCGTGTTGTAATGGTTGATGAAAAAGGTCAGGTCACTGACGGAGATCAGCTGTTATACGTTCTGGCGACAGCGAGAAAAGAGGACGGCAATCTGCGCGGGCCGGTGGTTGGCACTGTGATGAGTAACCTGGGTCTGGAGCTTGCGCTTAAACGCCACGATATCGAATTCAAACGTGCCAGCGTCGGCGACCGCTACGTACTCGAGACGTTGCGGCAGACTGGCGGCATAATCGGCGGGGAAACATCGGGCCATATGATCTGCCTCGATCAGACTACGACGGGTGATGGACTGATCAGTGCATTGCAGATACTTGCGATTATGCAGCGGACTGGCAAACCGCTGTCGGAACTTGTGGCCGGCATGACCCGCTACCCGCAAAAAATGCTGAATGTCCCCACATCCAGGCGCGTGGATCCAGACACCTGTCCCGCGATCCGGGATGCCGTATCCCAGGCTGAGAGCGAACTGGCCCAATCCGGCCGGGTGGTGCTTCGGGCATCTGGAACCGAGCCGGTAATCAGGGTTATGGTTGAAGGGAAAAACGAGAGTCAGGTCCTGGCCCTGGCCAAGCGGCTCGCTTCTGTCGTTGCAGAGGCTGCTGCCTGAAGCTGATTTTCTGGCTCCCCTGCGTTGCTTTGGCAGGACTGCCCCGGTATCCTTGCGCGCCTTTCATTCTACGGATAGCTGATCAATGCGCGGTTATTTAGTCGCCGGAAACTGGAAAATGAACGGCAGCAACGCGGCCAATGCCGAACTTGTGGACGGCATCGTTGCCGGCATGCCCCAGTCAGACTCGGTTGAGTTGCTGATCTGCCCGCCTTTTCCTTATTTAGCGGCCATGGCTGCAAAATTGTCGGGAACCGGTGTTGCGCTGGGTGCTCAAAATGTGTCGCAGCATCAAGCGGGTGCCTACACAGGTGAGACTGCGACATCGATGCTCAGTGATGTTGGTTGCACGTACGTCCTTGTCGGCCACTCCGAAAGACGTGGCATCATGGGCGAGTCCAGCGAGATGGTCGCGGCCAAGTTTCAGGCGGCGCAGGACGCCGGACTCATCGCCGTGCTTTGTGTCGGCGAAACGCAGCAGCAGCGCGAGGCCAAGCAGACAGAAGCGGTCGTCGATGAACAACTGAATGCTGTTATTGATGGTTCCGGCATCCAGTCGTTCAGTAACGCGGTTATTGCGTATGAGCCGGTCTGGGCGATCGGTACTGGTCTTACGGCAACGCCGGAACAGGCTCAGGATGTACATCGGCATATCCGGGAGGTGCTGGCCGCACGCGACCAGGATGTGGCGGATGCCGTCAGAATATTGTATGGCGGAAGTGTAAAAGGAGACAATGCGGCCGGGCTGTTTAGCAAACCGGACATTGACGGAGGGTTGATCGGCGGCGCTTCATTGAAATCTGCCGATTTTCTGGCAATTGCCGAGGCGGCGGCATCGCTGAATTGAGGATCTGATGGGAAACATTCAATCGACATTTTTGATTATTCATACGCTAATCGCACTGGCGATTATCGGCCTGGTTCTGTTGCAGCGGGGCAAGGGCGCCGATGCCGGGGCAGCATTTGGTGCGGGAGCATCGGGCACGGTCTTCGGAGCACGCGGCTCCAGCAGTTTCTTTTCCCGGGCAACCGCAGTCCTGGCGGCCGCTTTTTTCGCCACCAGCCTGACGCTGGCGTACCTGAGCAGTCAGCGAACAACCGGTCCGGAAAGCCTGCTCGAGAACGCGCCGGCGGTCGAAACCGAACAAGCCCTTCCTGCGGCGCCGCCGGCTGACGAGCAGCTACCAGCGGCTCTTCCAGAGCTGGAGGATGCGGAGCCAGCCGCAGAAGACCCGGGTCTGCCTGTGCTCGATGAAGAAGATCCGGCTAGCGAGGAATAATTCGCCGACGTGGTGGAATTGGTAGACACGCTGTCTTGAGGGGGCAGTAGCGCAAGCTGTGCCGGTTCGAGTCCGGCCGTCGGCACCATACAAACAAAGACCGGCCCAATCGGGCCGGTCTTTGTTTGTATGGTGCCGAAGTTAGGACTTCGCGGCAGAGTCATTGCGGTTCTATGGTCGAAGACACTTAAGATCAATCGGCAACAGTCATTACCCGTACACAGGCAATGCGGGCCGATTGGGTTCGAGTCCGGCCGTCGGCACCCCGCAAGATGGACGTCCAAAAATTGTCGAAACGTCTCGTAGGAGCTCGCCCCAGCGAGCGACTAACATTGCAGGGCATGTTTGAAAGAACATGCCCTGCAATGTTTGCAAAGGATGAATCAACCACCACCTTTTAGTCCGGCAATGACGGCGGGAATTCCGCTTCGGAAGTGATGGTGACGACATGATCGCTGTAGAAGCCATTGAAGTCGGTGCGGCCGCTTAAGGAGTAGGCGCCAATGCCGCCGAACTCGAGGTGATCGCCGGGGCGGACGTCGCGCGGCAGTTCGACTTTGCCGGGCAGGGTGTCTTCCGAGTCGCAGGTAGGGCCGTTCACGGTGAATGGCGCGGTTTCGCCGGCAAGTAATACACCATCGCGGAATGTCCGCACGGGGTAACGGTCATGTCCGTCATACCTGAGTTCCCAGAAAACACCGTGCATGCCATCGTTGATAAACAGGCGATCTTCCTTGCGCAATAAAACCTCAACGACAGCCGACATCCCCGGCGCGGCGATGGCACGGCCGGGCTCGCCCAGCACCTCGGCATTTTCGGCAAGTGGCAGCTCAGCAAACGATTCGGTCACCGCTCGAAAATACTCATCAAGATGGGGCACGGTAAATCCGGGATAGCTTTTCGGATAACCGCCACCGACGTCGATCAGACGCAGGCGGAACGGCAGCTTCGTTAGCACGTCCCTGGTAATGTTCATCGCGTATCGATACGCATCAGGGTCGGTAACGGACGACCCGACATTGAATGCCAGCGCCGCTTCGGCCCCAGCATCGCGAATGCTTTGCAGCAATGCGGGCATGTCCGGCGGTTTGGCGCCGAATCTGACCGACAAATCCGACATGGCCGCCCGGTGATGGACTGCCATGCGCGCAAATACGATCGATCCGCTCATGTCGATTTCGTTGGCAAGCGGTGCGACTCCGTCGACATGATCAACCATGAAATGACGTACGCCATGAACTCTTTGCGCGTCCCGGGCCGCGCCCCGGATTCGCGTGGGGACCATGAAGTACTTTGTGCCCGACGGACAGAGTCCATTTGCCAATTCGATTTCTGGCAGAGACGCACAATCAAAATGGCTGATGCCTGATTCGATCAATAACCTGAGCACCCGCGGGTCATTGTTGGCTTTGACGGCAAACAGGACGCGACCTGGAAATCCCTGCAGGAACGCTTGGGTGGATTCGCGATAAACATGCGGGAAAACGCAGTAGACAGGATTTTGAGGCTTCCGCTCGCGCAGCAGCTGCCCGACATCCGCAAAACATTCGGGCTGGTCGGCCAGCCCGCTGGATTCGGCGTCCCTTAACACTGGCGTACTCATAGAATCCGGGAGTCTACTTGACCGCGAGGCCAACGACAGAAAAATAGCGCTGGGAGCGCCAATAGGACTGTTATCTATCTCTGGCTGGCTGATACAATATTGCGCTGCTCAGGGCCAAATACTCAACCACAAACCGAACGATTCATATGTTGCAAGAATACCTGCCAATCTTGATTTTTCTGGGTGCTGCCGCCGGAATCGGACTGGTTCTGTTAGGTATCGGATTCGCGATCGGTCACGGCCAGAAAGATGCTGAGAAATTGTCGCCCTACGAGTGTGGCTTTGAGCCCTTCGAAGACTCGCGCATGAAATTTGATGTTCGCTACTACCTCGTAGCGATACTGTTCATCATTTTCGACCTGGAAATTGCTTTCCTCTTTCCGTGGGCTGTGTCGCTTGACGCGGTCGGCTTGTTCGGGTTGATCGCAATGGGAATATTCCTGGCGATCCTGATCGTCGGTTTTATCTATGAATGGAAGAAGGGTGCGCTCGAATGGGACTGAGCAGGAGCGCTGAATCAGTGGCGGAAAATGCATCTGGGCCCGGGACCGGGGACGCCGGGCAGAGTCTGCAAAAGAAAGGCTACATGGTCGCCAGTGCGGATGCCGTTATGAACTGGGCGCGCACCGGTTCGATGTGGCCGTTGACCTTTGGCCTTGCCTGTTGCGCAGTCGAAATGATGCACGCCGGCGCCGCCCGTTACGATCTCGATAGATTCGGCATTATTTTTCGGCCGAGTCCGCGCCAGTCGGATGTCATGATCGTTGCCGGAACGCTGGTCAACAAGATGGCGCCTGCCCTCAGAAAGGTCTACGACCAGATGCCGGAGCCGCGTTGGGTGGTCTCCATGGGATCCTGCGCCAATGGCGGCGGCTATTACCACTATTCCTACGCGGTCGTGCGAGGTTGCGATCGGATTGTTCCGGTTGACGTTTACGTACCGGGCTGTCCGCCGACGGCGGAAGCGCTGATCTACGGACTGATACAGCTACAAAAAAAGATTCGACGCACGAGCACGATTGCCAGGTAATCACAAAAATAATGAGTAATTCCTACGAGACCTTAGCCGCTCGGATAGACGATCGCTTTGCCGGGCAGCTCACCCGTATCGATTCAGTCTGTGGCGAGCTGACATACGAGGTTGGCAAAGCTGATCTGCTTGCTGTCGCGACCACGCTTCGCGACGACCCCGTTTTCGGTTTCGAGCAGTTGATCGATGTTTGCGGCGTCGACTATCTCACCTATGGCGAGGACGAATGGGTCACCGAGAGCGCTACCGACAGCGGTTTCAGTCGTGGCGTTGAACGACCGGCGGTAATCCTGGACGAAAGCGACACCTTCGACCCGCGTCGCTTCGCAGCTGTCTATCATTTGCTGTCCCTGCAAAACAATAAACGGATTCGTCTCAGGGTTTTTACCGGCGATAGTAATCCACCGATCATTCCGTCGCTGGTTGGCGTGTGGAGTTCCGCAAACTGGTTTGAGCGTGAGGCGTTCGACCTGTTTGGTATTCTTTTCGATGGTCACCCGGATCTGCGGCGCATCCTGACGGACTATGGATTCATCGGTCATCCGTTTCGCAAGGACTTTCCGATGATCGGCAATGTGGAAGTCACCTACGACGCGGAGAAAGGTCGGGTTATCTATCAGCCGGTGAGTATCGAGCCACGCACACTGGTCCCCCGCGTTATTCGTGATGATAACCGTTACTCAGCTGACCTGAAGGACAGGACCAGCGATGGCTGAGATTCAGAATTTCACGATGAACTTCGGACCGCAGCATCCTGCTGCGCACGGTGTCCTGCGACTGGTCCTCGAAATGGAGGGTGAAGTCATTCTGCGAGCCGATCCGCACATCGGTCTGCTGCATCGGGCTACCGAGAAACTTGCGGAGTCCAAACCCTACAATCAGACCATCGGTTATATGGACCGGCTCGACTACGTATCGATGATGTGTAACGAGCACGGCTATGTGCTCGCCATTGAAAAACTCCTCGGTGTCAAACCGCCGCCGCGCGCGCAATACATCCGCGTCATGTTCGATGAGATCACGCGCCTTCTGAACCACCTGATGTGGCTTGGGGCGCACGGGCTGGATATCGGCGCGATGACGATTTTCCTGTATTGCTTCCGCGAGCGTGAAGACCTGATGGACTGTTATGAGGCGGTCTCCGGTACGCGCATGCACGCAACCTACTACCGGCCCGGCGGGGTGTTCCGCGATCTGCCGGAGAACATGCCGAAATACACAGCGTCGAAGTGGCGCAGTCAAAAGAATGTCGATCGCCTAAATGCCATACGTGAAGGATCTTTGCTCGATTTTATCGACGCCTTCTGCGAAAAGTTTCCCGCGTGTGTTGATCAGTACGAAACTTTGCTGACGGATAACCGCATCTGGAAACAACGCACCGTCAACATTGCCGTGGTGTCGCCGGAACGCGCGCTGAGTCTTGGATTCACTGGCCCGATGCTGCGCGGCTCCGGCATCGAATGGGACTTGCGCAAGAAGCAGCCCTACGCAGTCTACGACCAGCTGGATTTTGATATCCCGGTCGGCACCAATGGCGATTGCTACGACCGCTACCTGGTGCGCGTCGAGGAAATGCGCCAGTCAAACCGAATTATCAAACAATGTGTCGATTGGCTCAGGGAAAATCCCGGTCCGGTCATGCTCGATGATCGCAAAATTGTTCCCCCGACCCGGGTTGAGATGAAAGACGATATGGAATCGTTGATTCATCATTTCAAATTATTTACCGAAGGGTATTGCGTGCCGGAAGGGGAGGCGTATGCCGCCATTGAGCATCCCAAGGGCGAATTTGGCGTGTACATCATTTCTGACGGCGCGAATAAGCCGTATCGCGTCAAGGTACGTCCACCCGGATTTGCACACCTCGCTTCCATGTCGGAAATGGTCGAAGGGCACATGCTGGCTGATGTCGTTGCCGTCATCGGCACCCAGGACGTTGTATTTGGCGAGATTGACCGATGAGTGCAAATGGCGTCTTGTCGGCACGCGTCCGCAAAGAGATTGACCGCTGGACGGCGCGCTTTCCCGAAGGCAGGCATCGCTCGGCCGTCATCGGCGCATTGCATGCGGCACAGCATGCGAACGATGGTTACCTGAGCGTAGAATTGTTGAACGGAGTCGCTGATTATATGAACCTGCCGCCGATCCAGGTTTACGAAGTCGCCACGTTCTATTCGATGTTTCAAACACAGCCGGTTGGCCGCCACAACGTCGCCATCTGCACCAATGTTTCGTGCATGCTGCGTGGCGCCGAAGAGCTTGTTGAACATGTCGAAAACAGGCTCGGTATCAAGCTCGGAGAAAGTACGGAGGACGGCCGCATCTACCTGAAAAAAGAAGAAGAGTGCCTGGCTGCGTGTTGCGGTGCTCCGATGATGATGGTTGATCACCGGTATCACGAAAATATTACACCCGAGACGGTGGACAAGATCCTGGACCGCCTCAAATGAGCGCACTGCAGCACAACCTGGTTTGCTTCAATACTTTTGGCGCGGACGAGTCGTGGTCGCTTAAGACCTATGAGGAACACGATGGGTACAAGGCCTGGCGAAAGATACTCGCCGGCGAAATGTCACCGGAACAAGTCATCGAGGAAGTGAAAGCAAGTGGCCTGCGTGGACGGGGTGGGGCCGGTTTCCCGACCGGCCTGAAATGGAGTTTTATGCCGCGCAAGGTGCCGGGCCAGAAATACCTGGTGTGCAACTCGGATGAGAGTGAGCCGGGTACCTGCCACGATCGCGAAATCCTGCGCTACAACCCGCATTGCCTGATTGAAGGTATGGCGATTGCCGCCTACGCAATGGGCGCGACGGTTGCGTACAACTACATTCGCGGCGAATTCATGGACGAGCCGCTGCCGCGATTTGAGGCAGCGCTGGCGGAAGCATACAAGGCAGGCTTGCTCGGAAAAAACATCCAGAAATCCGGCATTGATGTTGAACTGCACACCTTCGTCGGCGCCGGCGCCTACATCTGCGGCGAGGAAACCGGACTGCTCGAATCACTCGAAGGCAAACAGGGCAAGCCACGGTTCAAACCGCCATTCCCGGCCAATTTCGGCCTGTACGGTTTGCCGACCACGGTCAATAACACCCAGAGTCTTGCCTCGGTGCCGGCGATCCTCCGCAATGGCGCCAAATGGTTTGCAGATCTCGGGCCCGAAGGTTCCGGCGGCACCGCGCAGTTTTCAGTCTCGGGTCACGTTGAAAAACCGGGCAATTTCGAATTGCCGATGGGCATTCCTTTTAAGGACCTCCTGGATCTCTGTGGTGGCGTATGGGGCGGCCGCAAACTGAAGGCCGTCATTCCCGGCGGTTCATCGGTGCAGGTCCTGCCGGCTGAGATCATCATGGGTTGCACGATGGATTATGACTCGCTCAAAAAGGCGGGCTCGTCCTTTGGCACCGGCGCGGTCATCGTCATGGACGAGACCACCTGCATGGTTCGCGTATTGCGGCGCATCGCGCGCTTCTACATGGCCGAGTCCTGTGGCCAGTGCACACCATGCCGCGAAGGGACCGGCTGGTTGTATCGCATGCTGACCCGAATCATGCAGGGGCAGGGACAACAGGACGACCTGGATAAACTCCTGGATGTCGCCAACAAGATCGAAGGCCACACGATTTGCGCATTGGGCGACGCGGCAGCCTGGCCGGTGCAGAGTTTCCTGAAGCACTACCATCACGAATTCGAATACATGCTGCGCAATCAGGGACGCAGCATCGTCCATGAGTCCTCCGAGGCGGCCGCATGAGCGGTGATA